>Ga0256845_1002899_pt1 | contig 12055 bp, 3 predicted proteins | sample RiftiametaG_FD_189101 | JGI IMG/M metagenome (GOLD analysis project Ga0256845, IMG submission 189101) | Tube worm associated microbial communities from hydrothermal vent at the East Pacific Rise, Pacific Ocean - Riftia | ecosystem: Host-associated > Annelida > Integument > Unclassified ... | reverse complement strand
AGGCCACGCGCATTTCGCCTTCCAGCTTATTATTGCCATTGTCTTGCCGGAACTGCTCGACGTCTCCGCCAAAGGTAAGCCGCTCGCTCAGGGCGACCTCGGCTTCAACCCCTACCAGCGATTGCCCAACGGCGATGGTTTCCGAAATCGTCGAGAAACCCGCATCTTTGCGATCATAGTAAACATTCACAAACCCGTCGCGGCTGATGCCCAGATCACGCAAATCGAGATGGCTGTCAAAATGCAGGGCATTGGCACCTGTGCTAGCAACGCCAGCGGTCGAAATGATGGTCAGGCCACCATCGGTCGAGGTAGAGTACCCCATGCCAGGGCCAGATGTATGCGCAAATTCAAACTCGGCAAAACTGGCGGAACCGATTTGGTAACGCAGGTCGGCACTGGCCATCTGCTGGTCGCCCGCAGCGGTTTTCTCGCTCATATAGGTGGCACCAAAGCGCAGATTATCAGAGATCCAAACCTCTCCATGCGCGCCGTAGGCGTTATCATTTACGTTAAATCCAGTGGGCGTAAATTCATACTGGGCCACAAGATTAACCGTGTAATCAGCCCCGCCGCTGGAAACCACACCCGCGCCTGTGGCGGTGGAGGCCAGAGGCGCATTTAGCAACACCATGCCTTGAATATGGTCGATCGTGTAATCCGCGCCCGCTTGCAGATTGGTTGAGGAAATTACGCGCCCTGTGGCTTGGTCAACCACCTGCACCGCCAGCTTAACCGAGCCGCCGTTAATATCTTGGCGGGTTAGAAAGTAGATCGAGCCGCCCGTGCCTTGCAGAATATCGCGCTGCGCCAAAGTATCGGGCTGCGCCGCATATACCGTGGCCGCAAAGCGCGGTGCGCCCTGCTCTGTGGTAGCGGTAGACTGGTAGCGCACTTCTGCACCGTAAAGATCGCGGGCGTTATGCAATAGGCTGGCGCTGTTCATACCCGCTTTGAAATCACCCCATGTAATACGAAAATTCTCGTTTTCGGCTTGTAAATAAATTGCGCCTGCGGTGGGGGTATCATCAAAATAGCTGCTATCATCGCCATAGGTCGGGTAGATATCGCCATCAGAACGCATACGATCAAGCACGCGGCGCGGGTCTTTGTCATTCAGCCGTGAAAGCAGGCCAGAAATCGGCCCGTTTCCAGTATCGAGTGATGACGTGATATGCCATCCGCTCGCCGTATAGCCGTTTACATAAAACGCCACGCGGCCATTCACATACTGCGCATCCAAATTGCCCGCGCCGCCAAAATTCAGGCCAGCGGTTACATCAACAATGCCGACATGGAACCAGTCAGACGCCGGAATTTGCACATCCCGCACGATGTTTTGGCCAGCGGCACTTACCGTAATAACTTGATCGCCGATCGGCAAAATACGGCTAACCACAAAGCGGCCAGCGCTATCTACCGGAATCGTCTCTCCCATAACCACAACCGAACCACCAGGCGTGGCCCCACGGCCCGAGGCCGTTACCAAGCCGCCCCGCACCGGAATGCTACGGCGCGCGGTGTTGTCTTCCGCTTCACCCGCCGTTGCTGCGCCGGTTTGTGGTAATGTGTCAAACACGCTGCCCGCGCGGCTAAGCGCAACAGGGTTGGTTTCATCAAACCGCCCGTTGGCATCATAAACCCGCAAAACATACGCAAAGTCGCCCGATCCATCCGTAGGCATGGTCCAGTTTACCACGCCATTGGCGGTAGTTGGAAGCAGCGCCACAACGGGTTTTCCGCGTGCGCCGGTATCAATGATCCGAACTTCGCTGCGCGCAATAAAGGCCGGATAGTTGGCCGAAATGCGCAATGGTACTACCTGCCCTGCCCTATAAGCACCGCGCAAATCAACGGTGGAAATGTTGAGCATCCGGCGGGTGTCTAGCCCATCATAGCGGATATCAACATCCAGCCCATAGGCCAGTGCATCGGCCCGATAAGGCGCATTAAAAAATGTCGGCGCACCCGCGAGGGTTTGATCGTCAAACGAGATCGAAAACCCCGTTTGCACAAAACTGGTGGATTGCGCTAATGCCTGTCCGGCACCAAGGGCCGTAATCAGCGCTGTGGTTTGCAATAGGCCTGTGCGAACGGCATTTTTCATATCTAGTTTACCTTTAGAATTGCTACACATTTTACGCGCCCTCCCGCATGACAAGGGTTTGGATATTCAGCGGCCCGCGCCCAACTCTGCGCCATTCCTGCCGCAACTGGTCTTTGAGGCTATTCATGCGCTGTCGGGCCATAGCCACAACCGAGGCATCGGCATCCATGCTGATGTGGTACGCGATCACAACCGTTGCCGGATTATCCACAAGGCTAGCCGCCAACTGGGTAAGGCCAGCACCAAGCGCCGCAACAGGGGCGCCTTCTGCCGAGAAGGCCGCATCGTTAACATCGACCCGTGCCAAGTGGCCCAGCGTGGCCCCGAAGTTTATCTCAGACATCATGCCCGGCGTAACCCGCGCAACCCGTGGGTTTTCGGTGGTCATGCTATAGCCTGTAGGAAGCGAACGAGGGTCGAGCTTGATAATAAAGTTGCTCCCCCCATCTGCGGGCAAGGCGGCGCAAGGCACGCTGTAGCGGCCATGCTCATCGGTGGTGATGACCAAGCCATCAACCGTTACCAGCCGCACACCAGGGATCCCGTCTTCGTTTTGTGGTGCAGGTGTGAACGCCAGCTTGCCGCCTTTACCGCCATAGTAATTCTGGTCGGTAATCGCCGCGCTATTTGGCAGAGCATCAGGAGCATCCTGATATCCATTGCCGTTCACATCATCAAACACCTTGCCGATTACGTCTACGCAATCAAAGACAGCTTCTGGCATGATCCGAACCAAGGCGGTTTCGTCCTCCAGCACCGGATCGCCCGTTGCGGGGTCTCGCAAGCTTACACGGTTCACATGCGCGCCTGGGTTGGCGCCCGTCAGGATACGCGCGTCCAATGTCACCACCACTTGGCCAGCAGCCGGAATGGTTACATTTGGCCACGTAATGATGGCGCCGTTAACGGTGACCATTGCGGCTAAACCGTCAAGCGTAGCGGAGTTTGGCACATAAATAAGGCCCGGTGGCAGTGTATCCACTATATTATAAGGGCCTGCCACGTGCGTTGCCGTATTATCAATTGTGATCGTGTAAGGCACAACACTCCCGCGCAGCACAATCTCGTTTAGCGTGGTTTTACTCATGGTAAGCCCATCAACGACCGGTGAGGGTGATAACACCAACTCTGTAGGGTCATCATCCGTATTTCCGTCCGTATCAATGCCGTCATCCGACACATCCGATACCGGCTCCGGATTTCCAGGAACCCCCGGAACGTATACAGGCAGGCCTGTGGCCATAACCGTATTGCTAACCCCGCCAGCATTCACCGCCTGAAGATCAAGAATGAAGGTCGCGGTATAGGTCGCGACCTCGGCAATTTCCAATGCGCCCTCAGGCGATCCAGCCGTTGCGTTCACATAGGTTGGGCCAGAAGTCAGCGTCAACGGCGCTCCATTTTGATCGGTCAACGTGTCGTCCAGAGTCACGTTACTTAGCGGAGTGTTGCCAGTATTGGTTACGAGAATGGTATAGGTGACCAAATCATCTACATCATCGCGCCCGTCGCCATTATCCGTAAACACTTGCGTTTTCTCGGTTTCAATGCCGGGCAAAGCCCCCTGAATTACCGTTTCTGTGGTGGTGTCACACAAGGTTGGCACATCCACCGAGCAAATTTCGTAAGTTACCTCATACGGTCCGGCCGGATTGCCCGGCGCAAGCGTTATCAGCCCCGTTGCCGGGTCCAGCGTTAGGGCCGGGTCTGTTGTGATCACGGTGATGTTCACATTGGTAAGCGTCGCTTGTGCATTATTCAAAAAATCCGAGGCCAACATGCTGGTGGTGATGCCGCCATCGGTGGTGAACGCAGGGAACACCTCCGGGATGGCCTCGATCAGGCCAACTGGCAGCCGCACGAAATCATCATCTGAAACTTCCAGCGTGTTGCCCGGCCCATAATCGCCCGTAACGCGCGCATCGTTGATCACCTCGCCTGCTGAAATATTGCCAGCTGTCAGGTGATAAGTGGCCGTAAAGGTGGTTGTATCCGCCACTCCGGGATTGAGTGTCGGAATTGGCCCGCCGAGCACGGTCACGCCAACCAAGGCGTCCGTCACCGTTACGTTGTTCAACGGAATATTGCCGGTGTTGGTCACGGTAAAGGTATACTCAACCAAATCCCCCACAACAGAGCCAGCTAGGTGCGGCGCTGCATCTACGAATTTCTCCAGTAGAATGGACGGTGCCTGCGGAATCGGCGTTACCAGCGGGTCATCATTGGTGTTGGTCGTGCCGGAATCGTCGGTCACAGACGGCCCTGTCGGCGGGGTGCCCGCTACGGTCGCGGTGTTTTCTACTTTGCCAACCGCCATATCCGCCAAAGTCAGCGTATAGTTTGCGCTAAACGTTAGCGTATCCACGTCCCCAGGGTCCATCGAGGCAATAGGCCCGCCCGGAACCGTGCCGCCCAGCATTGGGTCGGTAATGGTCACATTGGTAAGGGATACATTGCCAATATTCTCCACGCGGAAATGATAGGTAATGATATCACCAGCCTGTGGCGGCGTTTGCAGCGCCGCAGTATCAGCGGTTTTGATCAGCGCAATCGCAGGGCCACTAGAAAGGGGCACAACGGTTGGCGTGTTATTGCTGACATCTGTACCAGACGTATCGTTTACAACCGTGCCGTAAGGGTCTGTCCCTTCGGTGGTGGCGGTGTTCTGCACCTGTCCGGCATTCACATCGGCCAGCTTCAAAGCATAGGTCGCGGTAATGGTCGTGTTCGTCGCACCAACAGCCAAAAACGTGATCGGGCTGCCAGAGATAGTAATATCCGGCATCAGATCTGTTACAGAAACCCCTGTCAGATTCACATTACCCGTGTTGGTCACCGCAAAGGTATAGGTGATAATATCCCCTACCTGTGGTGGCGATTGCAGCGCCGTGGTGTTGGCTGTTTTAACCAGAGCGATCGAGGGGGCAATACTCGGGATCACCGGAGTCGGGTCATCCTCGCCCGCATCGGTGGCGACATCATTGCCCGAAGGATCAGGGTTGACGCCGTCGTCACTCAGGTCGCTTAACTCGGGGTTGGTGGCAGGTGTTTGGCCCGAAATCGAGCCTTCGCCAGTAACCGTCGCCTGATTTTCATAGCGCCCGCCTGAAGCCAGCACGGGGGGCAATGGTACGGTTGGCTGCACACGAACGGAAATGCTCAGCGTACATGTTGCGCCACTTGCGAGTGAGAAGCCGGTGGCAACTGTAGTTGTTCCCGAGCCGTCAAACCCGGCCACGGTGCTGCCACAGCTGCCGGACGGGGCCGAAAGCATAGTATAGGTGCCCGCCGTCATCGGATCAGTGGCTGGTGTGCCAAGCGCTTGGTACATGCCAAACAGCGGTGCGCCCCCGGCAAGTGGATCGGTCACCACCATATTGTCTAGCGCCTCAAGGCTGAAGTTTTCCACCAAAAGATCAAAGGTCGTGTTGAAAGAACCATCAGGGTTGGTGCTCACCGCGCCAGAAACCTGTTTGGCTATCCCTACCCGTGCTTGCGGAATCAGCGGGAACAGATAATCGGTGGCCGCCGTAACCGCAGGCAAAGTAATTGCGGTGATCTGGGTTGAAGACGGTACAGTTCCACCTTCGGAACCAGCCGTATTGGTACCGTCAGCCAGATATGGCTCCGCCACCACACCACGTGAAATTGAATAGGTGCCCTCTGGAATATGCAGGAACTCATAGAACCCCGTGCCATTCGTATTTACGGTGATACTGATTGGCCGGCCATCAAATGATATGCCCGTCAGTGTCATGGGAATTCCGGACACAAACGTGTCACCTGCCGTTATGCCACTATCATTGGCAAAATCACGAAACACGATTCCGGAAATCGAAGAGGCGCCAACATTAATACTGCCGTCATTGGTGTTGTTGGGCAAATCACCCGGTGATTCATAGGATGACGTGCTGACGGTTGCGTTGTTTGTTAACGTATCCAGCGCGGCATCCACCGCAATCACCTCAACGGGGACTGTTATCTCGACGGTGCCATTGGAGCTAACGGTCCCAAGATCACAGGTGAAAGACGTATCACCAGATATACCCGTACAGGTGGTTGAGCTTGCGGTGCCAGCGGTTACCAACACCGTTGGCGCTCCGGTAAGCACCATGCCCGATGGCAGGAAGTCGCTAAACACCACGTCATCCGCCTCAGCCAGACCAGCTCCGGTGTTTACATGTACTGTTACCAAGAACGTAAAGTTCTCATTCAGATCAACCGTCGGCACAGACGGCACCTTGCTGGTCACCTCGATATCGGTTTTTGTCCGAAGAGTTGTGGTTTCCGTGGTGCTGTTATTGGGGGCATTCCGGTCAAACCCGTTCAGAATTTCTGTTGAGCTTACAACCGCCGTATTGGTCGTGGACCCTTTGGCCACGCCCCCCGCGGTTATCTGAATGGTTTCTGTATCCCCGGCCTCCAGATAGGGCCACGAGCATACCAGCGTACCGCCCAAAGACCCGACTGCTGGAACGGTGGAACAGGTACCCCCACCGGAAACAATGTGGCTCTGATAGTTAATGCGGGTTGCTGGCATCGAATCTGTAACAATGATGTTTTCAGACGCGGATGGGCCGGCATTGGTAATAGTCAGGGTATAAACTGTATTGTCCCCAACAGGCAGCGGATCGATTGAATCCGATTTTTCGATCAGGATATCCACATCGGGGTCGGCCACGGTAACATTGATACTGGCAGCATTGTTTGTGCTGTCGGTCTCAGGGGTAGCGGTTGCTACCAAAACATTGTTTGTAATGGTTTGGGTGCGCAAGGCAAAGTTCGGGCGTGCCACAATCGTAACCGTTTGCTGGCCGCCGTTGCCGATAGTGCCAAGGTTACAAATCACCTGATTATTAACCGCAGAGGTCACACTTCCCGAAACCGGCGCCGTGCCACATGAACCAGAAGACGGGGTGGCCGAAACAAAGGTCATATCATTTGGCAGCGTATCGGTGATCGTTACCGTGTCGGCTGAACTTAAGCCATTCGCAACATTTATCGCCGTAACCACATATGTAACATTCTGCCCTACAGCAACCGGATCAGGCGTCGCGGTTTTGGAGACGGTTACATCGGTAACCGCCGTTACTTCAAAAGTGGCAGATGCGGAGTTATTGCCCAGATCCGGGTCTGGCGTGGTGGACGAAATCGCCGTAAATGTATTGCTCCGCGCCAGATTTGCGTTTCCGCCCGGGCGCACCTGAACCGTTATAACAGGGCAATCAGTGCCGGCAATACACACAGGCAAAGTGGTAATATTACAGTTAAGCTGACGCCCGGTTGCGCCAGAAGTCGACGTTGAGCAGGTCAGCCCGGTTGCAACACCGGCAGAGATTGTATGTGAGATATAACCAGCACCTGTTGCGCCGACACTGTTATTAATCAGGCCGGACAACGTATCCGAGATAGCAACGCCTTGGGAAGAGCCCGCCCCGGTATTTGTAATTTCAAGTGTATAGGTTTGAACATCTCCGGCGGCCAGTGGGTCTACTGCCGCCGTTTTTATGGTGCCAACATTGGCGGCATCTATGGAACCACCGACTGCAACCGAAACGTTATAGGTGGTCGTATCATTCGCAACATTGACATCCACAACATTTGAATCAGGAGACCCAACGGTTAATCCGTTTGAAATCGTGCCGATACCGGTGAATTCCGTTGTTAGAACAATGTTCGGCGTTGTCGCCCCCACATTCAAAGGCGCGCCACTGGTGTAAACACGCGAGCAATTCAAGTCAGTCGCACCAGATACAGGCAGGGCGTCGCATGTCCAGCCATTAAGTGTGGCTGCGGTTATTGTCAGGCCAGCCGGAACATGATCAACCATTGTAAGCGTGCCAAAAAATGGCGTATTGCCGAGGTTTCTCGTCGCAATGTTGAAAGTATAGGGTTGTCCAGTAACGGCAAGCGCCGGATTAGGGCCGGTTTTTACAGCCGCCAGATCAACAACCGGCTCCAATATGGTCGCCCCGCCATCGGTGGCGCTATTGTTGCTCAGGTTGCTATCAACAGGACCAGCAGATGAGATCGTGGCCATGTTTACCGGTGACCCTGCTGAAAGGATCGTGGTTTGGACAAGCACCGACCCGAGTGAAATATTCACTCCAGCCCCCGCACCGGTGGCGCGGGTACATGCTACATTCTGCCCTGCAGAGGCCGTGCAATCCCAGCCCGGAGCCGTAATGCTATCAATCTGGTAATTTGCCGGAATGGTATCGAGAATCTCGAGGCCCGTTGGGCTATCACCCGTAGATTGCGCAGCGAGCGCAAAAGTTACATTATCGCCAACCAGCAAAGTGCCGGACGGGCTGCGGGTTTTGCTGATAGACACATCAGAGCCAGCCGTGATGGTAATATTCGCGAGATCGGTATTGTTTGTGCTCACGGGATCCCCCGGAACAGAATTGATAACCGATCCCGTAGCCACAACTGTCGAAGACGCTGCCGCCGAGATTTGCCCGGTAAATGTGCGGGAAACAGTTGCGCCAAGTGCTAGCGGGCCTGTAATTGTACAGGTATAGATAGACCCCGCAAGAACACATCCGGCTGGCGGCACAATGTTGATTATGCCCGCTGGAATCGGAAACTCAAAGTCAAAGCTGCCATTGGTATTCGGGCCGTTGTTAATAGCCTCAAATACCAGTGGAATTGTGCTGCCCGAAGCCGCGGTGGCAGGCGCGGTTAAAGTGACCCCCATATCCGACCCCTTCAGGATCGTAGAGACGATCAGCTCGACGTTATTGGTTGTAAGGACGTCATTCACGCTGCCAGAAGAAAGAGGAACTGTTGCCGCTGTTGTAATCGTTCCTTCAACCAAAGCGCGCACGGTCATAATCATGCTCTCGGCGCCGAGACCCGCCAAGGCCGGCACATTGCAGGTAACCGTTGCAGGCCCCACGCCAGAAACCGGAACGGAATTACACCCGGTGACTGCACCCGCAGCGCTGATATATTGAGCGTTCAGGGGAATATCCACAGAAATGCTTGTAGCAGGCGCAGCGTCAAATCCATTATTTGTCACACTAATCGTATAGTCGATATAAGTACCGGCCGGAACGGGGTCAGGCCCGAAATTATCAATATTTACCAGCCAGTCCACATTTTGTGCCTGCGCACTGGACGCCAAATTCAGCAAAACTATGAATAACGCCACAAAGCCGACAATTGCTATTTTTGCGTTATCAACGACTTGATGCGCGTAACTTTTCATAATTAATTCCTAAAACGGTGCTGGGAGAGTTGAGCTTTGGGGAGGGTCTCGACCTAGCGCACTAGGTCGAGACCCTCCAAAAATTTAATGGATTTCAGATAGCAAATCAGGATTTATGACGAGGTTGCGTACGCCATGCGCGTGATCCTCATCAAAAGTATTCCCTTGTAACCATGTGTCAACAGAGCCAATTGAAACCTTTGCGACCTGTGGACGCACGCTCCAAGTGACCTGAAATGGGGAACCCGCTTCATTGTAGCCTGGACCGGTTGTTGAGCCAGCATATTGCACAGGCGTGCCCGTATCTGTTGGGATGTTTGTTGCCTGATGAAGGCCATCCACAACTTCGTGATGGGTCAGGGCCACAAAATCCAATGCATGGTCATCATTTACCAAAACGTAAACTTGTGCTTCAACCCGCAGCTGCGGATTGTTAATCGCCTCACTCAGGCAAGAACCCAATGTCGCGCCCGGTTCAACCTGTGCGGTTGTGTACACATAGTGAACTTCAATAGTATCACCTGGCTCCAGATCACCATGATCGGTCGCGCCTACGGGATGAGAATATTCCGCCATCTCAGATGCCGTCAGTTCACCATCATATTTGTAGCCTGTGCCATATCCATGCCCGTCGCCATTTCCTGCATAGGTAGAAAATTCTCCACCTTTGTGTTCAGCGTTTTCATGGAAGTGGATGTTGCACAAGTTCATCGCAGTCTGCGCCGGTGCCGACTCAAATGCCCGGTGATTACTGCCGGCTACTTCTGAAATGTCACGAGGGGATTGCGGGCCAAAACCAGCACCTTCAGTACCTTGCGCCAGCATGTGGCGTTGCTCGGCTACAATCTCGTCAGAGACGCTATGTGCATCAGGTGATGCATATACAGCCACGCCCACTGCAATGCTAGAAACCGTCATCCCTAAAGCCAACAGAGTTTTTTTCATTCGTAAATTCCTTGTTGTTTGATAATGCCATCTGAGAAAAAGCTAAGCTAAATCAACTTTTTAGGGCATCAGAGTGGCCCTCAAAGCACACCCCCAGGTTATCTCAAACAGGAACGTCATGAAATTGACGGATACGTCATGAAAAGCTCAGTTTTCAATTTCAAGACGCATGGAATTCGGTGATAAGTGATTAATGCGCTAAGGCGCAGACCCTAAAATGGGCGGGCTTGTTTTCTGCTGAGCGGTTCTGGTAGAATAAGAGTGATTTAGCGCTCACCAGATGCCGAGCGTATCGAAAATGGGTAACACATTGAAAATGTCACAAAATACCGACAAATTGACGGCCCATGATGAAAGTGAATGCATAAATGGTATTGAATGCATTTCACTCATCGGCACCAAAATGTATTTCACAATAGAACAGCTGCCTGTATTTTTGAAGCAAGTCGACATCTGGATTATATTTTTAGCGTTTATCGCTCTGATGTCTATTCTTGATCCAACCAATATATTGCAGCGCGGTGGTTATGGCCCCGTAGTTTTTGTCTGGTTCTGTATGGCGGCAATATACACCGGATTAACAATTATGACGTTAACCACATGGTGTTTTTTCCTGAGGGACAAGCGTATCAATAGCGTCATACTCCCGATTAACGGCTTTATTATCGTGTGCGCCCTGATAACTTTGTACCCGTATTTGGAAAAGCCGGTTTTGGGTGAGTTGGCTATTTCACCGTCTGTCATACACATAAAAAACGGCCTCGCTTTTTTTGTAATCGAGCAAGTATTTATCACATTGTATGTTTCCCTTGGATTCCCTTTGGCGGTTCGAAACTTGGGGTTAGAAGGGATATACCCAAGTGGGTACTTTAGCGGTAAATCCAAAGCGGGGCGGCCGGAAGAACATTCCCCCATTCAAAAAGGTGCTTTTGCCCCTCCAAGCCAGCTACCCAATTTGATACAGATTGGCGCAGAAAGTTTTGATGTACGGAATATTTGTTATATTTCTGCCGAAGAGCACTATGTAAAGGTCAAAACAGTTTCGGAAGAAGCCCTGATCCGGGATAAATTATCACAAGTTATCACACGTTTTGACGATGGCGTTGGCTTTCAAGTTCATAGATCCCATTGGGTAGCACTTTCATGTGTCCAAAACGTAATAAGACATGACAAGCAGCACAAAATACAAATGCGAAACGGTGAACTTATTCCTATCTCTGAGGCCCGTCGGCATTCATTTCAAGAATGCCTCCTTTTATATAGAGCGGAATTCCGAGCATTGGTGTAGGCGGGTACCAGCTGTCGATGACGAGATGTCGCTGTCAAACCAGTTCACTTGGGCCTGTGTATCCACATAAAATCCGTCATTTCCATACCAAGTCGCCGTTACGCCAAGGCCATAGCCTTCTGCCTTGATGGTTCCGGTTCCGGCGGCATTGCCAACAGAGGTATTGATCGAGCCATATTGTGCTGTCACACCCAGCACCCAATCGCCTTCAGCGGCCCCGGCAAGCGGGAAGTCGACGCCAGCCTGAAGGCCCCATGTGTTGCTATCAACGCTTGTGTTTCCAGATGCGCTGCTGACCGGGATCGTATCCAGATTGCCGCCTTGCAGGCGCAACCAAACGGCCTGTCCTGGCAACTGCTGGCGCTGCTCCACACGTTGTTTCATGCTGGGCAGGTTGGCAAAGCCAAGCATCGCGGCTGGCGCGGCTTCATAAACAGTGCCTGTGACATTCATATCCCCGGCTAGAAACCACTGCACGCCGGTCAGCTCGAGGGCATAGTTA
>Ga0256845_1002898_pt1 | contig 12056 bp, 9 predicted proteins | sample RiftiametaG_FD_189101 | JGI IMG/M metagenome (GOLD analysis project Ga0256845, IMG submission 189101) | Tube worm associated microbial communities from hydrothermal vent at the East Pacific Rise, Pacific Ocean - Riftia | ecosystem: Host-associated > Annelida > Integument > Unclassified ... | reverse complement strand
ACTGTCACGTCCAAAGCCGTTGTTGGTTCATCGGCAATGACAATTTTCGGATTACACGCAATGGCCACAGCGATCATGACCCGTTGACGCATTCCTCCTGAGAATTGGTGAGGATAATTGCCATAACGCTGCCTGGCTCCGGGGATGCCAACCCGGTCGAGCAGTTCTAACGTCCGCTTGCGCGCTTGCGCGCGGGTGAGGCTCACATGTTCAACAAGAGATTCGCTGATTTGTTGCCCGATCGTCATGACGGGATTCAACGCCGTGAGGGCGTCCTGAAAGATAAATCCGATTTTTCCTCCCCGGATTCGGCGCATTTGTTCTTTTGACAATTTCAACAGATCGATCTTACTGCCGTTATCGGCGAACAACACTTTGCCATGTTCAATTTTCGCAGGAGGGTCTGGCAGGAGACGCAGGAGGGACATCATCGTGACACTTTTGCCGCTCCCACTTTCCCCGACAATCCCCAATATCTGACCTTTTTTCAGATCGAACGATACCCCATTCAGAGCATGCACAACCCCATCAAACGTATAAAAGCGGGTGACAAGATTTTTGACTTGTAAAATTGTTGTCATCTCTTTCAGCAATTCAGTAGTCTGCAGTCAGTTCGCTGCCTACTCCTACTGCCTACTCCTACTGCCTACTTCTTCACCCGTCGCATACGAGGATCAAGGACGTCACGCAGCCAATCACCCAGGAGATTCATGCCTAAACCGGTGAATACAATTGCTAACCCGGGAAAAGTCGCAATCCAGGGATAACTTGTCAAGTATTTCCGTCCAACTGCCAGCATATTTCCCCAACTAGGCACGCTCGGCGGCACACTCAGCCCCAAAAATCCCAAACCGGCCTCGTAAAAAATCATCGCTGACATTTCAAAGGTCGCAATCGTAATCAGCGGACCAATCAGGTTTGGTAAAATATGACTAAAAAGAATTCGTTGTTTCTTTGCCCCGATGCTCAACGCGGATTCCACAAACCCTGACTCACGCATACGCAAGACCTCGCCGCGGGTAATACGAACAAAGATTGGAATATCCGTAAAGCCGAAAATCAGAATGACGATCCACAGCCCCCGCCCCAGGATTGCCGCAATAAACACGACGAAAACTAAATAGGGCAAAGCCAGAATCAGATTCACAAACCCCATAATGATATTGTCAGTCCGACCACCAACATAACCGGAAATCAACCCAATCAACATGCCAAAACTTGATGCAATCAGTACGCCCAAAAATCCCACTGTAAGCGAAACCCGGCTGCCATAGATAATTCGACTCAAAATATCGCGCCCCAAATTATCAGTTCCGAGGATATGACCGGAAGCGCCTTTTTCATCCCAGATTGGCGGCTTTTTGGCAGACCGTAAATCTTGTTTCAGCGGATTGTACGGAGCAATCCAGGAGGCAGAAACTGCCGACAGCACAACGATCATGAACATAATCAGACCGAGTAAACCAGCTTTATCACGCCAGAGTAACCGGGTAACATATTTGAGCCAGGGCCATACGCCCCGTTCTTGAACCTCATCAACCTGCAGCCCTGTTTTCAATGGTGTATCTGATGATTGAGACATGATCTCCGTGTAGTATTCAGTGTTCACTATCCAGTGTCCACCAATGACTAATGACTAACTACTGATTACTGATTACTGATTACTGATTACCGTTCCTAATCTCCGTATCTGATTCTGGGGTCTGCCAGGCCATACGCAATATCACTCAATAAACTCAACGTAATCACCACAAGACTGGCAAAGAAGGCAATGGCCTGTACTAAGGCAAAATCACGATTGCCGATCGCTTCAGCCAGGAGGTTCCCCAGCCCCGGCCATGAGAAAATCGTTTCAATATAGATGGACCCACTCAAAAGATACCCAAATTGGACTCCGAGTACGCTGATCAGGGGAATAGAAGCATTTCTGAGAATATGTCTGATGTAGATATGTTTATCAAGCAAGCCCTTGCTATAGGCAGTCCGCACAAAATCCTCACTCTTGATTTCCATCACAGCAGACCGGGTGAATCGAACTAACTGCCCCATGGTGAACAAGCCCAGTGAAAAAGCCGGCAAAATAACTGACTTTGTCGGCAATGTCAAACCGAAAAACTGCCACGTTTCTCGGCCAAAAGAGGGAAACCAGCGTAAATTGACCGCGAAGACAAGGATGAGGATCAAGGCCAGCCAAAAGTTCGGAATCGTTTGCCCGATCAATCCTGTTCCCCGGCACAAAATATCCCAAAAACCACCCGGGTTTGACCCGCCGAGTAACCCCAAAGGGATCCCTATCAGCATCGCGAGCAGGAGCGAAGCGGTCGCCAATTCTATTGTTCCGGGTAAACGTTCCAGAATAAGCTGCAATGCGGGTTGCCGATGACGGGTCGACATGCCAAAATCACCAGTCAACGCCCCGCCGACGAAATCGGCAAATTGGACGATGAAGGGACGATTAAACCCCATTTTTTCTCGTATGGCTTCAATCTGTTCGGGAGTCGCATTGCGGGAAACCATCAATGATGCTGGATCGCCGCTCAGACGAAGCATCAAAAAAATAATCAACAGCACCCCAAAGAGCATGAACACTGACTGAACGACACGGGAAAGTATGTAGCGTTGCATACGTGATCTGCTGCCAGTAAGTCAGCAATCAGTTGTCAGTAATCGGTGAACACTGAATTACTGACAACTGACCTGCTGACGACTGAACGCCGAACTATTCAGCGATTGACACATCCTTCAGATAATAATTTTCAGCCGGACGTGGTTTGTAATTGTGTACTTTCGGGTTAAGAGCCTCGAATGTCACAGGTTCATACAGATAGATAAAGGGTGGGTTTTTTTGCATGTAACGTTGCAGTTCAACATACAATTGCGCCCGTGCATCATCGTCGATAGTCGTACCGATTTTGCCCAATAATTTGTCAATCTCCGGGTCAGACCAGGCCGAGAAACTCGCATTCATTCCACCGAGCGCTCCTTCTAAGCGAGGCAGAGCCTCACCGGTCGCTTCAGACCAACTGTCACCAAATAATGGGGGCAATTCTTTTTTGGCTTCCAGATCCCAATATCGGCCGGACTCCATCAGATCGAGATTCGTTTGGATGCCGATTGCTTCCAGGTATCCCTGAATGGCCTCGCACACTTGCTCAAAATTGGTGTACGCTCCGGACGGACAAGCGAAGTCCATCTCAAACCCATCCGGGTAACCCGCCTCAGCAAGTAATTCCTGAGCTTTTTCCGGATCATAACCGAAGGGCGTAATCTCTGGATCATAGCCCCAGTTGCCGGGCGTGACATAGCCAGTAGATGGGCGGCCATAGCCGTTGAAGAGGGCGTCAATAATGGCGTCAACATCGACAGCATAGTTCATCGCCTGCCTGACCAGGGGATTTTCAGTTGGTTGATCCTTGCCAGTGGTCAGATTGTTAAACGTAATGTAATAGACGCGGTCAACTGAATAATTAATGACCTTTACATTGGAAACCCCTTCGATACTCCCAGCTTCTTCAGCGCTCAAGCGCGTGACAAGATCAACCTCACCCGTCTGAATCGCAGCGACGCGAGTGGCCGATTCCGGGATTGGCCGGAAGATCAGATTTTGTATGTGTGGCAGTCCTTCCTCCCAATAATCGGGATTCGCTTTGAAGACGATCCGGTCTCCTTTCGCCCATTCCACGAAGACGAAAGGCCCTGTGCCGACCGGGTGAGCGATAAAACCATCTTCCCCCACTTCCTGGTGATATTTCGGAGGGATCATTCCCCAGTTTTCAGCTATAATCCGGAGCAGAAGCGGGCTGGGACCGTCGGTCGTAACCTTGACCGTAAACTCATCAATTTTCTCGACCGATGTGGCAATGTTCCATTTTTCACTCCATTGCATCTCGTCCTGTTTTCCGCGATTCCAGGAATAGACGACCGCATCAGCGGTAAACGGCTCACCATTATGGAATGTGACGTCCTGGCGAAGTGTGAAGGTATAGACTGTCCCATCTTCCGAAACCTCCCAACTCTCGGCCAACGCCGGGACAACTCGGCCCTCATCGTTAATCCAGGTCAGAGCATTGTACATCTGCCAGCTCACATTGCTGGCATTCCGCTCTGCGCCGGTTGGAAGATCAATCGCATTCGGGAATGTCGTCGTCGCGACTCTCAGAGTTCCTTTCGGCTCTGCGGCTGATGCCTGGATAGTAAAACTTGCTGCTAACAGAATGACTAACAACAAAGATATGCGTTTCATACTACTCTCCTTTTTTCTAAGGACTTAAAAAAGAATAACAATCTATGCAGGAGTGTCGAAGCGAAACGTTGACAGGCCGCATAACGGTTCGACAGATAGGGGGCTAAAACAACGCACTTCAGCGCGCCTCAGCGTGTGCCGCTTATTGATTTTTAAGCCCTGAACATAACAGTTTCCTTCGGTTGTCATACAACAAAATACGCAACCAAAGCTGATGTGAAGAACCAGATCGCTTTTAAGGACGATAACAACGACTTTAGCTGATGATGGATCCCCTCCTTTCATTTGGAATTTTCTTCAACATGCGCTCTTCTTCGCGCCTTCGCGGTGACATTCATGAATGATCCTGCTTACGTAAAAACATGACGCAATGGCGTGAATGTTTGGGGTCGATAAACCACATGACTCCTCCGAGCTTTTCCCCGTCGGCTTCAATTAATTGCATGCCCCGTTCTCTCAACATGTCGAGAATCCGATCTTCTTCAAATAGTTGAAAGCAGCGCTGGGCATCATAATCTTTATCGTAGAGCGTCTCAGTACCTTTACCACTTTTGAACATGAGTTGTAACACCCCGCCTGGTTTCAGGACCCGAACAAGGCTCGGCAGTACAGTGTCGTAGACTCGGGATGGCTCAATGTGCTGAATAACCGCATTACACGTCACAAAGTCAAACGAGTTATTCTCAAAAGAAAGTGGTTCCCGTAAATCATGCACAAACACTCTATCCCGAATTTCGGGATGCCATGCGTAGGCTGCCTGGATGTTTTCCGGAACAGCGTCTATCCCCCACATATCGTACCCCTCAGAGTGGAGAGTGAAAACATCTCTGGCTCCCGCGCCGCATCCGGCATCGAGACCGCGCCCCTGAGGTGTTACCAATTCTTTTAAACGCTCCTGTAACGCCATATCCCCTGTGAGAACCGCATGAGATGATTCTATGTACACAGACTGAAGATATTGATGAGCGACTTCGGCGTACCGTTCGGAATAATGGGCGTAAAATGATTCTGAATACTCTTGACTGTCAGCGTTTACATCGACACTCATCGTTTCCCCTTCTCTTTTTGCACCGATTCTATACGCAACGGAGTTGTTGTACCGCTACGCGGTGAAAACCTTCCCACGAACAATTCTGCGTTAAGGGCAGGCCAGTAAGATCACGTTCTCTCATTAATTCTACGCTGCCACATGAGAACGTCCCTCTTTTGTTAAGGGATCCCTCATGCTTCCCCCCTCCAATAACTCATTCACAAAACGAGGGCATTTTCCACAGGAAAAACATGACAAAAGAATTAATGAATGACCAATAAAATACAACGATTTTTTGAGGATAATGACTGAATTGAATAGAGTGACCTTCTGAGGACAACAGCCTATATCGCACCAGGATAACCAATCTTCCACCTGTTCAAACGACAATACAGGAGAGGCCCAGATCTGTCAAGGACGGATTTGGATGATTCCTGAGAAGTCGTCCATGCCCACCCATAGACACACGCACGAGATGAAATGTGTGACCGGTTGCGGCGGGTTGCGAGTGACGGGTTGCGCGTTGCTTCGTCATGGGGTAGCGGGGATTGCCGGAGCGTGGGAACGAGAACTTCACAGTTCTGCCTTTTACGAGAGGAAGAAGCCAATCACCCTGCGTAAAGGGGGCTAGTTAATAATATTTGCTATCAATTTTGTGGGTTTCGTGGCGAGACTACACCGCATCCCGGGAAGAAAATAATACTTGACATTCACAGCCTGTTACAAGCATACTCACATCTATGCGCACGTATTTGAAAGAAAAAATCGGAAACCCGGAACTTTTTACCGGACGAAAACAGGAACTCACATTTTATTTGACCTGGATTGAACGCATCAAGCAGGAAAGTTCGCTCAGTTCGGCCCTGCTCTCTCGCCGGAAGACTGGCAAAACCGCCCTGTTGCAACGGTTGTATAACCTGACCTTTGAAAAGGCGGATATGAAGGTGATTCCCTTCTATTATGAGGTCAAAGAAGTTAAACAATGGGCAGTAGATTTTTGCCAGGATTTTTTTCTGACCTTCATCTATCAATATATTGCCTATAAAACAAGAAACCCGGCCTATATTGATCTTCCTCACAATGCCGACGATTATTTTACGGCCGCCAGCGATATCGCCCAGCAGGAAGGCTTAGCGCATCTCATTGGGGATATTCGAGGCATCGGGAGATTGGTGAAGGAAGGACGTGAGGGGCCAGTCTGGGAAGCTGTGCGGGATTTCCCCTGGAAACTCGCGCATCGCCAACACGAATCCATCGTGCAAATCATTGATGAATTTCAATACTTGAACAGTGTAATTTACTGGGATGCGGCGAAAACCAATCTCGCCGATAATTTTGCTTCGGCTTATATGAGTACCGCCGAGTACAAAAACGCGCCGTTGTTAGTGTCTGGCAGCTGGGTGGGCTGGCTTTTCAGTATCCTCACCAAAATGACCGGCAGATTTAAGATCGATTTCCTGGAGTCTCTCCCGAACGATGAAGCGGTGGAGATGGTGTTCAAATATTCGTACCTGGAACAGATTCCGGTCACAGATGCCTCGGCGTATCTGATTGCCCGGATCAGCGAGGGCAACCCCTTTTACCTCAGCGCAATCATGCGTTCCGATTGTCCGGGCAAGGATTTGACCACCGAGGCCGGGGTGTTGCGTACGCTGGAATTTGAAACTCTTGACGAGCGGGGAAGCATTAAAAATACCTGGATGGAGTATCTGCGCTCCGCCCTGCCCCGCATTAACGATCACCATGCCAAACAGATCATCCTCTATTTGTGTAAACATAAAGACCGTAAGGTCTCCCGACGGGAGTTAACGAACAATCTCAATCTTACCATGACTGAAGAGGAACTGGCTGAAAAAATGGAGGCATTGATCCGGGCAGACATTATCAATCGCGGCGGGTCCAGCGTGCGCTATCAGGCGGTGCAGGATAATATATTTGACAAAGTGTTTCGAGGAGAATTCGGCGGCGACATCGAAGAATTCGATGAACGGGAGATTACGAATGAATACAAGGCGTTATTTGAGCAAGTCCAGCACAAGTACCGCCAACTATTAGGGAAATACAGCCAGGAAAAAGGGGCGTTTGCCGAATATCACATTCTCAAAAAACTTCATACGGCTCACCGGAACAATCGGTTGTTCTGTTCCATGGTCCAGAATTTGCCCGAAGATTTTGAATTTGACGAGTATGAGAGCGTCTGGTCGTATTATGGGACTGCGCAGGGACGACCGGATTTTCAGGTTGATATTTTCGCCAGGGCGAAGGAGGGCGTTTCGATGATTGGAGAGGTGAAAAACCGGGGCCACGATCCCTTTTCCGGACAAGAGGCCCGTGAGTTTCTCACTAAGATGGAGACCCTGAAGGAATTGGAGCAAGTCACGGATGCCATCGGGTTCGTGTTTTCCAGAAATGGATTCAGCCAGCCAGCCCTCGCCGTCTTACAGCAGCATCACATTGCCTACAGCGACGACGCACGCTGGCTGGAATGAAAAAAACGCCCACTGAAAGCCGCACGCGCGCCTACTGATTATTGCTGCTCCCGTCTCATTCAAGTTCACGGATGCGTTTAATCGCGTACGGAATAGCTTCAAGAATATCTCCGGCAATCGTGCCGAACTCGCCTTTCTCGGCTGCGACCATATCTCCGGCGAATCCGTGGAGAAAGACGCCGGTTTTTGCAGCTTCTAATGGGATGACGCTCTGAGAAATCAACCCGGCAATAATACCTGTTAACACATCGCCTGAACCGGCAGTTGCCATACCGGGATTTCCGGTGGGGTTGATATATACATGTCCGTCAGGCGAAACAATCAGGGTGCGCGCGCCTTTTAAGGCAAGATAGACGTTATATTTCTGCGCTGTTTCCTGGGCCACCGGAATCCGGTTATTCTGGATCGGCGTATTCGGCACAAGCCGCGCCATTTCCCCAGGATGCGGCGTTAACACAATCGGCGCTTTGGCTTCCAGAAGAATATCAGGATTCAACGCAATGGCGTTAATCCCGTCCGCATCAATGACCATCGGGATTTCAACGGTTCGAATCAGGCGATACACCAATTCAACCGTTGAAGGATGAGTCGAAAGTCCGGGGCCTAACGCAAGCACCCGTTTGTCCGTAGTCAGCGTCATAATCTCCTCATAGGCATCAACACTGACAGTGCCTTTCACTGTTTCCGGCAGCGACGCGGTCATGACTTCCAGGGTCGGAATTTCTAAATGAACGCGCAAATTTTTCGGAATAGCCAGTGTGACCAGCCCCGAACCGGTCCGTAACGCACTACGGCCTGTCATCAAAGCAGCCCCGGCTTTTCCGGGAGAACCGGCGATCACCAGCACATGCCCGTACGTGCCTTTATGCGTATTCGGCGAACGATCACGAAAACTTTTTTTCATGTTCCCCGATTCGAGCACATGGATTTTAATCCCTGACGTATCAACCAACTTTTTCGGAATCCCAATATCCACGACTTCTAATTTGCCCACATAAGCGGCGGCAGGGTACAGACTGTGGCCGCGCTTAGGAATCGCAAATGTGGCGGTCGCATCAGCGTGGATACAACTTCCGAGCACAGCACCTGTATCTGAGCTCAGGCCGGAAGGAATATCAACAGCAATAATTGGGATATTCGTCTTGTTGATCGATTCGATCACATGCTTATACAGCCCTTTCACCGCATTTTTTAAGCCGGTGCCAAGAATGGCGTCCACAATAACATCAGCCTGGTGCAGTAAATTACGAAATGCCGGCAACTGTTCATTCGAGGTAATTTCAACAATAGGGAGATTCATTTTGGCAGCGATTTCGAAATTGAGCTTTGCATCTCCGTTCAACTGCTGTTTTTCAGCCAACAGCGTGATACGCACTTCAATGCCCCGATTATACAGGTGACGCGCGACAACAAACCCGTCTCCTCCATTGTTGCCTTTTCCGCACACAATCAAGACTCGGCATTTTTTGAGATCAGGGTAACGCTTCTGCATGACTTGAACGACCTGTATCCCTGCGTTCTCCATAAGAACAACCCCTGGAATACCTAATTCTTCGGTGGCCTTACGGTCGAGTTCACGAATTTCATCTGCTGTGGCGACTCTCATGCTCGAATTCCTCCATAAATTCTACGAAAGATTCTACGAATATCCCGATGAACTGACAAACTGAATAAATTGTGGTGTTCTTTGACCCACCGACGGGGAATTCCCATCCCAATAGGGACAAGTCGGGGTGGGCTATCGCATGACACATCTCATTTAGGATCACTCTACCTGACAAGCTGCTTTCTTCCTGGAATGGCACGGCATCATGGATCAATCTGTCCCAAAATATATATCACCAAAATCTCCTAAGCCTGGCACGATGTAAGCATTTTCATTTAGCCCCGCATCAACCTCTGCTGTAATAATTCTGATATTGGGAAATGCGGTGAGGACAGCTTCAATACCTTCGGGCGCAGATACGAGATTAATGAAAATAATCTTTTTTTCCTCAGCGCCTCGTTGCGTCAATTGTTTGATGGTTTCGATGACCGAACCGCCTGTTGCTAACATTGGATCAAGAATCAGCACAAAGCGCGAAGCAATGTCATCGGGCAGCCATTCTTTAAAAAATATCGGTTCTGCTGTCTTTTCATTCCGTTGGATGAGAATATGGGCGATCCTGATACGTTTCGCCACTTCCCGTAAACTATTTTCCATACTTAATCCGGCCCGGATAATCGGGACAGCGCAGATTTTCCCGATAAATTCAGAGCCAACATACTGTTCGCCTGTCCGCGTTTCAATAATTTTTTCTCTCGTAGGGAGATAATTTAAACCTTCCTCGATGAGCAGGCGGTTAATCCGGTCGGCGTAAAAGATAAAATCATTCCGTTTTGTCTTTTTATCGCGAACAATCGTCATTAATGTCCGCAATTGTGGTGTCATGTTTAAAACCGTGAGCTGCAAGTATTGTTTTCCCTGAATATATGCTGCCATAGTATCCTCCGCTCTGTAAAGTATCACTCAATACGCGCCCTCTATGACGGGAGCAGCATATCATAGTGCCAACAACCGACGAAGCCCCCCCACGGTCGTCCCCCCGACATCAAAGAAGGGAAATAAACGTTGACTGCGTCACATGAGTGACAAAGATCGCGCTGGTGAGTCTGGTATATAGAGAATTGATTGCATTACCTTCATTCGATCTAAAATATACATCAATAAAGTCAAGTGTTTTTTGCTGTTTGTTCTGCTCAGATCGAAATTTTTGCCGGAGATTTCTGGCATATTCAGAGTGCCCCATTCACAACCTCCCCGATGCTGATATTGTGAAACATCTCGCTTTATACCTTTAATATATCGCATAATATATCGCACAACTCTGGTGAAACCATAAAAACTCATTTCTACAAAGAACAAAAAACTTGACAAATCATATTATTTTAATCGGTAAAAAAGATGATCATGCGAATGACCGCCTATAAACGTTCAACGCTTTCTATGTGGAGAGAGGGAGGTGATGTCAGGGAAGTAAGGAAGAAGCCCTGGTAAAAAGGGATATTTTATCCGGTAAGGCGAGTTTTTGATCAAAAAGAGACTGGCTGTCTCGATGAAAACTTGACAAAATTTTTGCTTCACGTGTAAAGAGTAACGTGTAGAGTAAGGATGTTGTGTGAGACGTTTGAGAGTGATGTCGCTTTCAAACACCCAGGTAAACAGAGATTCATTTCACAGATAAGGAGTAATACGTTATGGCTAAAAGAATTATGACTGTCGTATTCGTGCTCACATTCCTGCTTGGTTTGACAGCATTGGCGTATGCTGAAGGAAAACATTTTGAAGATGTCTCTATCGTCTTCTTTCCTGGAGGAAATGAAGGAGACTCGTTCGCATCGGTTGTGTATCGGGGTGCAAAAGCTGCTGAAGAAGACCTTGGCTGTCAAGTCGATTATGTTTGGTCCAGCTGGCTGCCTGATAAGATGGTTGCCCAATTTAAAGATGCAATTGCCAAGCAACCTGATGGAATCGCTGTGATGGGACATCCAGGGGTTATTGCATTCCAGCCCTTAGTCGAAGAAGCCGTTGCGAAGGGGATTATTGTGACCAGCCAGAATACCACGTTACCTGAACTTGAAGATGCCTATAAAGATAAAGGTTTTGGCTATGTCGGGCAGGAACTCTACCCCTCTGGCGTCATGTTAGCGAAAGGCGCAGCCAAACGCGCAGGCTTGAAAGAGGGTGATCGCGCGATGGTGTGGGGACTGCTCGGTCAGGAGACCCGCGGGCTTCGAACGAAAGGCTGTATCGATGCGCTGAAAGAAATGGGGATGACCGTCGATTATATCGAGATTTCGGATCAGGCGAATAGCGATCCTGCTTCAGGAACCTCAGTTGCTGCCAGTTATATTGCCGCTCATCCGGATGTGAAATTGATCATCGCCGATCATGGCGGTCTCACAGCAACTCTTGGAACCTACCTGCAAGCCGCGAATAAAAAACCGGGGGATATTTTTGGCGCCGGATTTGATCTAAGCCCGGCAACCACAGCCGCCATTAAAGAAGGTTGGGTTGGCGCTGTCTTAGATCAACAACCTTGGTTGCAGGGCTATTTGCCGATTCTTCAAGTCTGCCTGACAAAAAAATATGGGTTCGCCGGACTTCATATTGATACAGGGGCTGCGATTATCGATGCCAGTAATATCGATTTTGTCGCTCCGCTCGCAGAAGCAGGAATCCGCTAATCTATCAACCGAATCGTCTTGCGAAGGTACCGAACCTTCGCAAGATTTTTTCAGAGGAATGCTCATG
>Ga0256845_1002897_pt1 | contig 12056 bp, 5 predicted proteins | sample RiftiametaG_FD_189101 | JGI IMG/M metagenome (GOLD analysis project Ga0256845, IMG submission 189101) | Tube worm associated microbial communities from hydrothermal vent at the East Pacific Rise, Pacific Ocean - Riftia | ecosystem: Host-associated > Annelida > Integument > Unclassified ... | reverse complement strand
GACCAGCACCATATATAAGACCTGCATGGGGAAGAGCACTACCTGTACCAAGTGTACCAATTTCAAGATCAATATCAGTACATAGAGTTGTATGCAAATCAAGGTCAAAGGTAATCTGATCACCACCTCTGAATGTGGTACCACGATCAAAAGTAATTGCAAAACCACCTGCTTTATCACATGCAGCTTTTTCCTGAATTGGTTCTGATGTTACACTAATAGTTGCTGTGTTGGCAGCAAAGGAAACTGCTGTCATGGCAAATAGAGCAAAGACAGCAATCACCAAAGTTAATCTTTTTTTCATTTTTAGAAACTCCTTAAAATGTTAAAATTATAAATCTTTAAAATAACTCATATTACGTTTTCTTTTTTCTAAAACAAATATTCGCGAAAATTTGTTTCTTAACTTTTCCATCACCTCCTTTCATCCTTACTTACTTAAGTCAATACTTTTCTATATATTAAAATAAACCTGATAAGTCAATTGTTTTCTTTGACAAGTGCACCTTCGCAGTCCAGAAATTCAAACAAATTATGGTTTGTTATAATAATTTTATGTTGAATAAATCCGATCTGGTTTTGGACATCGCCGTTTTGGAGAAAATACCTGCCGGGCATAAGTCCATTAATACTAAATCCACCATAGGAATCAGTTATCACTGTTTTTTTCTCACCTCTATCGTTTTTAATAATGATAAAACCTGTTTTATAGCCTTCTCCCGAATTGTATTTTCCATTTTTATCCTTATCAATATACAGCAGTCCTGACAAATTAAACGATTGGCGCGGCTCTTGTTCTCTACCTGAAACCATTGCCATAATATAAATATGAAAACTGTTATTTCCATTAAAAACAGAGTCTGCTGTGACCAGTGCAATCCCTGTGCTGGTATGATAGGGATTCAATGCTGCCCGTTCAGAAAAAACATGATTTTTATCCTGGTTCAATATTGCTGATAAAAGGTGCTGCCCTGCCTGACCCAATGTTTTTTTCTCTTTTGTTATCCATATCTTAGAAGTGCGGACCAGAGCCATATCAGAAGATTTAGATTCAAATTTTCCTTTATCGGCAGTATCTGCAGATTTGATAAGGTTATCAAGTCTTTTCGTTGCAAGTTTACGGGCAAGATTGTAAAAATCCATATCAAACTTTAAAGGTGACATTTTCGCAATATTTAAACTGCCTGATATCCTGGCAAGGTTGGCATCTGAAACCATTTTTTTCTCAACCTGATTTACAATATCTGCACCAAGATCAACCACTGCCAGATAAAAATTAAGTTTCACTCCTTTTATATCAAGTGATCCGCTTTTTATACTCAGACCGATATCTTTAAAATGAGGATTAAAAACAATCAGGTCACGATTATTTTTACACTTGACTTCGTTTTCAATAATATTGCGATATAATGCATCCACAGCAGCATCTTTTGATAAATAATTCCTGAAAAGTAAAATACCCAGGCTCTCATCTGCAAATTTTGAAAAATATGAAAATTTTTGAAACCGTTTCTCCGGTGTTGATCCGTCTAAAGAGATCCTGGAAAAATGTTTTTCTTTTACCATCTCCTGTGCATATTTGTCCGCCGAAGAAAAAAGTCTGTCATCCTGTAAAAGTTCAGCTAATCCCCCGTTCAAATAATGTTTCATGTCTGGATAACATCTGATAAACTGACCTGCATTTATGCCTAAACCGATAAGGGCTTTTCTGGGATTTAGCCTTGCCCCGTGAATTTTCATGAGGAGTGCTGCTTCCATACCTGATTTTCCCTGCCAGCAAAATCCAGATGATATGGATAATATTACAATGACAAGTTGAATAATTAATATTTTATATAGGGTAAATAATTTCATGGAATTGATATATTGCAAATACTATACCAGATAAAAACTTATTTCCAATATATTTCAAATGCCTTTAAATTATTGCGTCTCATGGTTTTAACCGTTAATGTTTTTTAAAAATATCACATGGCATCGGTCACAATTGAGCAAGTTGTGATCAATTATGACCAGGTATTTGTCCTGGAAGATTATTTTTTACATTCCATTCTGTTTTTATATTTTGATTTCCTATTATCCGGTGCAATTGCCAATGCTTTTTTAATATACATACATGCAGAATGTTTTTTATTCCGCCTGAAATTTATGACTGCCATTGTATCATAGGCAAGATCTAAAGCTTTTGAATTTCCTTTTTCCATCAATTTAATGGCTTTTTTTGAATATTCTGCAGCCTGCATGAGATCCGGTTCAGAACCTTTTTCTGTTATAAGTATCTGCCATGCCATATCATTTAACCAGCGTGCAGAATCATTAAACTGCCCACCCATTGCTTTAAGAAGAGAAAGTGCTGTTTTTTCTCTGTGTCTTGAATTTAATTTGGCTACATCTTTGATAAACACCTGATAGAATTTATCAGATGATATTAAGCCAGGAACAATTATACTGGTTTTTCGAGCAAGGGAATAAGCCTTTAAATATTTATTTTTCTGCCTTGCAAATTTTGATAACCCCCAATAAAGTTTTGCAATCTTTGTTTTATTATCGTTCATATAAGGTGTACTCTTTTTTAAATTTTCAGTAAATCTGTCAAGCATTTCAATGCAGGCATTGATTTTACCCATCTTAAAATAAGTAATGGCAAGGTTCATTATTATGGGATATCTATCAGGTTTTCTTTTAAGGACTTTTAATCCGTATTTGATAATATTTTTAATATTTCCTCTTTCAATGGCCTCGTTATGTTTATATTCGTAAAATCCAATCTGTGTATTTTTCAATCCATAAACTTTCCGACCGTTTAAGCGCAATAATTCCGTGACAGATATGAATACAGGGTCCACAAGAGGCTTTGTCTTTTTTAAAAGCCGGGTGTTTTTTTTAATAAACTCTTCGGCATCTTTGAATCTCCCTTTTTTGCACAGGGCATTTATTATTGTGTGTAATGAGCCTGCAGCAGCAGCAGCAAACCTGTGGGACAGACTGTCTATATCCCCATAATCAAATAAAACCTCGGGTATTTTTATGTCAGATAAAAAATCCGGATGGTACACAAAACATACCATGCCTTTATCAATATATTTTACATACCAGTTTTTGCTGTTAAAAAGTACATTGAGAATTGACCCGCTCGCATTATCTACAAGGGCAACGTCAATTCCATATTCTGTAAAGAGAAAATCAGGATTAGTTTCCGGCTGTTTCATGAGTCCCAAATGGAGCCTCACCTTCGGAGGATGGGGAGCAAAATAACCGTCAATAAAAACTTTTTTGCAAGGGAACCATTGGTAGAGCAGATATCCTCCTGTTGTCATGGTTGTGAATACCTTATTGGTTTTAAACTCAGAATATACTTTGCCCGGACATTTTTCGGAAAAAATCGGGGCTCTGCCCAATCCAAATGAGTGGAAATCACCTCCTATTTTAACAGGAAATTTTAAAAAACAATCGCACCAGAGTAATAAAATGAGCAGCGCACTTAACATCCATGCAGTGTTTGATATATATTTTCCTTTTATTTTTATAGTTTTTATATTCATATCCCCTGCTGCGGAAAATATAACAACAGCAGTCAAAAAAGGTATATATCCACAAAGCCTTAAATAGCCCAGACCAACAAATAACACCCCTGCAAAAGGAAGGAAAAGAGAAAACCGAACCGGTCTGATAAAAAATAAAATAAAAAATAATCCAAGCACCCCGGAAAATAAAGCTATCCATACATAGAATCTATTTAATTTATCAAATGGTGATACAAAATCTGCTGATACGAAAATTAAGTGGGATGTTTTAAATACTGTATTGTTCAAACTATTCTTTATTGAATTGAAAAATCCTGTTTCTTTTTTTTCAACGGGCATAAAATCAGTTGTTGTTAATAAAAGCTCTTTTAATCCGGGAGCCTTTTTTTTATTTGCATCAGGATTGATTTTTTCATGATTGACATCTCTTGATATTTTTAATAGCCCCAGATAACTCATTGTGGTTGGATTCCAAATGGCAATCACTCCAAAACAAAGCCCAAGAACAATGGAATAAACCAGAATCTGTTTTGTGATTTTATCTTTTTTGATTCTTATCTTATCCATTATATCGCCCAGAAAAATAAGAACAACCAGGCAAAAGCCTAAAAGGTAGCTTCCATGGAGACAACTCCAGAGTCCCAGCACCACAGGATACAGCCAGATATACCATTGTTTTTGTTTATACCGGATATTATGCCAGATCCAGAATACAACAGGCACCAGATAATAAGCATATAGAGAATTTCTTATCAATTGTTTTTGATAGGTACCCACAACAAAAACCATTAACAATAAAAGGTGCCACGGTTTATATTCTTTTCCTGCAAAGGATCGGAATAATATGCAGGCAGATAATACTGCACAAAGGCGCATCATCTGCAGACCAAAATCTCCGGAAAAAAGATAAACAAGATGAAAAATAATATCTCCGAGGGAAGTGTATCTTAAACTACCGACAGTATCAACAACAGGGGTGAAATAAAATGTGGAAAAATCAGGTGGGGAAAAATTTGATAAAATACTTTTCCCGCATTGCATATGCCACCATATATCAATATCATAAATTTTAATAAATGATATGGGAAGAACAAATAAGATGAGCATGCTCCAGAAACATAATATCGTGTGGCGCTTATAAAAATTTTCAATACTGTATAAAATTTTACCGTTTAAAACTTTCAATCTTTTAAAATCCTTTCATTACCAGATCTTTTCCAGGCAATACGCAAGGTTTGTTAAACAACAAACATTATATTTGTGTCGGGATAAATAATCTCTCTATTCTAATTTTATTTTAAATACTCAGCTGTCCTGTCTGTTATACGTATCTGCCTTGACATATCATTTAACCAGAGCGCAGAATTATGGAATTGCTGTCCCATTGCTTTTAGCAAAGAAAGCGCTGATTTTTCCTGATGGGTGGCGTTTAGTTCAGCCACATCCTTTATAAAAATCCGATATAATTTGTCATAAGATATTAAATCAGGAACAATTCTGCTGGTTTTCCAGGCAAGGTCATAAGCCTTTACATATTGATTCTGCTGTCTTGCAAGATTTGACAATCCCCAATAAAGTTTTGCAATCCTGGTTTTATTCTTATTCAGATAAGGGGTGCTCTTTTTTAGATCTTTACCAAATCTATTAAGCATTTGAATACAGGCATCAATTTTACCAATCTTAAAATAAGTAATGGCAAGATTCATTATTATGGGAAATCGATCAGGCCTTTTTTCCAAAACCTTTAACCCGTATTTAATAATACTCTTGATATCTCCTCTTTCAATGGCTTTATTATGCTTATATTCATAAAATCTTAGTTTTGTATTTTTTAGTCCGTATATTTTCTGCCCCTTAACTCGCAATTGTTCTGTAACAGAGATAAAATCGGGTGCCACAAGAGATTGTGTGCCTTTAAGTATGGCAGAATTCTGTTTTATAAATTCCCCGGCATCCTTTATTCTACCTTTTTTTAATAAAGTATTGACTATTGTATGCAGTGAATTAGCAGTAAATCTCTTAAATTGATAACTCATCTTATCCATATCTTTATCGGTGAATAAAACTTCAGGTATTTTTATATCAGAGGCATAATCAGGACGATATACAAAACATACCATACCGGTATCAATATATCGTGCATACCAGTTTTCACTTGTAAAAAATGCATGGAGGATTGAACCGCTTATATGATCAACAAGGGCAACATTTATTCCGTATCTTGCAAAAAGGAAATCTGGATTAACACCCTTTTCATGCATTATCCTTAAATGCAGCATCAACTCTGCAGGATGTGGAGAAAAAAAACCGTCAATAAAGACCTTTTTGCGGGGGAACCATTGATAGAGCAGATATCCTCCTGTTGTCATGGTATTAAAAACCTTATTGGTTTTATACTCTGAGATTACTCTATCTGGACACTCAGTGGAGTAAATTGGAATTCTTCCCAGTCCAAAAGCATGCAGAGATGTTCCGATCCTGACCGGAAACTGCAAAAAACAATCTATCCAGATTAATACCACCAATAAAAAAGACAACGCCCATGAAGCCTTTAATATATACTTTTTCTTCAGCCTTGGTTTTATGGTTTTTTCCAGGTCTGCAGTAAACAAAACTGCTGTTGTTATGAAAGGTATATAACCGCAAAGACGTAAATATCCTGTCCCGATAAATAATATGCCGAAAAATGGCAAAACAAGAGAGAATCTAAGGGGTCTTATGAAAAATAAAATAAATACAAGCCCTATAAGTCCTGAAAACAACGATATCCAGACATATAACCTGTTTAACTTATCAAATGGAGATACAAAGTCTGCAGACAGTGTTGCCTGACCTGATGTTTTAAATATTGTATTATTGAGCCAATGCTTAGCTGAATAAAAAAAACCCGGTTTCTGTTTTTTAACCGGTATAAAATCACTTGATCTTATTGAAAGTTCTTTAAATTGTGACGTAAGTTCGTCGATCTCCCGGGTTTTGTTTTCATCAATGGAATTATGATTTAACTCAGTTTTCACCTGTTCATGGGCGATCCATGTTGACAATCTTAAATAATTCAATGTTGCAGGGTTCCATAATGAAATCACTAATAGACTCAAGGAAAGAACAAGAGTATGGACAAAAATACATTTTTTTATTTCATATCTGTTTGCCCTGATATTGTCTAATATATCACCTGCAAAAATAAGAGCGACCAGACAAAAGCCTAAAAGGTAGCTGCCATGGAGACAACTCCAGAGCCCCAGCACCACAGGATACAGCCAGATATACCATTGTTTTTGTTCATACCGGATATTATGCCAGATCCAGAATAAAACCGGCACCATATAATAAGCGTATAAAGAATTACGTATCAATTGTTTTTGATAGGTACCCACAACAAAAATCATTAATAATAAAAGATGCCACGGTTTATATTCTTTTCCTGCAAGAGAACGAAATAATATGCAGGCAGATAATACTGCACAAAGGCGCATCATCTGCAGACCAAAATCCCCTGATAAAAGATAAATAAGGTAAAAAATAATATCTCCGAGGAAAGTATATCTTAAACTGCTGGCACCAGTATTAACAGGGGTAAAATAATATTTAGAAAAATCAGGCCCTGCAAAATTTAATAAAATACTTTTCCCACGCTGCATATGCCACCAGATATCAATATCATAGACTTTAACAAATGATATGGGAAGCACAAATAAGATGAGCATGCCCCAGAAACATAACCCCGGGTGACGATTATAAAAATTTTTAATATTATATAAAACTTTCATTACCATATCTTTTTCCAGGCAATACTTATTGAAAAAGGTCTGCCTTTTTCAAGACCATACATTCCAGGTATTTTATAATCATTATCCAATAAATTAACTATTTTAATCTCAAATTCAGATTCATCCGAAAATAAATTTTTCATACGAATTCCTGCATCCATTAGAAATACATTATCCACTGCTTTGGGATTCCTGGTCAGAGGATCAGCCAGTTTATACCCTGAAAAATATCTTGCACAGGTAAATAATTGTATATCTTTTTTTAAGGACCATAAAAAACTGAAATTAAAAAACCGTTCAGGTCCGATATCATAGGGATAAGCAAGGGAGATATAATGCTTTTGCATGGTGCCGTCAGGCAGAAATGTGGAATAGTCATTATATAAATAGGTTTCAAGGGGTCCATTGTTCTTGACCAGGGTTAAACTGCCTGAAATGGAAAATTGATCTAAAGGGTTTATATTAAAAGAGAGCTCACCGCCCTTGATCTGCTGGTGATTAGGGTTTGACAATCCTGCATAGGGATCATCCATAACATGGTTTTCAATTTTGTTAATAAACCCGCATAAAGAGACTTCACCTTTATTGGTAAATTTTCTGGAAACTTCAATACTGATATTCTGAATCTCCTCAAGTTCGGGTTTTGTACATGAAAAAAGCTGGCGGGGACCAGGTGTTCTATATGCTGTGCCCAATAGAGTTTTACATACCCAGTCTTCGGAAAGCTCCCAGACCATACCTGTATTATAACTTATATTGTCTTTAAATGAATCATGATTATCATATCTGATACCGAAAATCAGATCAATATTTCCCATATCAACCTGGTATTGTGTAAAAAAACTCCAGAGCTTTGTAGCATAATCTTTTTGATTAAAGGTCGGTAAAAAAGTATCATTCTCATCAACAAGATAACCCGGCAGATAGCTGTCCCATACTGAAATACCTTTATGTTCAACATTTCTGAATGAGAGCCCTGCAATCAAATGGGATCCTCCTGAATTCAATATCTTTTCATAAATCATTTCTCCATAGGTTTCATATTCATCATGGTCAAGATTCTTATCAATGATTTCTCTTTGAGTATCAAGAAGGGAAATAGTGGTTGTGAAACGTAAAGCAGAATCAATATCCAATTGTTTTTTCCCCTCCAGCTTTAAAAACCCTGTTTTCTCATACTTTACTTCTTTCCAATTTATATTATCGACATTGGATGACAAGGAATAAGGCGTTTTTGAGTCTGTAAACCTTGCTGACACCTTAAAAAAATCTTTATATGCAAAATTACCTGCAAGTTCCACATGCTGACCATATTCTCCTGCCGATCTTCCACGCCTTTCCGCAAGAGGAACCGGTGCAGTTCCCTGCCCCCAGAATCTGGTTATATCAGTTTTAAATTTTTGCTTTTGTGTGATGCTGCTGCTTATGGTTAAAAATCCATTCCAGACATCTTTATCCCAGCCATGATTTAAGTAACCACCTTTTTTAAACTTATCCGGAGAAGAAAAGATCAATCCTGTTTCTGTGCCATTCAGATCTCTTCCGGTCATGGGCACAGTATTTACAATACCGGCAAAGGCATCTGGTCCCCATAGAACAGATCCTGGCCCCCGCACAATCTCAATGCGTTTCACTGCATAAAGAGCAATCTCATCGGCAAATTTCATGGGCACAGTATCATAAAGATACAGAACAGAGTCGGGTATACCGCGAAGATAAGAATGAATCCCTGAATCTGTTTTGATAACATGGAACCCCGGCACAGAATCAATTGCCTGGTTTAATGAAGTATAATGCTTTTGAATAATATCCTGTTTTTCTATTACAAATGCAACTGCCGGGGCCTGCCACGCACCTTCTTCCCTGCCCGATGCAATGGACATAATACCCTGATCTTCTCCGACAAACATCAGCATTGTATCCATGGTATCACCACAAGCCGGTGCCATATTAATCAATAAAGTCACTGAAATAGTGAAAACTGCAAGATAAAATTTCATAATATTTAAAACCATGGTCCTAGGATCCATTGTGTAAATCCGCCTGTTTCATTAATACTCTAAACTTTGCCCGGGTAAGCCCCAGTTTTTTTGCAGCCTCGGTCTGATTCCCCATTGTACTTTCCAATGCCTGTAATACCAGCCTGGAAACCTCTTTTTCAAAATTTATACCACCGACCGGAAGTTTAAATCCTGTTGTATTTTTATTAAATTTTCCAAACGCTTGTTGATCAATAAATGAAAACACTTTGGAATCAAGTATGGGATTCTGCCCCGCCAGAATCACCCCCCTTTCAACAGCATTGGCAAGTTCTCTCACATTACCGCACCAATCATGCCCCATGAGTATTTTTTCAGCCTCCGGTGAAAAGGATTTATCTTTACCTTTTTCATCAATACTTAAAAAATAGCTGGCAAGGGGAATAATATCATCTTTTCTTTCCCTTAGAGGAGGCGGAATTAAAGGTAAAACATTAATTCTATAATAAAGGTCTTCCCTGAATTTTTTTTCTACAACCAGGGTTTGAAGGTCTTTATTTGTTGCGCAGATCACCCTGACATCGGTTTCGATTTCAATATTCCCGCCAACACGATTAATCTGTTTCTCCTGCAGAACACGCAAAAGCTTTGCCTGGGCATCCAAAGGAAGGTCTCCAATCTCATCTAAAAAAAGTGTGCCCCGGGAAGCAAATTCAAATTTACCAACAGCCTTTTTATCAGCACCGGTAAATGCGCCTTTTTCATGACCAAACAATTCAGATTCTACAAGTGCAGAAGATATTGCAGCACAATTTACCGGTACAAATCTATGTTTCCGCCTTGAGCTTGCATCATGAACAAACCTTGCAATAAGTTCCTTGCCTGTGCCGGATTCGCCCTGGATAAGTACTGCCGAATCAGTTTCAGCCACGTTTCTTGCAAGGTCAAGCAGCTCTTTCATTTGCCTGGACTCATAAATAATTTTTTTCTTATATCTAATTCTCTCTATTTTTTCCTTTAGATTCTTATTCTCTCCTATGAGCCTTGAAACATTTAAGGTACGCTCCACTGACAAAAGGATCTGCTTTGTATCAAAGGGTTTTGTAATATAATCAGAAGCGCCGAGACGCATGGTTTCCACTGCTGAATCAATGGTTGCAAATGCGGTTATCACAATAACAGGACAAGGGATATCATTATGTTTTACTTCGTGCAAAAGTTCGATACCACTCATAACAGGCATTTTAATATCTGTTATCACCATATCAAATCTATCTTTTTTTAATTGAGAAAATGCCTGGCTACCGTCTTTCACTTGTATGACTTCATGCCCTGCCTCTTCTAAGATCATTGACAAAAGATGCCGCATTTTCTGTTCATCATCTGCAATCAAAATTTTTGCCATATCTCAAAAACCCTTTATAAAACTTTATACAATGGGTATTCCAATTGTAATACCAATTCCTACTTCTTTGTTGTTCTCCACATATATGACTCCATCATGGGCTTTAATAATCTGATCCACTAAGGACAGTCCTAAACCTGTGCCCTTTGATTTAGTCGTAAAAAACGGCTCAAAAATTTCCTTTTCTTTATCTTTTTCAATACCTGAACCCTGATCAATAATTTCAACAAACCACATCTTGTCCTTACCATATGATTTTATTGTGATCATGGAATCATCCGGGCTTGCCTCAATGGCATTTTTAATTATATTATCAAAAACCTGGATTAAAAGACTAACATCAGCTCTGACCACAAAATCTTCTACCTGTATCTTCCACTTAAAACCAATCAATGTATCTTCATATAACATATCATAACGTTTTTCCAATCTTGCCATAAACAAATCAATACGTACATTGGAAAAAATTATATTACCCGGCTTGGCAAACAATAAAAAATTCTCAATCAAATGGTTCAGTCTTAAAATTTCATCATTAATATATTCCCCCATTGTATTATCTTCAGGAATATTATATTCCTTTTGCAAAAACTCAAAGGCTGTCTTTATTATTGCCAGAGGATTTTTAACCTCATGGGCAACAGATAAGGAAAATTTACCAAGTTCTGCCAGGGATTTTTGCTGGGCTGCTTCTTTTGTAATCCTTTCATAGGCTTTTCTACTATCCTCAAGGGTATCAAGCATACTATTAAAAGCCGATGCAAGATCCCTTGTTTCAGGCAGGGTTCCCTGGTCTGCTCTCAAATCCAAATCCCCATCCCGAACTTTTTTTGCTACCATGGCAAACTTTGTAACATCTGTAACAATATTTTTGACAATAAAATGGAATAATATACCTGCCAGAATAGCTAAAAAAACCGATACCCTGACAAACTGGGTAGTCACTCCTTTAATAAGCCTGTTTATTCCTCTGGTACTATATTTAATTTTAACCTTTCCAATACTATCTATTCCTTTTATGGGAAAAGTTCCAAAGGCAGTAACAGGATATTCTTTAAATAAAAAATTTTCTTCATCTGTTTTATTCAATATTATGGACGAGGTAACAGAATACAATTTACCAGGGACATTTCTTGATTGCTCCGCAAGTATTTTACCATTACTATCTTTAATGATTACAAGAGCGACATCTTCTTCTCCCAGAAGATTCACTGCAAGGGAATTCAACCCTGCCCTGTCTCTGATCAACACCCCCACTTCAGAATTTACAGCAAGATACTTGGCAAGAAATACAATCCTGCTTTTAAATCGCTCCAGCATATAATTACGAATAATATAAATCCCTGCAATATCCAGACAGAATGTTACAGCCGAGATA
>Ga0256845_1002896_pt1 | contig 12057 bp, 11 predicted proteins | sample RiftiametaG_FD_189101 | JGI IMG/M metagenome (GOLD analysis project Ga0256845, IMG submission 189101) | Tube worm associated microbial communities from hydrothermal vent at the East Pacific Rise, Pacific Ocean - Riftia | ecosystem: Host-associated > Annelida > Integument > Unclassified ... | reverse complement strand
CAATTATACCTTCCTTTGTAAAAAAAAAGTTTAATATTATAACCGGAAGCAGAAACGGAAATATTATCAAAACTCTTTTAATAATAAATATCAACGGTATTTTTGAAACGGCAAAAATTATAATAAGAAACAGAAAAATCGGTGGAATGGAAAGAATAAGTATCTTATATGGTAAGACTGACAGAAGTGTGATCAGAAAAATTGTAGAAGCTATCTTTATTCCGGGGGGAATTGAGTGAACAGGGCTCTTTATATCACTGTAACGGTCCCAGAATGAATGTTTCATATTTTTTCCATTTTGAAAATTTCAGGAGAGAGTTTCCGGATAATAGAAAAGATAAATATTGTAACTATACTTTCAATGATCCCTGCAATTAAGTGGGCTGAAACCATCGAGATCATACCCTCCCTAAAAGGGATTGTCCCTGAAATTATGAGTTCGGAAGCACATGTTGCCGAAGCGAGGATCTTAATGATCGTGACTGAGAAAAAGATCGAAAAAAAATATTTTTTTTCAGGAAAAATCCGGAAGAGATAATAACCGAGAAAAGCCTGGATGAAGGCTATATTTAAAATGTTTGCCCCTATGGTCAAAAGTCCGCCATGCTGGAAAAGCAGTGCTTGAAGTATTATTGCGGAAGATGTTATTAGAAATCCGGAAAATGGTCCGAGCAATATAGCTATTAAAAGAGATCCCGAAATATGGACGGAAGTTCCACCTAAGACCGGAAAACTTAGCAGCTGGGCAGTGAATACGAAAGCGGCCGAAAGACCCATCAACGGAATCCTTTCGGGAGATATGGTTTTATTGATTTTTTTTGATGAGATTGCAAGCATTCCCGCTGAAAATGTTCCGGTTGATATTAATACCGGCAAATTTAAAAATCCGTCGGGGATATGCATTTTATTCCTTCCTCATTTTTCGCGTAGCAAGGAAAGTAAGAATACCTGTTATTCCGAATATAATGGAAATTCCCAAAAGAATTTTATTGTAGAGCGGGATCGGTATATTCCCTGTATTTCCGGTCTCCATTGTTTTAATATTTTTAACTTCGATAAATGTTGAAACACCGTGCCCCATTCCGTCACTTATAATAATCTTCCATTTTCCCTGTTCGTCCGGATAAAACAGGAATCTTCCGTTTTTATCGGTATATCCTTCTTGAAATGTATTATTTTTCCTCCGAGGAGAATATATTTTCGTCTCAGCTTCCGAAATAGGTTCACCATTGTCATATAAAACTTCTATTCCTATTCCGCCGTTAATTTTTTTATAGTTGACTCCGTGCGGGAAGAGTGTTGCATCAACTAAAAAAAAAGAAATAAATAAAAACATATAATATTTCATTTGATCTCCGGAATTCTGATTATATCATGGTAGCATAAAAAATAAAAAGGTAACACGTGCGGAGAGAGATGTTTTATTTCCGTTAACAAGGAATAGGTTGCAATGATATAAAGTTTAAATTATAATTTTATATGGAATTTAAAAAGAGAAAAATATTATTTGTTCTTATTATGTTGATATCTTTTTCATTATCGGGAGAATCACCTCGTGATAAAAAAAATGTTATTAAGGTAGATTTTTCGGAAAGATTCAGATTGGTCTCCTGGAAAAACACAATAGATCTTGATGATGCTTCGGATGATAATTTTCTATTCTCACGGCATCGAACTTCGATTGGTATGAGATTTCAACCATCTAAAAAAACAGAGGTCTATTTTAAGGTTACAAATGAATTCAAATACTATTTTAAACCCTCCGGAAGGGATTTTAATCTCAGTGAGGTTTTTGTAGATAATCTCTATTTGCGAATAAAAGGGACGGAAAGCTTTCCTGTATCATTTACGATAGGAAGACAAAATCTTATATTCGGGGAAGGTTTTATCCTTATGGACGGAAATCCGCTTGACGGATCAAGGTCAATATTTTTTGATGCGTTGAGAGCCGACCTGAAAATAGAAAAGATAGGAGTCTTGACTTTTCTCTGGTTCTCCTCACCGGAAAAAGATAGATTTTTACCGATTATAAATGCAAGAGAACAGGCGTTTAATGACAGAGATTCAACAGGATACGGGCTCTATTTTTCAGGGAACAGACTTAAAACTCCGGTTGATCTCTATCTGATAAGAAAAGACTATTCTAAAAAAAACGGAATGGTAAATTTATCCGGATATAACATTCTCGGAACAAAAGCGAGGGTAAATTTTTTAAAAAACTTTTCACTTACTGCAGAGGGGGCATATGAATTCGGAAACGGAAGTGAATATTCCGTTGCAGCCTTAGGAGGTTATTTTTATCTTAGATATCATTTTTCCCGGAAGATTAAATTTTTAAAAAATCTGACTTTCGGCGGCATATATTTAAGTGGAGATAAAAAAGAGAGTGAAAAATATGAAGCTTGGGAACCTCCTTTTTCACGATGGCCGAAATGGAGTGATTCCTATATTTATACATTAATAAATGAAGGTGGAGTTGCCAATTGGAGCAATCTTTCATCTCTCTATATTGCAGTAAACGCGAAACTTTTAGAAGGGTGCAACTTGAGTCTCATCTGGCATAATTTGAGAGCCCCTCAAAATAGTGCGACCAATCTGTTTCCGGGAGGAGAAGGTAATTCCAGAGGTAATCTTTTTGAAACTAAGTTCAGATTCACCTTTTCCAAGAGGTTGACATCTCACCTTGCATGGGAACATTTTATCCCGGGGAATTTCTATTTTAAATCTGCTGACAGTTATAACTGGTTTAGATTTGAAATGTATTATAAAATAAAATAAACGGAGCTAATGTGACTGTAAAAATTGTTGTTTTATCTTTATATGCTTTAACGATTATTACCATAGGAATTATAGGATTAAGAAAGACTGTCTCTTTTTCGGATTTCTTTCTCGGCGGAGGGAAGGTCGGTCCGTGGATGAGTGCATTTTCATACGGTACTGCCTATTTTTCAGCTGTATTATTCATAGGTTTTGCAGGAAAGATCGGATGGGGATTCGGTTTGTCGGGACTATGGATCGCTATATTTAATTCAATAATCGGTGTAATGGCTGTTTGGGGGATTATGGGGTGGAAGATTAAAAAGATGTCGGTTGAATATAAAGTTTCCACGATGAATGAGTTTCTTGAGAAGAGGTATGACAGTAAATTTTTAAAACTTTTTTCCTCTGTCTCTATCTTTGTTTTCTTAATACCGTATTCGGCAGCGGTCTTTATGGGACTTTCATATCTTTTTAAATCAAACTTTGGAATAGAATATTGGCAGGGGCTTGTTTTTATCGGGATGTTCACTGCACTATACATTGTCCTCGGAGGGTATAAATCGATGGCAATGGTGGACACTGTATTTGGAGTTATTATGACTGTCGGGGTTGTTGTTCTCTTCATTAGCACTCTTAACAAAGCCGGAGGATTGGCAAATATTATTTCCGACTTGAAAGCGATCAATCCGGGGCTTGTATCAGCAGTCGGACCTCCCGGAATATGGTCTCTCTTTTCTCTGATATTTTTAACAAGTGTTGCACCGTTTGCAATGCCTCAATTAGTGCAAAAGTTTTATGCGATTAAGGATAGAAGTTCCGTGAGAAAAGGAATGTTTGCATCGGCATTCTTTGCAATACTTATCGGAGGGGTTGCATACTTTACCGGAGCAACCACGAGGATATTTCTTTCTCCCGGCACGAATCCTGCTGCTTTTAAAGGCGGGAAACCTGTTTTTGATGTGCTGATGCCCGAACTACTTGCAAAGGTCATTCCTCAATCTTTGTCTGTTCTTATTCTTCTTCTTATTTTATCGGCTTCTATGTCAACTCTTGCAGCATTAGTTCTTGTTTCAAGTTCCTCTTTTGTTAAAGATTTTTATGAGGGCTTTATCAATCCTAAAATATCAGATAAAAATCTCACGATTCTTATGAGGATAATGAACGGATTTTTCGTTCTTCTCTCCGTTATACTTGCTTTATTAAATATTGATACTATAGTTGCAGTTCTCTCAATTTCCTGGGGAGCTATCGGCTCGGTTTTTCTCGGCTCTTTTGTCTGGGGACTTTTTTCAAAAAAAGTTAATAAGTTCGGAGCCCTGTTTTCATCGCTTTTCGGACTTTTTTCGTGTATATTTTTATATATATTGGGTTTTTCTCCACCTGAAGCAGGAACAATAGGTATGATCGTGTCATTTATCTCAAACCCGGTTGCAAGTTTTATATATGTTAAGATAAAGTAAAGTATAATTGTTTTAGAATATGTGTAAATTTAGTATAAATAAATATAGAGTAAAGGAACCGGTCTTTACCGGTGGCAGATTTGAATTTTTAAACAGTTCGGATATGCTTGATTTTCACAGATCCCTTGAAGGGTATGAAGCAACATCTCTTATCTCAATGGAGAAGATCTCAAAAAAACTTGGAATAAAGAAACTGTATGTTAAGGATGAATCAAAGCGGTTTGGTGTAAAAGCCTTTAAACCTCTCGGTGCAAGTTATGCGATCTTCAGGGTCCTAAAGAGAGAATGGGAGTTAAAATTTGATTCGGAGTTTGATTTTAAAAGTTTTAAAGATAAGAAAAAACTTGAAAAACTCGGCTCTTTTACTTTTTGTGCCGCTTCGGACGGGAATCACGGGAGAGCGGTTGCATGGACGGCAAACAGGCTTGAACAAAAGGCAGTCATATATATGCCGGGAGATACCGTAAGATCGAGAATAAAAAATATTGAGAAGGAAGGAGCAGAAGTTAAGATCATTGACGGAACCTATGATGATTGTGTAAAACAGATATCAATTGATGCAAAAAAGAACGGTTGGATAGAGGTCGGAGATACGGCATATGAGGGATATACCGATATACCGTCATGGGTTTTAAACGGATATTCAACTATTTTCAACGAGATCGAAGCGGAACTGGGAAAAGACGGATTAAGAGAAATAGATATTTTGTTGCTTCAGGCCGGGGTTGGTGCATTTGCAGCTGCAGGAACTTTTTTCTTTGTAAAAAAGTTGGGAAGGGAAAGACCGAAGATCGTTATTGTCGAGCCTGACGAAGCTGCCTGTTATCTTGATTCGATAAAATTTGGTAACGGCAAGGCAATCCCTGCAAAAGGGAAGATGGAAACCATAATGGCAGGTCTTAACTGCGGTATTCCTTCCATTATTGCCTGGTCTATAATCAGAGATTCTGTTGATATTTTTATCTCAATACCGGATCGTTTTGCAAAAGATGCGATGAGATCATATGCTGAGGAAGGAATTATTTCGGGTGAATCCGGTGCATCGGGTCTGGCGGGTCTTATCGCTTTATCCGAAAGCAAAAGTTTAAATGAGGCTAAGGAAAAACTCGGTATCACAAAAAATTCCACTGTTCTTGTTATTAATACCGAAGGGGACACCGATCCGGAAAACTACAAAAAGATCATAGGGCAATTATAAAACTCTAATTAACTTTACAGTAATTTGGTGGGGTTCAAAGGTTGTATAATCAGTTACCATCCTTGACTTAAGAATATCAATAAGGAGTTTGTTGTTAATCCAGAGCATCTTCTCTATTCTGGATATTGATTCCTGCTCTTTATCATTCCACTTTTTTCTTAAATAAATTGATTCCTTTTGTTCAATGTTTCCTGCTATCTGAAAAATACTTTCCAGTTGATGATTAAATAGAATATTTCCCCTTGTGTTGGAAAGCAGATTGTCCAAGACTATATCTTTTTTAAATTTCCTGATCTCAAAAGGATCTCTATTAAAAACATCAAACGGAAATGGATCAAAGATATCTGCAATAAACAGTAGGTCATTGTATGTTTCAGGTTTTTCTCTAAGTAATACTTCTTTAAGTGTTATCTCCGGTTTTGGTATTTCCTCCTTAGAAAACTTGTGAAATTTGATAAGTTCTTTTTTAAATAGATCAAAGTAAGAAAGGCATATCCATCCCTTCAGATAATAATCAATAAAACCTTCATCTAACTGATCTTTCACAAGTTCAAACAGATCGGGATATTCATTGATTTTTATTGATTTAGTTTTGATTAATTGTAGAAGTTTCTTGTTCATTATTTTTTGCATTAATGGAATAAAACATAAAATATTAGATAAATAGAACTAAATATTTATAATTTATAAACCATATTTGTTTTCAAACTTACCAATCCAAGATTGATGTTCCCCTGATTTTTTTATTGATTCAACAACATCTTGTATACTAATTGATATTATCTTATTTTTATGTTTTGGGGGGATATATTTCAAAAGTGTCTCCATTAGACCAATTTCAGTTCTCTTGTAATTTCTGTGAAATATAGGATTTCTTTCATCGCTTAGTAAGACAAATAAACCATTATTTTTAAGACTAAATAATACTTCTCTAAAGAACTGATAATGTTCCTTAAATATACATGTTTTTTCCGTTTTCAGTTCTTTAAGAAATCCATACTCTTCCATTAAAATCCAATATTTTCTTTGTGCTTTTTTATGCAAATAGCAAAGATTAAAATTGCTTATAGGATTTTTGTCCCCTTTACATCTTTTAGGAACCTGTGAACATCCTCCGAATCCATCCTCGATAAGTTTGCATTCAATAAATATTTTTGGAGTTTTGTCTTTAAATAATGTTATATCAATTGATGTTGGATGCTGTTTTGATTCATTAAAAACAGTCCTATCTTCATATTCAAATTTAACATCATCAATCAAAGGTTTTTTTTCTTTCCTGTCTTTGTATATCACATCAATTAAAATGCTTAAATCTCTTCTAGTTTTTAATGGTCCTATTAGATTAAGCGCTAAAGCTTGACTACTTAATCCATTATGAAAATATTTGTGCAAATTAATAGAATGCTCTTCAATATATTCGTTTACCTCTTTTAAAATTATATTATGTCTCCATTCCTCTTTTTTATGAAGCATATGTGTGTTATTTATATCTACTTTATATCCGTTCTCTAAAAACCAACTTGATGCTATTGTCTTCAAATTTTCTTTGAATTCTTTATGACTTAATTTGGGCATTTTTATTAGTTTATTTTTTGCTTTCCTCATAAATGTTTCCTTCCTTTATAAATTAATTATTTATATTGTAGCTTTTAAATATTAAATCAGCAATTTTTATTTCTCATCAATAAATCCAATTGGATTATTCTTTTTATTTCTTTTAAAACTCAGTTCATCTTTTGCCATTTTTATCAGATCGGTAATCTTTAATTCTTTTAGGTTCAGAATCGAGTTTAGCATGTATTTCCTTGATATATTTTCAATCTGTGCACCTGTTAGTTCATATTTTACAAGTTGGTCATATTCCTGTCTTCTTAAGTTTGGAAGTTTATCCATCCAAATATTTTGTCTGGCTATCTGATCCGGTTTTGTGAATTCTATTTTGAACAGGAATCTTCTTGAGAATGCATCATCAATATTTTTTACCATGTTTGTCGTAGCTATAAAAATACCTTTGAAGTTCTCCAATTGTTCAAGCAGAATATTCTGCATTGTGTTATTCATCTGGTCTACGCTATCACCAATTCCGATCCGTTTACTTATCAACGCATCAGCCTCGTTAAATAATAAAATGGGTATCCTGTTTAATTCGTCTTTCGCTCTTTCATATTCCGAAAAGATCTTCTTTATGTTCTTCTCACTGTTGCCGACCCATTTATCTCTGATTGCAGAAATATCCACCTGAAGTATATCTCTCTTTGTGAGAAAAGAGAGCCGGTGAGCCGAGGCAGTTTTCCCTGTCCCTGGTGCCCCATGAAATAATGCAACTATCCCTTCCGGAAACCCCGATTTCCTTAACTTCTTTGTGATCTGTTTAAAATTTTTTAATTCAATTGAATTTTTTAGTAAATCCAATTGAATTTCAATATCTGAATTCAGGAATAATTTTTTATTTAGTTGTACTGAATTTTTATACTCAAGTTTGGATGATATAAATTTCTCTTTTTTCTTCCCTCTTCTTTTTGTTTTAAAAAGTTTTCTTACGGTTTTTTCTGTTAATCTGAATTCGGGATCATTCATGAGGAAACCATTTTCCCTTATTTCAATAATTTTGTCTTTAATAATAAAAAGCTGTTCTTCTACGATAAGTCTGTTATATTTCGCCTTATCTCTGATCTCTTTAAAAACTTCATCGGAAAACATACTCATTCTTATTCCGTCACCACCCAAAAGGTAATCTTTTATCGCATAGAATATCATTATTATTTCTTTATCAGAATAAGAATTGACAATTTGATTTAATGATATGAGTCTCTTATCAATTCTTTTTATCATTCTGTTAATTTCAGTATAGAATCTGTCATGACTTATTTTTTCTTCTGATAATTGTTCAACCAGATTAGAGAATAGGTCAACTATTGAAAAAATATCTTTAAAATTGTAATCCTCAAACATATCCACACCTGTCAATAAATATGAAAAAGTATTCTCATCAATTTCTACATCCGGATTCGCAAGAAAATTTCCCCTTCTCCCTCTTTCAATAGTAACTAAGCCTTTTTTATAAAGAACCTTCAAGTCCTTTAACATTTTGATATATGTATTATTATTTACTCCGAACTCATCACGAATTTCCTGTAAAGAAGTTGAATACTTATTTTCAAAATTACTTACGAGAATTGCAATGAACAAAGCTCCTTGATATTTATTAATTGAAAATTTTTTTATAAAATCAGTGAAAATCCTTTTTTCAGGGGGCATAGTAATAAGATCGCTTTTATTTGCCAGGTTAATTAATTTGATAAAATTTTTTTCCACTTTTTCTCCTGTTTTAATAATAATATTCTCACTACAGCATTTTATGGCAGTTCAAAAAAAATTTTTAATTTTCTATAATGAAGTCATGAGAACAAGAGATCAGTTCAGGAGAGTCTTATGGTTCACGGAACAGGCTAAAAGAAAGAAATATCCAAATGCAAAAAAACTTGCTGCTCAATTTGAGATAAGTATATCCCAGGCACAAAGGGATATAACTGAAATGAGAGGTCTGGAGAATAAATATTGGAATATTCCTCTTGAATACGATTACTATGAGAAAGGATATCGCTTGAGTGATGGTAACTTTGAAATGATAGGACTATGGACAAGTGAAGAAGAGCTTCTTCTTTTTTCTCTTGCAAAAGAATTATTGAAGGATAAAGACTCAAAACATATCCTTAATAATCTTCTGAATAAGATCTCCGCTTCCTCAAACATCAGTCCGGAAAAATTAAAGAGAGGATTCAGAGACCATTTATTTTATAAAATATCCGGAACATACCGAATTAAAGACGGAGTTTTACAGTCGATCCTTATGGGAATTATAAACGGGAACAGAGTAAAATTCACATACAGTCCTGTATTTGGAGATAATGATCCCTTTCAACTTGATGTCTTTCCACTCTTGATATTATTCTACAAAGGAAATTGGTATCTATTGGCAAAATATAAAGATTTTACACGAACCTATTCCTTATCCAGAATAACAGATGTAAAACAGACAAATGTATATGAAGATTATCCGGAATTAAAAAAAGAGCTGAGGGAAAGAATAAAAAAACCTTACGGAATCTTTATCAATGATTTTGAAGAAAATGTAGTTGAAGTGAAACTTCTTTTTGACAAACGTTTCCGGAAATATATTTCTGCTTACATTATCCATCCCGAACAGAAAGTGAAACATAACGATGACGGATCGGTTGAAGTTAGCTTCCCGTCATTCATAAGTCCGGAACTGATCGGAGAGATCTTAAAATTCGGTTCCGATGTCAAAGTTATTGCTCCAAGAAAATTACAAAATGAGATAAAAAACACTATAAAAAAAATTATTGAACTTTATTAAGTCTGACAAGTCCTATAATAAACTTGTTTCAGTAAAAGAATTTAAATAAATTTTAGACATTCGTTTGATAATGGGCATTCAGAGCAATTCGGGGTTCTTTTTTTACAATAATCTTTTCCATACCTATAACAGGCAATATCTAACACCCCGGGATATTTACTATGTAACTCTCTAGCTTTCCAAACAACTTCATCATTTGATGCTTCTGGTCTAACTAATTTAGCACGTTTAAAAACTCTTACAACATGTACATCAGGGGATATATCAATCCATTGCAAATCTTTAATATCCAAATTAAATTGTCGCAACAAAATATTTACAGCCATACCTGCTATCTTAGGTCCAATTCCATTGAATTCTAAAAACTTCCTTACTATTGAGGAACTCTGCATTGAATCCTCCCAGATTCTTTTAGCAACTCCCCCGTATTCAACTTTTATTTTATTTATGCCTTCATAGTACTCAAATGCCACTTTATCAGTAAAATGATGAAGGCTATTCTTCCTAAACAAACTTTTAAGCTGATTTGCTGATAAATTCGAATATCGATCAAAATCAAACCCTCCGATTGATTCTCCAATTTTCATTGGAATTTCCCAAGCTCTTTTTGCTTTTATCCGCTTATCTCCGAGACAAGCTAAAACAAACAAATGAGAGTGATCTTCAATATCACTAAGATACTTATTCCATTTTTGATTATCAGTAAACTTTATTAATTTTTCTCTGGGTTTTTTTATCTGATTATACCCATAGTCTTCCAACTTTTTAATCAATTTCTTTTTCATAAATACTTCATCTACTTTTGTTTCCATGTTTTCTTCGAGGGTGTAAAATATTTTCTGTAAAAAGTAATAGATAAGTCCTCCCGAAATCTTTTAAAATAGAAGCAAAAGAAAACAGGAGGACAAACCATTGAACGAGAGAGATTTTAACACATTATTAAAATTATTTAAAAACCTTTTAACGGAAGAAGAAGGTCGAGGAGTAAAAGAGTTAATGGAGGAGTTGTTAAACAGTTTGATGTTGGCAGAGCGAGAGTCATTTTTAAAAGCAAAGCCCTATGAGCGTAATAGCAAGAGAAACGGTCAGAGCAATGGATTTAAGCAAAGGACAATAAAGACGGGTCGATTCGGAATATTGGAATTAAACAATCCTCAGGTACGGAACGGATCAAGTATATTCCATAGTAGTATGTTTGAGAGATACCAACGAAGTGAGAAGGCATTGTTTTTAGTAGTAGCGGAGATGTACTTTAAGGGTTTGAGTACCCGTAAGATCCGGTCTCTATATAAAGAAGTATTTGAGACGGATATAAGTCCTCAGTTTGTAAGTGAAGCGTCAAAGAAGTTGGATGAGAGTATATCAAAGTGGAGGAGTTCGGAAATAGAAGAAGAGATGCCCTATTTGGTAGTAGATGCGATATATACGAAAGTTCGTTTTAATCACAGTATAGTTTCCAATGGAGTATTAATAGTATCCGGAGTGGATAATGCCGGTCACAGAAGGATAGTGGATTTTTCCTGTGCTGATCTTGAAAGCGAGTCAACCTGGACAGAACTTTTTAAGCGACTTAAAGAAAAAGGTTTAAAAGGTGTTAAGTATATTGTTTCGGATGCACACGGAGGAATAAAAAAGGCAATAAGCAAGAACTTTAACGGGGTAATATGGAACAGGTGCAAGGTTCATTTTATGAGGAACTGGAGAAAGAAAATAACTAAAAAGAAAGATCGGTCGGAACTTCTTTCTTTGCTTAAATCCGCATATAATTCAAGTAGTCGGGAGAATGCGATGGCAATCATCGAGCAAACATCAAAATACCTAAAAGGGAGAGGTTATCACAAACTTGCTGAAAAACTTCCTGAAGAATTTGAGGAATCCGTTCAGTACTTTGCTCTTCCTAAAGAACATTGGCGAAGAATGTCTTCTTCAAATTTTATTGAGAGAATTAACGGAGAACTTAAAAGAAGAATATATCCCATAAGAATATTTCCCAACATAAAGTCTCTTGAGAGGCTTATTGGTGCTATTCTTATGGAGCAAGACGAAGAATGGAGGGTAGGAAAAATTTATTTGAAAACGGAGGATCTTTATGAGAATTTCAGGGACTTATCTAATTTTACAGAAATTGCTTGACACAACCGATTATATAATGGAAACTACATTAATAAATTTTATCTGAAATTAAAAGGAAATATTATTGCGTCAAAAGGAAGTTTTTTATTTGTAAGAGAAAAGAGTGAGGATGATAATCCAATTATTGT
>Ga0256845_1002895_pt1 | contig 12057 bp, 10 predicted proteins | sample RiftiametaG_FD_189101 | JGI IMG/M metagenome (GOLD analysis project Ga0256845, IMG submission 189101) | Tube worm associated microbial communities from hydrothermal vent at the East Pacific Rise, Pacific Ocean - Riftia | ecosystem: Host-associated > Annelida > Integument > Unclassified ... | reverse complement strand
AGCAAGCCAAAGTTTTATTGAACTCAGAACCAAATTCTTCTATTCTTTCTATCAGTATGGAAACTGGCTTTAAATCTCAATCAAATTTTTATTCTGCTTTTAAAGAAATGACAGGACAATCTCCGGGCAATTTCCGTAAGAAATAGAACGTTCATCAACTCCTAACTTATCAAACTGGAACCTTATACCTCTTTGTTTTTAAAGGGTTTTATATTTATCTATACCATCATTATCAAATAGGAATCTTTTAGTTCATTATTTTCTTATTCTAGTCATCATCAAGTTAATGGAGGATTGAAATGAAAATATTAGTGATTGGTGGATACGGTAATTTTGGCAAACGATTAGTCAAAAGCCTTTTAGAGCATTACAACCATGAAATTGTAATCGCTGGTCGTTCCATTGAAAAAGTAGGAAATATAGCTTCAATATTTGCTTCAAAATTTAACATAAATGTCACCTCAATTCGTATCGATGTATTTTCAAACAAATTGAATAATATAATATTGAGAGTAAAACCAGATCTTGTAGTCAACGCATCAGGTCCTTTTCATTTTCAATCAGGTAAATATAACGGTAGTAGTTCAAAATTCTATCCGGTTGCAAAAGCCTGTTTATTAGCCAAATGTCATTACTTCGATTTTGCCGATAATCGAGATTTTGTTTCCAGCTTCGGAAATGTTTTTAATGAAAAGGCAAAGAAACTTGGTTTAGTTTTCGTTTCAGGAGCTAGTACTGTTCCGGGATTAACTGATGCGGTAATTCAACACTATCTGCCTGAATTTTCAAAACTAACTTGCATAAATCATGGTATTTCTCCCGGTAATAAAACAGAGAGAGGCAAAGGAACGATCGCTTCAATTCTGTCCTACACAGGAAAATCTTTTAATACACTAAAAAATGGAAAATTAGAATCCATTTACGGCTGGCAAAACCTTTGTCTTTATGATTTTGGCAACCCAATCGGTAAACGATGGATGAGTAATTGTGACATTCCAGATTTAGAATTATTACCTGTTAAATACCCTAGCCTTAAATCAATTACATTCCAAGCAGGATTAGAAGTCAGCATTCTACATATTGGATTATGGTTTTTATCTCTATTTAGCAGAATAGGTTGGGTAAAAAATTGGAGTCATTACGCTGATCCATTAACCGTTATGAGCGAATGGTTTTCATCATTAGGCAGTGACTGCGGAGGAATGTTTATCAAATTAGAAGGAAAAGGATTAAATAGCTCAGTTAAAAATATAAAGTGGCAATTAGTGGCTGAAGATGGAGTCGGGCCAAATATTCCCACTATCCCCATAGAAATATTAATTCAAAAACTCTCTAATAAACTTTTAAAGCCGGGTGCAAAACCTTGTCTTGGCATGTTTTCTTTAGCTGAGTTTTTTGAAATAGCCGATCGCTGGAATATCTATCAAAAGGAGTTTTGCGATGACTAATAACCCTCCCAAGTTTGACTCAAAACTCATTGGATATCGAAATTTAATGAGTCAAGATGATTGGTCTAAACTTCATCCATCCATTCAAAAACGGTTTTCTAATAAACTCTATGAACCAGTTGTGTATCAAGGTGAGATGAAAGAAGTCTACTTATCGTTTTCTGGTAAATTGTTAGCGCAAAGCTGTCGACTAATAGGCAGTCCATTAGCGCTACATTCTGAGAAAAACGTCCCAATTAAAGTAAAAGTCTATCCTAATAAACAATTAGGCGGAATGACATGGGATCGTTTCTATCATTATAAACATTCACCTATGAATAGAGTTAAATCCACTAAATATATCAACTCAAAAGGAAAACTGGTAGAAATGGTTGGGTATGGCTTTGGAATGGAATTAGATGTTTATGAGCAAAGCCATGCAATTGTTTTTGAAAGTAGCCGATTCTTTTGGAAGATAGGAAATTTTCAATTGACTATCCCGGACTGGTTATCACCCGGAAAAACTATCGTTTCACAACGAGCATTGGATAAGCACCGTTTTGAATTTAGGTTAGATGTAACTCATCGATTTCTAGGTAAGGTATTTAAGCAAATTGGAGTATTTGAATAGTAAAGACACTATTTTTTTATAGCGTCTTTCAATTATTGGAAAATTTTCTAAGGCTTCCTAAACTTCAAAGTCATTCGATTAGACTCCCCTACGGCCATGTACTCAGCTTTTTTCTTCTCATCTTTTCGACTTGTTGAATAAGATGGAGGAAGACGCCAAACTATATCTTTTGCGCTAGGTTGATCCTTTGGATTTAAGTTAATGTCACTCGAAGCGACAAATTCAAATCCTGCATTTTCCATTGCTAAAATTAAAAATGACTTCTTTAGGTAGCCTCTAGAGCCATTTGCGCCTTTATCATCAGCAGATTCAGGAATTTGATGTTGTACAACTCCCACTATACCGCCCGGTTTAAGGGAATTGTACGCATCACTCAATGCGGTAGTAAGATAACCACCATCAATTTCAAATCTTGCTAGATTATGTAAGGCTCTAATAAATACAACGGCATCTACCTTACCCTTTAGATCATCGGACACAGCACCAAAAGTATAAGCTTTAATATTGGCGCTATTCGACCCCATATTATTTTGAGTTTTCCATCCATTTGCTTCTTTAGTCCAATCGGCTACCCAAGTTTCTTTCTTTTTAAGATCTTCTTTGCTGAAAAAACCAAACTTTGGATACATATCAACTGAATAATCAACACCAATAAGCGTGCCAGCACTTCCTAGATACGGCAATAATAGCTTGCTGTACCAACCACCGCCAGGTAGAGCTTCTAATACCGTCATTCCCGGCTTAATACCAAAAAATTCAAGAGTTTCCTTAGGGTGCCTAGCATTATAACGGGATTGTATTTTTTCTGGCTGAACCGCTAATACGGTTGTTAAACTATCAGACTTGATAGTACTAACCTGAGCACAACCTCCGAAGAAAATTGCCGACGTAATTACGCTAGCTAATATCGCTTTATTGAGTTTTAGTTTCATAGTGATGCCCTTAACAGAGTTAATTTTATGAACCTTAACATAAGCTTAATAATAACCAATGTAATACCAAGAAGATCGATCATTGTAATGTAACAGAACATTTCCTTAATAAAGAATTATTTTCTAAATACCTTAAAGCTAAGGTGCAAAAATATCTCAGATAACTTAAAATCTATCACACTTAAACAATAAAAAAATGAACAATGCTAGCAAACACCCTAATAATCCTTGATTTTGAAACAACGGGTCTTTCACCAAACATGGGCGATCGAGCTATAGAAATAGGCGCTGTTCGTTTGCGAGACGGAAAGTTGGTTGATAGCTTTCAGGAACTAATGAACCCCGGTTTTTATATTGATACTTTTATTGAAAACTACACCGGAATCACTAACGATATGTTAACCGATGCACGACCTTGTGGATCGGTTATGAAGGATTTCTGTGATTATATTGGTGATGATAATTTAGTGGCTCATAACGCGTCCTTCGATCAACGTTTTTTAGATGCTGAGTTTGAAGAGATCTCCCATCAATATTCAGGCAAGTTTGTTTGTTCCATGTTGTTGGCGAGACGCTTGTATCAAGAGTCCCCAAATCACCAGTTAGGCACTTTGATACAATATAAAAACATCCCTGCAAAAGGGGACTTTCATAGAGCATTATTTGATGCCGAGATGACAGGTAAACTGTGGTTACAAATGTTAACAGATCTTGAAGATACGCATCAATTATTTGAACCGACATTTGCCCAAGTCAAAAAGCTTTCAAAGACACCTAAAAATAAAATAAATTCGGTGATTGAAAAATGGAATCAAAAAACAACATGAAAGAATAGAAGCAGTTGATGCTACGGAATTATGCCATCAAACCGAAAAATCATGTATCTACTATATACTCCCGAGGTTACTGGTCTTTCCAATCATTATTTTATATTTGTAAACTTCGCTACATGCCCCTAATTTGCTATAATATCCAGTAATTAAAACCTATCAGATCTACACTATAATTATGTCAGATGTTTTACCTTACCAATCTAAAAACAAAATCCGCATGGTCACTGCCGCCTCTCTTTTTGATGGGCACGACGCAGCGATTAATATTATGCGACGCATTATTCAAGCTACCGGATGTGAGGTGATCCATTTAGGGCACAACCGAAGCGTACAAGAAGTGGTTAATTGCGCGATTCAAGAAGATGTTCAAGGCATTGCAATGACTTCTTATCAAGGCGGTCATGTTGAATATCTCAAGTACATGGTCGACTTATTAAATGAAGCTGGATGTGGACACATTCGTGTTTTTGCTGGAGGCGGAGGCGTTATTCTTCCGAAAGAAATCGAAGAATTACATAAACACGGTGTCGCACGAGTTTACACACCAGATGATGGTCGTGATATGGGTTTGCAAGGTATGATCAATCACTTGATCGAAACTTGTGATTTTCCAACCGGACTTGATACACCTAAACAAATTCCAACATTTGAGCAACCAAAGTTAATCGGCAAGCTGATTTCTGCAGCGGAAAATCAATCTGAGAATAATCGCGAACTACTGAATCAAGTGAAAATAGCAGCAGAAAAATCATCAACGCCTGTTCTTGGTATCACAGGCACAGGTGGCGCAGGAAAATCGTCTTTAGTTGATGAATTGGTAAGACGTTTCTTAATGGATTTTGATGATAAAAATATCGCAATTATTTCGGTTGATCCCTCAAAACGTAAAACCGGTGGAGCGTTATTAGGTGATCGGATCAGAATGAACTCGATTAATAATGATCGCGTATATATGCGCTCATTAGCGACACGCCAATCTAATCTTGCTTTGTCCCCGCATATTCAGGAAGCGGTAAATATTGTTAAAGCGGCTGATTTTGATTTAGTTATTTTAGAAACTTCTGGCATTGGTCAATCAGATACAGAAATTGAAGAGCATTCCGATGTTTCTATGTACGTTATGACGCCTGAATATGGCGCAGCTACACAATTAGAAAAAATTGACATGCTTGATTTTGCCGATATTATCGCGATCAATAAATTTGATAAACGAGGTGCGCAAGATGCGCTAAGAGATGTGCAAAAACAATTTCAACGTAACCATAATCGTTTTGAAGAAGCAACCGACACGATGCCCATTCACGGTACAATCGCCAGTCAATTTAATGATCCAGGAACTAATCAATTATACCGAAAGTTGATGGCTATTATCCAAAATAAAACTCAAACTAACTTGGAATCTAATTTTGATTCTAGCGAGGAGCTTTCTGAAAAACTATTTATCATTCCACCTAAACGAACTCGCTATCTAGCAGAAATTGCAGAAAATAATCGTGCCTATGATGAATGGGTATCCGAGCAATCTGTTCAAGCTCAAAAAATGCAAAGTATTAGTGAAACAATGTCATTGATAGACGAATCACTTATAGACAAATCAGACACGCTAACTGATTCGCTTAAAAACTTACTTAAAGCAACAGAGTTAAAACTAGACAGAGAAAACTCTAAACTATTGGATGAATGGGACGCAGAAATTCAGCAATATAAAGAAGATATTTTTGTTTATAAAGTTAGAGACAAAGAAATTAAAGTTGAGACACATTCAAAGTCATTGTCAGATCAATCAATCCCAAAAATATCTGTACCAAAATACAAAGGTTGGTCCGATCGATTAACTTGGAAACTTCAAGAAAATTATCCGGGACAATTTCCTTACACCGCAGGCGTATTTCCATTTAAACGTGAAGGCGAAGATCCGACCAGAATGTTCGCAGGTGAAGGTGGCCCCGAAAGAACAAATCGCCGTTTCCATTATGTCAGTAAAGGCATGCCCGCCGCGCGTTTATCAACCGCTTTTGATTCCGTTACTTTATATGGAGATGACCCCGATGTCCGACCAGATATTTATGGCAAGATCGGAAATGCGGGCGTTTCAATTTGCTGTTTGGATGATGCTAAAAAACTATATTCTGGTTTTAGGTTAACTAAACCAACCACTTCAGTTTCAATGACCATTAATGGTCCAGCTCCAATATTGGTCGGCTTTTTTATGAATACCGCCATCGATCAAGAATGCGAAATTTATATTAAAGAAAATGGATTAGAAAATGAAGTAAAAATAAAGATTGCTAAATATTTTGAAAATAAAAACCTACCAGTTCCAACCTATCAAGGAGAAGTTCCAGAAGAAAATGATGGTTTAGGTTTAATGTTATTAGGTATTAGCGGTGATCTAGTATTGCCTAATGATGTTTACCAAAAAATCAAATTTGAGACTATTCAAAAAGTACGAGGAACCGTTCAAGCTGATATTTTAAAGGAAGATCAAGCTCAAAATACCTGTATATTTTCTACCGAATTTGCCCTTCGTTTAATGGGTGATGTTCAAGAATATTTTATCGAAAAGAACATTCGCAATTTCTATTCGGTTTCAATTTCTGGATATCATATTGCAGAAGCGGGAGCAAATCCTATTTCGCAACTAGCCTTCACTTTATCCAATGGTTTCACTTTTGTAGAATATTATTTAGCAAGAGGAATGGATATCAATAAATTTGCTCCTAACTTTAGTTTCTTTTTCTCCAATGGAGTTGATCCTGAATATGCGGTAATAGGAAGAGTCGCTAGAAGAATATGGGCAAAAGCGATGAAACATAAATACCAAGCTAACTCACGCGCACAAATGCTTAAATATCATATCCAAACATCAGGGCGTTCTTTACATGCCCAAGAAATCGATTTTAATGATATTAGAACTACACTACAGGCGCTTTATGCGATTTATGATAACTGTAACTCTTTGCATACCAATGCATATGATGAAGCGATCACAACACCGACGGAAGCTTCGGTAAGGCGAGCCATGGCGATACAATTAATCATCAATCGTGAATTAGGGTTAAATAAAAATCAAAACCCACTACAAGGCTCGTTCATCATTGAAGAGCTAACGGATTTAGTAGAAGAAGCAATCTTAATTGAATTTGAACGCATCAGTGAACGTGGTGGTGTTTTAGGCGCAATGGAAACTATGTACCAACGTTCTAAAATTCAAGAAGAGTCTATGCATTATGAAATGCTCAAACATACCGGTGAATATCCAATCATTGGTGTTAACACATTCTTGTCTGCTGACGGATCACCTACGGTCATACCAAGTGAAGTCATTCGCTCAACTGAAGAGGAAAAACAGTATCAAATTGATATGCTAGAGCGGCTTCATAACGCCAATGAATCTCAAATAGAAAACCAGGTAAAAGCAATACAAACAGCCGCATTAGAAAACAAAAATATTTTTGAAGTGTTGATGGAGGCAACCAAATATTGTTCTCTTGGAAAGATATCACAAACGCTTTATGAAGTTGGCGGTCAATATCGTCGAAGTATGTAGCTAAATTTTACGATATTAGTGCAAATGGCTAATTAACGGTTAAAAGAACAGGTACACCTATTTCGGGTAGAGGTAACTTGTTGATTTTGTTATGTTCTATTTTGGTATATAACTTGCTTTACGATATGAAGAACTATCAAAAATAAATACGAAGGATAGAATAATGACCGTAAAACTTGAAGATAGACCAATTGAAAAAGTAAGAGTAGAAGTCGTAGATCAACTAACAATGAATTATGGGCACGGTGAATTATCTTTAGAGGCCTTTGAAAAAAGGCTCGATATCGCCATGGAAACTAATCGGCATTTGGAACTTGTCGCTCTTACTGAAGATTTAACTTTAAATGTTGATCAATCTTTTAAAGAGCAAAAAGAGAAAGAACTAGGGCAAAGAGTCGATTATAGTAGTCCTAAAGAGTTTGAGTCTGTAACACAAGTTCTCAGCAATAACACTCGAAGTGGAAAATGGAATGTAGCCAAGGAAACTCGATTTTATAGCTTTTTAAGCTCTGGTGGTATTGATTTAACTGACGCTACATTTACTAATCAAACAGTGCATATAAAAATCTATAGCCTTTTGAGTAGTATTAATATATTCATTCCAGAAAACATCAATGTGGTTTGCAAGGCATCTTGTATCGTAAGCAATTTTGAGAATCAATCCTCTTCGGTTAACGAAGGAAATCCACCAACACTAATCATTGAAGGTTTATCACTTTTTAGTAGTTTAGAGGTCAAAATTAAGCGTACTTTTAAAGATAAAATGCGTGATTTTGCTGATGGTTTGAAAAAGATATTTGTTTAAAACCCCTAATGTAGCTTTAACAAGTGAACCTCTCTTTGAGGAAATGGAATTGAAATTTCAGCGTCTTTTAAAACATCCCGAATGACTTTGTTGAGAGAAAAACGAGCCGCATTAAATTTAATTGAATCTACCCAAACTCTTATTTCTATATCAACGCTACTATCACCAAAACCAAGAATCCCCACTAATGGTTTCTTAAAATCACGAGCATCCGCATGCTTATTAATCGCATCAGTGATAATTTTAGTCACTTTATCTAAATCACTGTCATAAGAAACATCAACAGAGAGTTCAAGTAATGAAACATAATTTGAATTATGTAATAATTTCTCCGACAATGTGTTTATTGGGTATGGTGACATCATCTTCTGTATTGATAATAGTGTAAGCAAGTAAAATGCCTTTAACTAAACCAGAAAACCCTTGTACTTGAATAGTATCGACCTTGGTGAGAAATATAATAGAGTGAGTATACCTTAAATTAATTAAAAAAAAGATTTGCCCCGACTATTAGAGAAATAAATATTCACTAAAAACATTGGTTGAAAATCATGCAAACCGCTAGTTTTAGCGAAGGCGACATAACTAATTGGCATACAAATTTCGAGAGAATGGAACCTGAAGAACATCAGAATTTTTCGCAGCCTTTTGGGGAAAGAGGATGAGATAGAAAAGATTAGATCGCTCTAAAAACTATAATTTTTTTAGCTTTAGATATTTTTATTATTTCCAATCAAACCGCGATGACGGTCCGTTTCCAGCAGCTTCAATTAATGAATTATCTATCAGGAATTGAATGCGTTTTTTCGCGGTATTTTTTGAACACCCTAAAACTTCGGCGGCTTGCGATAAAGTAAAATTTTTCTTTGTAGCAAAAAAATGGTTTAGATCTTTGACTTCTTCTGGCCACCTATCCAAACGATAAAAACTTTCTGAATTCACAAAAAATATTGTCACCTTTACAAAATCGCCATAACTGTCCGTAATGATTGGTTCTGGATTTTTATTACGAAGACATGAATCAAATATTTTTCTAAACCCAAGCCCTCTTTTTTCTACTAAATTAATATTTCTGGCAAGTTGTCTAATGGTGGGATTTCGAGTGTAAGACACACCTGAATAAAAATCAGTTATAGGGCCTGGAAAATTTCCTGGACTATAAATCTCTATTCTATCACTAAAGAGCGCAATTTTTATTGAATCCTTAATAAAATATTTCCTATGGATCAACGCATTGTTGATAGCTTCTCTTAGAGCTTCTACTGGCAACACCTTAACTTCTTGTTTTAATTGTGCCGATTCTAGCTGACCAATTTGTTGAAGTTCCTTCTTAAGATCTTCAATAACCTCATTTGCCATTTGCACTAATGGACCAGAATAATCCTTAGTTTTAATCAACTCATCCATGTTGTTACCATTAAATTTAGAAAAGAGAACTTCTGCACAATCTAAAACCTTATGAGGCGTTTTATGAAAAAACAGACAGCCTGACACACTTGGTATAAGTTGCTTAATAACAGGATCTAAAACTAATATTTTGTCGGCAAGTAACTGCTCTTCAGTTGGCATTACACCATAGTGTGATTTAAGTACAATGTGATCAAAATCATTTAAACGACTACCGACTAAGGCTTCCTGATCATAACTAATCGATGTATTTGAACGCTGTAGATCGTCAATGATATCCTCATTCACCGGCATAGAATGGCTAGCCACCCGAATAAACACACCTTTGGGAATACCTTTTGATTTTAAAAAATAAGGTTTTTTGTTTCCGGGAAACACTTTCACAGAGAGGATCTGCTTATCATTTTTATTAACAACCGATATTTCTGGTCGGCAATAGGGGGAAATTCCATCAAAAATAGCCTGAGGGATCTCTTCTAATAACTGTTCAATTCTGGTTTCGCTTAACCCAATAACGCCACCTTTGTCATCAATTCCTATGATGACTTCTCCACCGATGTCATTTAAGAAAGCGACCAATTCTTTATTAAGAGCTCGATAATTTGCAATATCTTTTTTTAGCTCTAACTGACGATTTTCTCTCATAAAAATGCCTAAATTGATAGATATATTTAATTATACATTACTTATCTCTCAATATACACATAATACTGAGAGATGCTGAGAGATGCTGAGAGATGCTGAGAGATGCTGAAACCAATATGTCCTTTCACTAGTCTAGCTATCAAGCTAATAGAACTAACAATGTATTATCGCTCTTTTGGATTGCCTTAGGTGCCTGTCCTAGAATACAAACCTAAGCTATTCATATATCTAAAGCAAAAGCGATAGCCCAGATAATTCTTTTCGTTTATCAAAGCTCAAATGGCAAATCAGCAAGCAATTACTGACTTATTGGTGATATCCATATATGTAATTATTGTTTCAGCCCGAATTCAGGTCAATTATTTTAACACTGATAATAAGTTGCTGTAGCTATCAGTCCATAAGCGGGTATCAGTTGTAGACCTTGGCCATTCATTAGCAAATTGATAAAGATTACTGTTTAGACTTTTTTCTTTACTCGCCACTAAAACCCACTCGACATTGTGCTGACCTTGATACTCGGCAACCGTTTTGACATAAAAGGCTTCTTTGTCAAAAGCTTTTGCTAAACCTCGGACTAACGGCGAGAGTTCGAGATGGCTATTGGAAATGTGAACGGCCAATATTCCATCATCAGTAAGTTGTTGCCAATACAAACTAAAAGCTTCTTTTGTTAACAAATGAACGGGGATTGAACCGCCGGAAAAAGCGTCTATCACTAATAATTGATATTGCCGACTACCTTTGACTAATAATTCGTTATTTAGAGACATTCGCCCATCCCCCAAAACAATTTCAATATTCGCTTTGGATTGCGCCAAATAGGTAAAATGCGAATTGGCAATACGTTCTACGTTTGGGTTTAATTCATAGAAAGTAAAATTATCACCCGCTCTGCCATACGTAGCTAACGTACCAGCCCCCAACCCAACAAAGCCTGCGTTAATTTGTCCATTTCGCCCTAGTTGCTCTAGTGCAAAAGCAATACCTGTATTGGCACGGTAATAGCTTCGGGCTATTTGTTTTTTATCAGGTTGCAATGACTGAGTACCATGAGATGTTGTACCATCAATTAATCTACGCTCAGTTTCACCATTAATTGTCACATCTTTCACACTCAAAATACCGTAAAAGTTTCGAGCATTGAAGATATCAGTCTGACTAAACAAACCGTTAAGGTATAAAAATAAAGACAATAACAACAGCAACATTATGACACTGACGCTCAACATTACTTTCTCACTCGACATGCCTAACAAACTTGAACTCGCCGAACGTTCAATTTTGGCTTATTAGTTTTATTACACCATTTTTTTTTAGTAAAATACTGGCTACCAATAAGATGTAAACTAAAAATATCGCCAATGGAAATTCGTAAAATTGTGAAAACATATTTTGCGCAACATATACGACAAAAAAACTACCTAGAAAACCACCAATAGAAATATAAAGATAAAACAGAGTCAACCTTTCAACTTCCGGTTTTAGTCTTGCTAGCTCACCATGGCAAATCATACATGCAGACAACAAGACGAATGAATAAAGCACTATTTGAGTGATTATGTCGAATTGCGAGCCAATAAAAAATAACAAAATGCCCACAAATGAAGCGATAACAAAAAGAACAAACCAATACCAGCGTACATACCAATGAGGGCTATGAAAACTGAGAATAAAACTCAGTAAATAGATACAGAGTGGCAATGGTTCAATTAAAAGCGGATAACTTAATAACGCAAATAGCGAACCAATATTTGATAAGGAATAGAGCTTATAAGGCAATTTATGAACATCAACATAACTCAACCATCGTTGCACTAACGGCGC
>Ga0256845_1002894_pt1 | contig 12059 bp, 4 predicted proteins | sample RiftiametaG_FD_189101 | JGI IMG/M metagenome (GOLD analysis project Ga0256845, IMG submission 189101) | Tube worm associated microbial communities from hydrothermal vent at the East Pacific Rise, Pacific Ocean - Riftia | ecosystem: Host-associated > Annelida > Integument > Unclassified ... | reverse complement strand
TAAAAGAATAGTTCAAACTTTGGCATTGTTTCTGTAAAAAACTCAAAACAATCTCTCCAAGTATTTTTATTATGAATGCTAAATTTTTTTTCAAACGGAACATAAATTCTATGAATAATTTTACCGTTATCAAGTTCAAAAGTTGCGTTATAAATTACTTCGGGCATTTCTGTTTCTAACAATACTTTTAAAGATAACATTTGGTCGTATAAAAGGGCGTTGTATATTTCTTCAGGATGTTCAATATCTAAACAAACCGCAGCATTTTTTCTATCAGCCAAAAATTTAAAAGCAAAACCTTTTATTTTAGTATTGTACAACAACCATTTTCTAGGAAACGATTTTCCGAAACTTGTCCAGAATTCTTTTCGTAATTGTGCAGATTCTTCTTTGCTAAACATTTTTTTGGTTGATAAAATTATTAGGGCTTAAATTTTTAAGACTTTTTTTGAACAAATTTTAAATGAGAAATTTCAAACAAAATATTTCTCCTTCGTAGAAATACCCGAAAAGGACAAAGGGGTTTCTACCCATGTACTCTTGCTTCGGTCCCTCTATTTTTCATCATTTCAGCTTCAAAAGATAATAAAGCATTCCATTTTTTATTTACAATTTCTTTATCTTGGTATTTGCGTGCAAACCCTAAAAACAAAACATAATGATTGGCTTCAGAAATCATCAATTCATTATAAAAATCAGATAATTCTTTATCTTCCATGTTGTCTGAAAAAACTTTAAAACGCTCGCAACTTCTCGCTTCAATCATTGCCGCAACTAATAACCGTTGAATCAAAGCATCAGTTCTGTCTTTTGTTTTCGGAAAAAAACCTTGTAAATTTTTAGCATAATCATTTCGCTGTTCACGTCCTAAAACCATACCTCGAGCAACCATTAATGTATGTACCATTCTAAAATGCTCCATTTCTTCAATAGCAATATCGCTCATTGCAGCCACCAATTCGGTTTCTTCGGAATAGTTAATAATGATTGATACAGCGTTTGATGCTGCTTTCTGTTCTGCAAACGCATGGTCTGTTAAAATTTGCTGTAAGTTGTCTTTGGCAATTTCTGCCCAAGAAGTTTCAGTTTCGAATTTGAGTCCAAACATTATAATTAAATTTTAACACAAATTTACAGTTATTTTTAATTTTAAGGATATTAAAAATAGTCTTTTCTACGTTGCAAAAGTAAAATTTCTTATTTTTGAAAAGGAATAACTCTTTTAAAAATGATTATCTATGAAATCTCAATTATTTAAAATCTTTTTAGTCTCATTTTTATTGATGCTATCTTGTGCAAAAACCTCAAATACGCTCTCTAATAAGAATGATTATTTACCTTTTATTGAAAGTTTTCCGCCTCAAATAGTTTCTTCAACATCGCCTATTTCATTAGCTTTTAAAGAAAAACTTTCTGTAGATAAAGTTACTGATGCCGTTTTTGAAATTAATCCGAAGTTAAAAGGAAGTGTCGTTTTAAAAGGGAAAGTTCTTTCTTTTATTCCGTCAGAAAAATTAGCTTCTAATACCGTATATACGGTAAAAGTTCATATTTCTAAGTTGATAAAAAATATCTCAAAAGATTTAAAAGATTTTACATTTCAACTAAAAACTATTAAGCCACAATTTTCGGTTACTACATTTCATCAGCAGGCATATGATAAAAATTGGCAATTTTTAGAAGGAGAGATTCAGTTAAATGATGTAGTTTCTAAGGATGAAGTGACTCAATTGTTACAAGCGAATCAAAAAGATAGAAAATTATCCATTCAGTTTGAGATGCCTGAAAAATATGCAACTAAAATTCCGTTTAAAATAGATAGTATTCAGCGTTTTAATGAAGATAGTCGTATAGAATTACATTGGGATGGGATGGCTATTTTCTCAAAAACAAAAGGGCAGAAAACCATAAAAATTATTGGAAAAAATAATTTTATGGTAATAGATGTAAATGTAGTGAATGGTACAAAACAACAAATAGAAATTACTTTTTCTGATGTGTTAGATAAAAAACAAAACTTAAAAGGAATGTTTGCTTTTAAGAATGATGCGAAAACGACTAAATATACCTATACTATTCAAAAAAACAGATTAACGATTTATCCTTCGTTGTATAAAAAAGGAACGCAAAAATTAACTATTTATAGTGGAATTAAAAATGAAGAAGGCTTTAAATTAAAAGAAGATATTACTCAAACTGTAAGTTTTCAACAGCCAAAACCTTCTATTAATTTTTTGCAGAGTGGGGTAATCTTACCAGATTCTAAAAATTTAAAAATTAATTTTAGGGCAGTAAGTTTAAAAGCAGTAGATGTAACTATTTACAAGATTTACAAAGATAATATTTTGCAATTCTTACAAAATAATACGCTAAATACTCATAACAATCTTCGTAATGTTGGGAGACCTATCAAAAAATATACGGTTAATTTACAAAACAAGGGGTTAAATCTAACAAAAACCAATGCCTTTGCGGTAGATATTGCTACTTTAATACAGCCAGATTTAGGTGCGATGTATCGTATGGAATTATCAATAAAAAAAGAATATGCTTTTTATGAATGTGAAGATGAAAATGATGAGGGGAGTATTGTTTTTGGAGAAAAAAAAATCAATACAAAAGGATATAATTCAATAGGTTATTATTACGATTATGATAGGGATTTTAGATGGAGAGATAGAAATAATCCTTGTAAAAAATCCTACTATTCAAACAAAAAAATAAGCACCAATTTATTAGCGACCAATTTGGGAGTAATTTTAAAAAAAGGAGAAAATAACAAAGTATTTGTTGCAGTAACCAATCTGCTAACCACCTTACCTGTTGCGAATGCCAAAGTAGTTATTTACAATTTACAACAGCAAGCTATTAGTACCATAGCCACAAATAGTGAAGGTGTGGCTATTTTTAAAACTACGGACGAGGCCTTTTTTGCAGTTATTAGCAAAGATAAAAATACTACATATGTTAGAATAGATGATGCTAAGGCGTTGTTAATGAGTAATTTTGATGTTTCTGGATTGAAATTACAAAAAGGGTTAAAAGGTTTTATTTATGGAGAACGTGGGGTTTGGAGACCTGGAGACAATCTATTTTTAACTTTTGTATTGAATGATAATGAGAATCCTTTGCCAAAAAATCATCCTATAAAATTTGAACTTATCAACCCAGAGGGTAAAATAGTAGCGCGTAAAGTTTTATCTAAAAGTAGCACAAATGTATATCCGTTTACCACCAAAACCAATACAGATGATTTAACTGGAAACTGGAATGTGAGAGTAAGCGTTGGAGGAGCTGTTTTTTATAAACTACTAAAGGTTGAAACGATAAAACCCAATCGTTTAAAAATAAAAGTGCATTTTGATGATGAGTTGTTGTTATCAACAAAAAAATCGAAAGCTAAAGTAGCTGTTTTATGGTTGCATGGAGCCATTGCTAGAAATTTAAAAATTGATATTCAAGGAAAGTTTAGACAAACAAAAACAAGTTTTAAAAAGTTTTCTAATTATAATTTCGACAATCCTACACGTCATTTTAATACCAAAGAGTATCCTATTTTTAAAGGAAAACTATCAGACAATGGTACAATAGGGTTTAGCGTGCATCCATCATTTAAAAACAAAGCCGCAGGTATGTTAAAAGCCTCTTTTATTACTAAAGTGTATGAAAATGGAGGAGATTTTAGTACAGATGTTTTTTCTAAAAAAGTATCGCCATACAAACGGTATGTTGGTTTGTTAACCCCGAAAGAAAAACAATCTAAAAATTACTTGCATACAGATCAGTCATATCGTTTTCAGGTAGCTACAGTAAATGAGCAAGGAAAGCCAATTGCAGTTAAAAACCTAAAGGTAAAGGTGTATAAATTGTCTTGGAGCTGGTGGTGGAGAACATCATCAGAAAACCTTTCTAGTTATGACGGAGGTAATTATCACGAACCGTATAAAGAACTTACTATCCATACAAAAAGAAATGGTAAAGGGTCTTTTTCTTTAAAGGTAGATGAAAGAGATTGGGGTAGATATTTAGTGGTAGTTTCAGATAATTTATATAAACATGCAACAGGTAATGTTGTCTATTTCGATTGGCCAGCATGGTCTAATAAAAAGAAAAATAACAATGCTTCTACAGCCTCTATGTTGGTTTTTTCTACGGATAAAGAAAGCTACAATGTTAATGAAAAAGCGACAGTAATTTTTCAATCTACAGAAGAAGGAAGAGCTTTAATAACTATTGAAAATGGGAGTGAAGTATTAGATCATTTTTGGGTAGAAACTACAAAAGGACAAACAAAGTTTAGTTTCCCTATTTTAGAAACATACACCCCTAATATTTTTGTAAATATTTCTTTATTACAAAAACATGCCAACATCAAAAATAATTTGCCTATTAGAATGTATGGTACCACATCAGTATTGGTTAAAAACCCTTTAACGGTGTTAGAACCTGTGTTAAAAATGAAGGATGAGTTAAGGCCAGAAACTACTTCAGAAATTATTGTATCAGAAAAAAACAATAAACCTATGACGTATACAATTGCAGTGGTAGATGAAGGTTTGTTAGATTTAACACGATTTAAAACACCAAATCCGTGGAATATTTTTTATGCAAAACAATCATTAGGAGTAAAAACATGGGATGTTTTTGATGATGTTATTGGAGCGTATGGAGGTAAAATTAATCAAATTTTGAGTATTGGCGGAGACGAAGCAGAAGCAGGAAGTAAAAATAAAAAAGCCAATAGATTTGTGCCAATGGTGCGTTATTTAGGACCTTTTACATTAAAAAAAGGAGAACATAAAAAACACCAACTCCACATACCAAAATATATTGGTTCTGTAAGAGCAATGGTGGTTGCAACTCATACAGAAACAGATGCTTACGGAAGTACAGAAAAGACAGTGCCCGTTAGGAAACCCATTATGATTTTAGCTTCTTTGCCAAGAAAAATAACACCCAAAGAAAAAGTAACCTTACCTGTTACGGTATTTACTATGAAGAAAAATATTAAAAATGTAACAGTAACTTTACAACCTAATAAGGCATTTAAAATTGTTGGAGAACGTACAAAAACGGTACATTTTAAGAATCCAGATGAAAAAATGGTGTATTTTGATTTAGAAATTAATGATTTTAAAGGTATTGGAAAAGTAAAAATAAATGCCAATGGTCATGGAGAAAAAGCATCTTATGAAGTAGAAATAGATGTAATAAATCCAAATCCGATAACGACCAAAGTAACCGAAGTATTACTACAAGCCAATGAAAATAGAACCCTATCATTAGAAACTTTTGGGTCCAAAGGAACTAATGAAATTTCTGTAGCGTTTTCTACGTTGCCACCCATCAATTTTTCTAAGCGATTAGAGTATTTAATTCAATATCCACACGGTTGTGTAGAACAAACAACCTCAAGTGCGTTTCCGCAATTATTTTTGAATGATATTTTTGAATTATCGACTAAGAAAAAAATATCGGTAGAAAGAAATATAAAAGCAGCAATTACTAGATTGTCTAATTTTCAAAGAAGTAACGGAGGTTTGTCTTATTGGCAAGGAGGTAGTTATATGAGTGATTGGGGTACATCATACGCAGGCCATTTTATGTTAGAAGCAGAAAAAAAAGGCTATTCGTTGCCTATTGGATTTAAGTCAAATTGGGTTGATTATCAAAAAAGGATATCAAAAAAATGGCGATTTAATTCAGATAAGTACTCTAAAAATGATGTTCGTCAGGCTTATCGATTGTATACTTTATGTATAGCGAATAAAGCAGATTTGGCTTCGATGAATCGTTTGCGAGAAACTGTAGGTATTTCAGATCAATCTAAGTTGCGTTTGGCAGCAGGATATGCAATTATCGGAAAAAAAACGATAGCAAAAAGCATTCTTAAAACTTTGATAAATCCGACTCAAAAAAGATATTATTATGAAGGATATGGTTCTGAAGACCGAAACAATGCAATGGCATTAGAAACCTATTTATTAATCAATCAACCCACAAAAACATTTACGTTGGCAAGAGATATTGCTAAAAAATTATCGAGTGATAGATGGATGAGTACACAAACTACTGCTTATTGTTTAATTGCGATGGCTAACTATATAAAACAAAGTGGAGAAAATGCAGGAATCAACGCTTCTTATACTATCAATGGTAAAAAAATTGTGATAGAAAGCAATAAAACGATGGCAGAAAGAGAGTTGGCAAACATCTCTAAAAAGAACACATTAACGCTTACCAATAAAAATAAAGGGCAAATGTATGTGCGTGTTTATACGAAAGGAATTTTACCTGTAGGGAATGAAATGGCAGAACAAAGAAATCTAATAGCTAAAGTTGTGTACAAAACCAAAAAAGGTGAAATTATCAATCCAAATGAATTATCGCAAGGAACAAATTTTGTGGCAGAAATAGTGATTAGAAATCCTAAAAAAACAGTAAAAAATGTTGCATTAACATATTATTTACCTTCAGGATGGGAAATTATCAATACTCGCTTTACAGATTATGGAAGTACCAATACTGCAAAAGTTGATTTTACTGATATTAAAGATGATAGAATAAACTATTATTTTACATTAAAAAGTAACGAAACAAAACGATTTACGGTACAATTAAATGCTTCTTATTTAGGAAACTATTATTTACCAGGTACACAATGCGAAGCGATGTATGATAATAATTATTTTGTTAGAACTGTTGGTAAATGGGTGCATGTAGTAAAGTAATGTTCAGTATTTGGTAGGTTGTTTTAGATTGTTATTGCGATGAAAGAGGGGAAAATAATGAGGCAATCTTATAATATACCGTATTCTAAAACGTAGAAAATACCAAACGGAATAGCCTTTGTAGCCTTTGTGTAGTAATTTAATGATTTTTCTTTTTAAAATGAAAAAAGTAATGCAGCATAAAAAAAAAATACTTATTGCTATACTAGCAGTGTGGTATTATTTTTGTTTACCAGCTGAATTGTTTACTCAGCCAACCTCAACAGTAGTTACGGCAAAAAACGGAGAATTGTTGGGGGCAATAATCGCTAAAGATGGTCAATGGCGATTTCCTAAAACAGTAAAGATTCCGTATAAATTTGAACAAGCTATTTTGCAGTTTGAAGACGCTTATTTTTATCAACATTTTGGTTTTAACCCGATATCTATGGGTAAAGCTTTGGTAAAAAACATCAAAGCAAAAAAAGTAGTTGGGGGGGGTAGTACTATTACACAACAAGTAATAAGATTATCTAGAAAAGGCCTGAAAAGAAGTTATGTAGAAAAGTTAAAAGAACTCCTTTTGGCAACAAGGTTAGAGTTTAGAATGTCAAAAGAAGAGATCTTAAAAATGTATGTTTCTAATGCTCCTTTTGGAGGGAACGTTGTAGGATTAGAAATGGCTTCATGGCGTTATTTTGGTTTACAACCAGCACAACTTTCTTGGGCAGAAAGTGCTATGTTAGCAGTGTTACCTAATACTCCCTCATTAATCTATCCAGGAAAAAATCAAAAAAAACTAGCTAAAAAGCGAAATCGTTTACTTAAAAAACTCTATCAATCAAAAGTTATTGATAGTATTACTTATGTTTTAGCTCTAGAAGAGCCGTTACCTAAAAAACCATATCCGTTACCTACTATTGCCAATCATTTGGTACATAAAATTGCTAAAAAAAATAGTGGAGATAAAATAAAATCAAGTATAGATTTTTATTTGCAAGAAAAAGTAAACGAATTGGTAAAACGCCATTATCAGCAACAAAAACAAAACGGAGTTTTTAATATGGCAGTATTGGTATTAGATATAAAAAAAAGAAAAGTTTTGGCATATGTGGGCAATTCACCTACTGATAAAATTCATCAAAAAGATGTAAATAATATCCATTCAGCAAGAAGTACAGGAAGTGTTTTAAAACCTATTTTATTTGCAGAAATGTTACAGTCAGGAAATTTGTTGCCAGAAGAATTAATACCAGATGTACCTACAAATATAGCAGGATATACTCCTAAAAATTACAACAAATCTTTTGATGGAGCCGTAGCAGCAAATGATGCTCTAATACGTTCTTTAAATGTGCCAGCAGTAAAAATGTTACAATATTACGGGCTAGAAAAATTTAGAAGTGATTTAAAAAAATATCACTTTAAACACATTAATAAAACAGCAGATTATTATGGGCTATCTTTAATTTTAGGAGGCGCAGAAACAAGTCTATGGGATTTATGTAAAACTTATGCGGCAATGTCTGCTACAGTTACACATTTTGAAGAGTTAAAACATCAGTATTATGAAAAAGAGTACCTAAACCCGAGTTTTTTAGAAGATGAAAAGGTGTCTTTTGGAAAAATAATAGATGAAGCCCCAATTTTAGATGCTGGAAGTGCTTTTTTAACCTTAGAAATTTTAACGAATGTTAATAGACCCCAAATAGATCAAGCGTGGAAATATTATGATTCCTCTGCAAAAATTGCGTGGAAAACAGGTACAAGTTTTGGTAATAGAGATGCATGGGCAATAGGGGTAACTAAAAACTATGTTGTAGGAGTTTGGGTAGGGAATTCTGATGGAGAAGGAAGAGCAGATTTAACAGGTTTAGGTGCTGCGGCTCCTTTACTCTTTAATGTTTTTGATGTACTACCAACTTCTAAATGGTTGTTAACCCCTTTTGAAGACATGATTGAAACTCAAATATGTACACAAAGCGGTATGTTGGCATTACCAATTTGTCCTAAAGTTACCAAAAGAGTGCAAAAAAGTGCAGAAAAAGGGAACACTTGTCTTTATCATAAAGAAATTTTATTAGATAATAATAAGCGCTTTCGAGTAAATACTGATTGCGAATCTGTGTCAAATATTTACAAAATGACATGGTTTTTATTGCCACCATTAATGGCTCATTTTTATAAAAATAAACATGCAGATTATAAGGAATTACCACCTTTTAGAAATGATTGTAAAACGATAGAAACTAAAAAAATGGCATTTGTGTATCCAAATATACAGGTAGCTAAAATTACATTAGCCAAAGGTTATAATGGAGTCATAAATCCTGTGATATTTAAAATTGTACATCCAAATGTGTCATCTACTGTATTTTGGTATTTAGATGCTGATTTTAAAGGGAGTACTCAACAATTTCATGAAATAAAAATGTTTCCATCCGTAGGGAAACATCAATTAACTGTTTTAGATGAAGAAGGAAATGAACTAAAAAAATGGATAGAAATTGTAGAATAAATTTTTCGCTAAAAATAATAACGTATTGAAAATAATCACGTTAGTACTATAAAATTGGCTATTCTCTTTCAAGGGTAGCCGATTTTTAATTAATCAAAGTAAATTGATTAAATTTGCATTGATTCAAAAAAAAAGGAGGTACATGCTAGAACTTGGTGGAATTGTTATTTTAGGAATTATTGCACAATGGTTTGCGTGGAGGTTTAAAATCCCCGCTATTTTGCCATTAATTTTAATAGGGTTGTTTGTAGGTCCTTTTTCTACCTTAATCTCTGAAGATGGCACCAAATGGATAGAGCCGATTTGGAATGGAAGTGAAGGTTTGTTTCCAGGAGAAAAACTCTTCAGTTTTGTATCGTTAGCCATTAGTGTTATTTTGTTTGAAGGTGGGCTAACACTCAAAAAAGAAGAAGTGTTAAACGTCGGTCCTGTTATTTTAAAAATGGTTACTCTAGGAAGTTTAATCACTTTTTTAGGAGCAGGAGTTGCTGTACACTTTATTTTTAGTTTAAGTTGGGAAATTTCAATGCTTTTTTCAGCATTAATCATAGTAACGGGCCCAACAGTAATAGCACCAATTTTAAGAAATATTCCACTAAAAAGAGATATTTCTACGGTGCTAAAATGGGAAGGAATTCTCATAGATCCCATAGGAGCTTTAGTTTCCGTTTTGGTGTTTGAATTTATTGTTACAGGTGATGCTCATAACTACACTCAAGAGGCTTTAATGGAATTTGGTAAAATTATTATAATTGGATTTTCCTTCGGATTTACGGCTGCATACGCCTTATTTTACGCAATAAAATGGAAAATGATTCCACATTATTTGTTAAATGTATTAACCTTAGCATTGGTTTTGGCAGTTTTTGTATTGTCAGATTTGTTTGCACATGAGTCTGGTTTGCTAGCAGTAGTAATTATGGGAATGGTGTTAGGAAATATGAAAATAACAGTTTTAAAAGAGATTTTATACTTTAAAGAATCGTTAAGTATTTTATTGATATCGATGTTATTTATATTGCTCTCGGCAAATATTAATATTGATGAGTTACTGCTAATTTATAATTGGAAAACCGTTGTATTATTTGCAGCCGTTGTTTTTATATTACGTCCGATGGGCGTTTTTCTAAGCACCAATAAATCATCTTTAAAAACCAACGAAAAATTATTTATAAGTTGGGTGGGTCCTAGAGGAATAGTCGCTGCAGGAATCGCATCTTTATTTGGGTTAAAATTATCAATGAATGGTGTAGAAGGAGCGGAATATATAACTCCGTTGGTCTTTATGATTGTGTTGGGTACAGTTTTGCTAAACGCAACCACAGCGCGTTTATTTGCAAAAATAGTCGGTGTGTTTTTAAAATCATCCGAAGGAATTTTAATTATTGGAGCATCAGAAATAGCAAGAATGATAGCTTCTTATTTGCATAAAAATGGGAAAAGAGTGGTCTTGGTAGATAGCAACCCTACGCATATCAACAAAGCAAAAGAATTAGGTTTAGAAGCCATAGAAACCAATATTTATGATGATGATTTGGTTGAAAATATAGAATTAAATGACATCGGCTATCTAATGGCTTTGACAGGGAGTGCTACGGTAAATAGTTATGCTTTACATAAATTTTCTAAAACGTATGGAGAGCAAGGGTCACATCGATTAATTTCTGCCGAAGAAATGCGAAATTCTGATAATAACCCGAAGAAAGGATTGTTTTCTCATACAGATGATTTTATCAATTTAAGCGAAGTGGTAAGAGATTATCCAGAAATAAACGAGGTAGAAATTACATCTAAAGAACATTATTTGTCATTACTTAAAAAGATAAATTCAGAAATAAAATCGATTCCTGTTTTTGTAAAAAACACGACAGGAGATATTCGTATTATTCCCTCTTATGCAGAAAACGTACCCATAGAAAAAGGGTCTAAATTAATGTATTTGGGAAAAAAAGTAAATCTTAGCGAAGTAGTAAATTAGTATGGAAAGTAAAAATAAATTTGGTGCTTTTGCAGGTGTTTTTACGCCATCAATCTTAACCATTTTGGGTGTAATTATGTATATGCGTTTAGGATGGGTTGTAGGTAACGCTGGTTTAATTGGAGCTATTGCAATTATTTTAATAGCACATATAATTGCCATAACCACGGGGTTAAGTGTTTCTTCGGTAGCTACGGATAAAAAAATAGGTGCTGGCGGAATTTATTATGTACTTTCTAGAAGTATGGGAATACCGATTGGAGGCTCTATCGGTATTGCATTATATGTGGGTACAGCATTTTCAATCGCTTTATATTTAATTGGTTTTGCAGAAAGTTTTAATAGCTATTTTGGCTTCGGAATGTCTGTAAACGATTTTAGAATTACAGGTACAATTGCGTTGATATCAATAACCGTATTAGCATTGATAAGTACATCTGTAGCTTTAAAAGCACAATTTTTTATTTTGGCGGCAATTATTATTTCTTTGATAGCTATCTTTTTTGGTACTTCGGATTTTGTGCCGCATACAGTACAAATGTTTGCTGATAAAAAATCCGTACCTATGGAAACGGTTTTTGCCATATTTTTCCCTGCAGTAACAGGTTTTACAGCGGGTATTGCTATGAGTGGCGATTTAGAAGATCCTAAAAAATCGATTCCGAAGGGTACATTGGCGGCAATTGGTGTTGGTTTGTTGGTGTATATTATTTTGGCAATTTTTATGGCGTACAGTATTAATTCGGATGTTTTAAAAACTGATTATAATGTTTTAATGAAAATTTCTTTATTTGCTCCAGCAGTAGTCGCAGGTATTTGGGGAGCAACATTATCATCAGCATTAGGAGGAATT
>Ga0256845_1002893_pt1 | contig 12059 bp, 10 predicted proteins | sample RiftiametaG_FD_189101 | JGI IMG/M metagenome (GOLD analysis project Ga0256845, IMG submission 189101) | Tube worm associated microbial communities from hydrothermal vent at the East Pacific Rise, Pacific Ocean - Riftia | ecosystem: Host-associated > Annelida > Integument > Unclassified ... | reverse complement strand
AACAAAGCAAATGATCGAACCCTGCTGGGCCATCCAGAAGCCGAACGGCGCGTGACCCACTGGTGGGAAATTCAGATCCAGCCAATCGCGCCACAAGATGCCGCAACCAAAACTAACGCTGAACCAGATAGCCAGAATCAAACCCAGCCAATTAAGATTTCTTTTCCAATATCGAGATCCCGCTTCGGGTGATGGTGTCTTACTCATAATAATAAATGATTCAAGATTCATAGATCGAGCCACCCTTGATGGACATCACCAAATTGACAAATACTGTCATTTCCCGATGCGACAGCTATGAAACAACCCCTCATTGATCAAAAAAAGCCCTACGCCTCCCACCCTCTTTTTCAAGAGGATTTAGAAAACGCAGGGCCTTTCAATCAATCGTTTCAAGGCGGGCGACAAACCCGTAGTTCAGAATTATGCCTTATCTTCAGCCATGGCGGCCTTGACCTTGGTTTCGATCTCTAAATAGAGATCGTCATCAGCCTTGAGAGCCACTTTGGCACCATCACGCCCTTGGGCTAGCTGGTTTCCACTGTAGCTGAACCAACTTCCGCGCTTTTGCACGATGTCAAACTCAAGCGCTAGATCTAGCATTGAGCCCACGGAGGAAATACCCTCATTGTAAATAATATCGAACTCCGCTTCCTTAAATGGTGCGGCCACCTTGTTTTTGACGATTTTAATCCGAGTGCGAGCCCCCTGCACAGACCCATCGGTCGCTTTAATCTGACCGATTCGGCGGATATCAACACGCACGGAGGCAAAGAACTTGAGAGCGCGTCCACCAGGAGTAGTTTCAGGACTCCCAAACATAACCCCAATTTTTTCGCGGATCTGGTTCGTAAAGATACAGCAGGTGCGAGCTTTCGAGATAAACGCAGTAAGCTTCCGCATGGCGGCACTCATTAGGCGGGCCTGGGTGCCCACCGTGCTATCGCCAATCTCCCCAGCCAATTCCTGCCTGGTGACGAGAGCGGCTACAGAATCCAGCACAATCACATCGATGGCATTAGAGCGCACCAACGTTTCACAAATCTGCAAGGCTTCCTCTCCAGAGTTCGGCTGGGATACCAGCAACGCATCAATATCGACACCAAGCTTCTCGGCATAGGCTGGATCGAGAGCGTGCTCCACATCAATGAAGGCCGCAAGCCCACCATTTTTTTGCGCTTGGGCAATCACGGTGAGACATAAGGTTGTTTTTCCAGAGGACTCAGGCCCGTAAACTTCCATAATACGTCCGCGTGGAAAACCTCCCACTCCGAGAGCGCGGTCAATCAGCAAGTTACCGGTGGAAATGACATCCACATCGACACGATGACCATCGCCAAGGCGCATGATGGCAGTTTCGCCGAAATCCTTTTGAATTTGAGAAATAGCCAGATCGAGGTTTTTCTTGCGGGCTAGGGCGACTTTGTCGTCGGTTTTACTGGTGGTGCTTTTAGTGGCCATGTTTTTTTGATTCTTAGGTGTGTTTGAAATAGAGATCGATTCTTTTTTTGTAGAATTGATGGAATTAGAATTGGATACGGGAGTAGATTTAACGGTTGCGGTGCTCATGACAATGGTGTTTTTGATTTTCCTGAGCAAAACATGCCTTTCCCCGAAGGTCAACAAAAAACTGTTCAAAAGATCAGTGTTCATAAAAACATGTTCACTTCAACACCACACCTACGATAAATTCAATTTCTATCTCTTGCCTTTCGGCTTTTCTTACACATGATCTCGCCCGTGAAAATAAACATCAGATGTTACACAGGCGGAATGGCTCAGACCAATGCCTACCTATTAGGAGAAAACGATCACTGCATCCTAATCGATGCCCCCCTGGGCGTCGGCGACTGGCTCAAAAGCGTAGGAGCCCATCCCTCAGACGTCCTCCTCACCCATCAGCACTACGACCATGTCGAGGGCGTCGCCGAGCTTGCCGAGCAAGGCATTCGCGTCCACGCCTACTCCCCCTACGACAAAGAACTCACCTTGGAAACTCTCCTCCAGCAGTCGGGAATCCCGCTTACAGTGACTCCCTACTCGGTGGATGAAGAACTGAAGGGCCTCGATTCCATTGCAGTGGGTGACTACTCATTTGCCCTAGCTCATATTCCCGGACACGCCTCGGACAGCTTGGTATTTTCGACCACTGGGCACGCTTTTGTCGGCGACACGCTTTTTGCCAGCGGCATCGGTCGGGCCGACCTTCCCGGCGGAGACATGGAGCTTCTGGTCAGCGGAATTCGTGAGAAACTCCTGAGTCTGGACGATGATACACATGTCTTTCCTGGACACGGCCCCACCACCAGCATCGGCACCGAGCGATCTAGCAATCCGTATTTACAAAATTCAGGATTTTAATCCACAACCCCGATCGGGCAGAGAAAAACCCATTCACCCGACGCCGCCCTACCCTTCCCCAACAAAATAACACAATTTTCTTACACGACTGCTTGCGTTCTACAAAGAAAGGTGGCAGTTTGAATGCGAGAACTCCCTCGCACCCCACAAGGGGAGACATTTACGGGATATATTCAATTAACCATTCACACACTAATACCATGGAAGAAACATTCGCAGACCCAAACATCAAACACGCCGACACCAAAACAAGCCCAGTCCCACTACGTGACAAGGCCGGGCAGCTCGCCCACGATGCTAGTGCCAAAGCACAACAAATCAAAGAAGCCGCTGTCGAAAAAGCCGGACAATTCCGCGAGTATGCAGGAACCAAGGCGCACGACATCAAAGAGACCGCAAGCGTCAAAGGCCAGCAACTCAAAGAAGCCGCAGGAGAACAAATTCAACAAGGTCAGGTCAAAGCCCGTGAGGCTCACGCCGATGCCGAAGAATATGTCCGCCAGCACCCGACCAAGTCCATCCTCACCGCGATCGGTGTTGGATTCCTGATCGGACTCGTTGTTCGCCGCTAACCGACGACACGATTAACAACCCACTACTCGTCATCGCGCAGGCATTTCATCAAGCCCTGCGCGATGGCTTCTTCTACCGCTCAGGACTTTTCAACTTCTAATCTGAGCCGATAATTTCACACTCACCGAGTGCTTACTACGCCCCCAACTTACAATGGCAGCCTCATCACCGCCCCATCATCCTCAAGAAGAAGACCCAGCCCTCAGTGACCAGCTCAACGAGGCTGACACAATGAACAATCTACCCAAGGATATCTCCGACTTCATTTCAGCCCGGGTAGAGCTGGCATCGATCGAGGCCAAAGAAGCGGCCGAATTCGCAGCGAGCAAAGCAACCCACGGCATCATTCTTGCCGTTTGTGCATTCTTCACATGGTCCTTATTTCTCGGAGGACTCACCGGCTTACTGGCACCCGTCGCCAGCCGATGGCTTGAGGGAAAAATCGACGGGCTTCCGGGCTGGGCCGCCGTCCTGTTTGCCCTTGCCGTCCTTCACGGGCTAGGGGCTCTCATTTTCCTTGGCCAGCTTAAGAAAAAGCCAAGCACCCCTCTTTTTGAACTCTCACGCAAAGAAATCGAACACGACAAACAATGGCTAGCAAAAAACAAATAACCCAACGCAAACAAGAACTGATAGCCCAGCTTGCCGATTCCCGACAATCAATCACACAGGGGCGGAAAGAGCTTAAAGAAAAGCTCCGGATCAAATCACTTTTGCAAAAGGTCATCTCAGGCAAGCCTAAGTCACTCTTTGCCGGCTCCGCGGTCGCGGGTCTTGGTGCTGCTCTTTTTTTACGACGCCCGCGCAAGGCAAAAAAAGCTCCGCAGTCGATGAAGCTCATCCTCTTTGGCTGGGCCCTCTCCCTAGCCAAGCCCGCCGCGAAGGCCTGGCTCGTCGCCCGGGCAAAAGAGGCCGCCGCACAGTCATCGGCAACACGCACTGCACCGATTCCGCCGCAGTAAGCCACAGTAAAAAGCGTTATGGCGCAAACTTGAGCGCTTTCCTCTTTACTCCCCCCCCACCCTCCATCAAGGTGAGCGCGAATGAGGCAACTTGGTTTTAGCATCGTCCTGTCCCTGTGCATCCTACCGCTGGCTGCACAAGACCCCCCCGCCGAAAAAAAAGATGCCGCGGGCGCGGCAAATCTACTGGGCGATGACTTCGCGGGCATGCAAGACATGCCGGAAATGCCCAAGAGTATCAAGGTCACTAATGATGGACAACTTGAGTTCGACTCAAAAAAAGGCACTTTCCTTTTTGAAGGCAAAGTTCATGTCACCGGTGACAACGGCCTATCCCTCCGCGCGGGCAAGGCTCTGATCCGAGCCAAGGAAGAAACAGCCACCCTCACAGGCAAGGTTTCCGTTCGGCAACAATCGACCAAGGACGCAACGGGTCGCATCATCCCCGGCATCGAACTTTTCGCCGACCGCGTATTACTCGACGCCAAAGCCAAGACCGTAACACTCGATGGAAACGTCAGTGTTTACCAAGGCCCCACACTTCAACGAGGCGACCACGCGGTCTACAACTACGAAACCAAAAAGCTGCACACTCAGGGACTGGCCAGTAAAATAGGACCTATCGTTATGGAGTCCGATCATTTTAAAATGGTCGAGCAAAATGGAAAAACCTTCTTTATCGGAGAAAACGCAGGCATCACCACCCACGATGTGGAGCACCCGAACTACTGGATTCGCTCCGAGCGCACGACCATTTACCCCAACGACCGGATCGTTTTTAAAAACCTCAAACTCTACGCCGGAGAAACCCCCATTTTTTGGTTCCCCTATCTATCACAGCCTCTGGATGCCGATCTAGGCCTCCACGTCTTCCCCGGAGCCCGAACCAACTGGGGCGCATATTTACTCAGCAGCTACGGCATCATGCTCGGCGGCGAGCGCAATGAAGAAACAGGTGAACGCGAAAATGCCTGGCTCCTCTCCAAATGGCATTTAGACCTTCGCACGGAGCGAGGAGTAGGTGCTGGACTTGACCTCACCGATACCCGACTCGATGATAATGAGAATCTAGGATGGCTTAAATACTACTACCTCAACGATAGAAACCCCTCCCTCGAACGCTCTGACGAACCACGCGGATTCGTCAACGAGGACCGCTGGAAATTTGAGCTCAAGCACCGGATCGACCTCTTCAAACGAGGAGACAACACCACCTATGCGGACTTCAATATCTTAGCTCTCAGCGATCGTTATTTTCTCGAGGACTTTGAGCCAGGAACCTTTAAAATCAACCCCAACCCCAATAACGAAATCGGGCTATTCCACCGCAACCCTAAATTTCTCGCCGGACTCTACACACGACTTAGGCTCAACGATTTCTACCAAACAGACACCCGCCTTCCGGAGCTATTTCTCGATCAGGTTAAAGGACCGATTTTTAACACACCCATCCTGCACGAAGGACAAACAACTCTAGGGATCTACAGGGAATACTTGGGCGACTTCCATGAAGACGACCTCAAAAAAGAAGCCGCAGGATTAATCGCTGGCGACCCTCGCCTTACCGACATCAACACCCTCCTCGACGACAAAGGATATTCACGGTTTCATACCTGGCATGAGTTTAGCCTCCCGCTCGATCTCGATGGTAAAATCACCATTGTCCCCCGCGCCGGACTGGGCTTCACCAGCTACTGGGATATGCAGGACGACAGTGATGCGGTGACCCGCACCCACCTCTCGGTAGGCGTTGATACCTCCATGAAATTTTCCAAAGTCTACTCTGACGTCAAGAGCGAAACTTGGGGGCTAGATGGACTGCTGCATGTATTCCAGCCCTACGCCAACTTTTCCCAACTCACCACAAACCACCTGAACAGCACCGTCAGGGGCATCGAAGTCCTCACCCCCTCCACCCGACCTCCACAATACGCAGTTGGCCGCTTTCCTGCCACCGATGACCTTGCTGACTGGGCCGTCCTGCGTTTGGGAGGGCGAAACACCCTACTCTCCCGACGCGATGGCGATACCTACCGATGGCTGGCCATGGATACCTATGTTGACGTCTTCCTAAATGACCTGGAAACAAGTCGCACCCTGTCCAATCTCTACAACGACCTCATCTGGCAGCCCGTCCCCTGGATCAAACTTGATCTGGAAACTCAATTCCCCATTGCTAATAATGCAGCGAACTTCAGCGAACTCTCGAGCCACCTTTCCTTCATGCCCAATGACTCGATGGAAATGCGTCTCGGATATCGCATTCTCGATAACCACCCTACGCTTCGAGACAGTAACAGAGTCGATCTCAGGACTTACACCCGAATCAATGGCAAATGGGGTGTCGGCACCTACCACCGATATGAATTTGATGACAACACCTTAGAAATCCAACAGTATTCCGTCCACCGAGATTTCGATAGCTGGAGAACTTCCTTTGGCTTCATCGTCCGAGACAACCGCGATAACCCTGACGAATACGGACTTGTGCTCAACTTTACTCTTAAAAATTTCCCCTCAGTCCGGCTGCCGCTCTCGATCGATTCCGAGTAGCCCAACCGCGCTCAGCTTATTTCAGCTCATCCTCACTCCATACTTCATGACACCTCAAGCCCTCCTCGATAGTTTACACTGGCGTTATGCCACCAAGGCCTTTGACTCCGCCAAAAAAATCCCCTCAGAAGACTGGGACGCTCTGGAACAAAGCATGGTGCTCACCCCCTCATCGTTTGGTCTTCAGCCATGGAAATTTATCATCGTCACGGATCAAAATATCAAAGACGCCCTGCTGCCCCACTCATGGCATCAACACCAGATCGCTGAGTGCTCTCACCTCGTCGTGCTCTGCGCCAAAGAAAAGTTAGACGGGCAGGACATCGACACCTTTCTCAGCAGCATCGCCGAAACCCGTCAGATCACCAAAGACAGCCTCGAAGACTACGCCGGAATGATGCGTGGATTTATCGGCCGCATGGATGATGCGGCATTGCTCACGTGGGCCAAAAACCAAGTTTACATCGCGCTCGGGCAACTCATGAGTTCCGCCGCCATGCTCCGTATCGATGCCTGCCCGATGGAAGGTATCACCCCAGCAGAATACGACCGCATCCTCGGACTCGATACCGCAGCCACCAAGGACAAATACCGCACCACCGTAGCATGCGCTATGGGATACAGATCCGCCGAAGATAAATACGCAACCACGCCAAAGGTGAGATTCCCCTTAGAGCAAATCATCAGCTCACATCCATAAACTCCTCTCAGCTTGAATGCTGAAGGATAAAGTGAGCCGCTGTCTTTGCGGCATTAGGGCGGGCCTGTTGGCTGAGGCTTCGCTTCATCGCACGCCACGCACTGGCATCATCGGCAAGTAATTCACGCAAATACCCCGCCAACGCACCTGGAGAGTCAGCAAGATAGCCTCCATTAAGAGAACGCATCAGGGCAAGATTCCCCTCCTCTTGCCCTGGCACAAGGTGATGAATGAGCATAGGGCAAGCTGCGGCCAGAGCCTCATGCACGGTAGCACCACCCGCTTTCCCCACCACCAGATGATGGCTATGAATCAGCTCGGGCACCTGCCTCGTCCAGCCTTTAATCCGGACGCGGCCCGGATAGCTCTCTTTGATTTCACGGGCTCTTTGATAGAGCTTCCTGAAATTACGCCCCAAGACAATAGTGAGCTCCACATTCTCCCCTGTAGCATCGAGCAGTTCGCGTGATACTCGGCGCACGTGGGGATTTTTCGGTGTTGGAAAATAAAGGATCCTGAATGGGTCTAACGTATCATCGGCAGAGACGGGCACCAAATCCGAAAAATGCGGCGGCACAGGGAACCCCGTCTCAATCACCTTCGCTTCTGGCAATCCTTGCCGAAGGAGGCTTTCACGAGTCTTGGAATCCGTCACCAGCCAGTAATCCGTAGGAGCCTTACGCCAAGCGGCATTGATCTCGATCGAATCCGTCACCACCGTAAACACCGGCACCCTAGGGACCCCAGAGTTAAAAATACGTTCAAGAAAATAGGGGTAGAGCGGATAGGTGCTGACAATCGCTTTCGGCCGATGCTCGAGAACCAGCTCTCGCAACTTAGCTTCGGGCTTCTGCATAAACATCACCCGCTCCTTTGAAAAGTCCTGCCTTTCCGTCGATTCATAGATCTTCCGCCACAGCCAGGGAGCATGCGTGGTAATTTCACGATAAAGACCACGCAATCGATCATTCACAAAAGGGCATCCCAGAGCGCATGGATCGAGACAAAGAGTAGCGGCTTGTGACTCAAGTGCCAACCGAAGGTTGAGCGCGGCGCTGTTATGACCCTCACCGAAACCGGCGGTTAGAATTAATATGTCCGCTTTGCTACTCACCTGAGCCAACAATAACCAAGCTCTATGGTTGCGTCGATACAGCAATTCGTTTAATTACTCCAACGAGACATGGACAAACCATCAAAGAACGAGCCCGCATTAAAACTGATCAAGGAAAATGACGATCAGGAACCATCCGAGGCCAACGCAGAAATCGCTGTGCTACGGCCCGACACCGAGGCTGCTGCCATCGCAAAAATTGTAGCTCCCGATGTCTCGAATCTCATGCCTGGGGATGACGAAGAGGAAAACCCCGAAGACTTATGGGGAAAAATCGCGGGCATACCACCGCTCGGATGGCTTATCCTGACGGGACTGATTCTTTGCGGCATTGGCATTTGGGCCGCCTTCACCTTACTCAAAGCCCAACCCGTCATCGAAGCCGCCAAGCTAGAAAAAAAAGAACTGCTTGTGGATCTCGAAAAAGACAACAAAGACAACAAAAAAATACTCATCAGCATGGAAGAGTCTGTGCGCGGCTACCTCGCCGCGGAAAGCATCGAATCATTATTACCCTTTGTCAGGCATCAGGACCGCGTCAAACCATTGATGGAGGAATACTACAGCCAGCACAAATTACAGCCTGTCGAATTCCTGAGATTTAGCCGCATGCGCTCCATGGGACTTGAGAACCTGCCATTTCTCTACGGCAAGGTCTCGCTCACAGATGGAGGCACACGTAAACTACTCATTGAAGAACTCGAAGACGGCACCTTCAGAATCGACTGGGAAAGTGACGTTTGTTATCAGCCCATGCCATGGAGCCAATACATCGCTCAGCGACCACAGAAAGCCATGGACATGCGGGTCAAGATCACTCCCGACACCTTCTACGCCTACGAGTTCAAAGACGAATCACGTTTCCAGTGCTACAAAATCACCACCCGCGACAGCGATGAACATCTCTTTGGCTACGTCATGAAAAACAGCCAGACAGCCCAGAAAATCGACAAGCTGATGCTCAAAAGCCGTCAACATGGCGGAGGTAAAAACGAACCCATGATCCTCAGACTAAGCTTCCCTGAGAAAACCAATTCAAAGCGAGCCGTCAGGATTGATGCCTTACTCGCCCCGCGCTGGACCTACGTGAACCCACCCGAACCAAACGCACCTCCGGTAAAATAACACCCGCGACACAATCGCGCATTGATAACCATCCAAGGATCTGCCTATCTCACCTCCAGATATGTCCAACAGTTTCGGCCAACTCTTCCGCATCACCACCTGGGGCGAATCCCACGGCGGTGGCGTCGGCGTCGTCATCGACGGCTGCCCGCCCCGCATCCCCCTCTCAGAAAACGATATCCAGATTGACCTCGACCGCCGTCGGCCGGGCCAAAGCGACATCGTCACCCCCCGCAACGAAAGCGACACCTGCGAAATTCTCTCCGGAGTTTTCGAAGGGCAGACGCTTGGCACTCCCATTGCTATCTCCATCCGCAATAAAGACCAGCGGGCGTCATCCTACTCAGAGATGAAAGATAAATACCGCCCGTCTCATGCGGATTTCACTTACGATGCCAAATACGGCACACGCGCCTGGCACGGTGGCGGCCGCGCCTCAGCGCGCGAAACCATTGGCCGCGTCGCCGCCGCAGCGGTGGCCAAAAAAGTGCTATCGTCACTTTTCCCCGAGCTCGAAATCATCGCTTGGGTCCAGTCCATCAAAGACCTCGAAGCCCAAGTCGATGCCGATACCGTCCTCTTTGACACCATTGAATCCAACATCGTGCGCACAGGCGACCCCCAAGCCGTCGAGCCAATGATCGCGTTAATCAAAGCCACACGCGCCGAAGGCAACTCCGTGGGTGGCGTGATCGAGTGCGTGGTACGCCACTGCCCGCCAGGCCTAGGCAACCCGGTCTTTAGCAAGCTCGATGCCACACTGGCTCAAGCCATGATGAGCCTGCCAGCCACCAAAGGCTTTGAAGTGGGTTCCGGCTTTTCAGGCACCCTCCTCACCGGAGCCGAGCACAACGACCCGTTTTTCATGGATGGCGATACCGTCCGCACCACCAGCAACCGCTCCGGTGGTGTCCAAGGCGGTATTTCCAATGGCGAAAATCTCAGTTTCCGCGTCGCATTCAAACCCACCGCCACCATCATGACCTCCCAACAAACCGTCACCACCAGCCACGAGGACACCGAGCTCAAAGGCCGCGGCCGTCACGATGCCTGCGTGCTGCCTCGCGCCGTCCCCATCGTGGAAGCCATGACAGCCCTGGTGCTCTGTGACCACGCCCTCCTGCAGCGGGCGCAATGTGGATAACAACCGCGTCGCGGGAAAAACTCCCCCGCCGCCCAGGGCTCAGCCACTCACAACATTCTACATTCATAAAAAAAGGGGGGCGTAGACCAATGGCACTTAATTAAGCATCATTGCCATAAATGACGATAAGCAGATAGCGGCATGAAGCACTCTCTGGAGGGAGGACCATCCAGTCCTCCGGCTTACTGTCGTGCGTCAGTTGTAAATTTCCACTCTCTGGTCATACTTTTTGACCTGTTTTAGCCAAATTGTCATCGGGTGATTTTGTTCACCATAAATTTTACGATGACAATCCAGCCAACTCGTACAATGACAATTCGGTCGGTAACACGTAGGCGGTGAGGAGGAACGACGATCTGCCGAAGCTGCGTCCGGTGCCCTGTGGAAGGGACCCGCCCCGAAGGCGGGAAGGCGCCACAGATCAGGCACCACCCCTCATTACACCCGTTGTGCGATGTCAGCCAAGCACGACGCGTGACAGGCCGCTGGCTGGGTGCTGGGCTCGGCAACAGTTGCTCAGCTCCCGCGATAGCGGCTAGTCTTTACAGAGGGTGTTTTTTACTACTTGAGTTTAAGCAACCACTTGCGGCCTTCCTTCGTCTCGCGCACCCATTTTTTAGATTGGCTAACAGAGCTTCGATGTCCCATCCACAGCATTTGCGCGATCCACTCTGAGGATACCAGCGTTTGCCTCGCAAGCCATGCTGCCAGGGCTTTTTTTTCGGCTGATGATTTGGCCATGCCTTCCAGTGATTCGGGTGCAAGGCCGAGCTTCCCCATACCTTCATCCAACAGTTTTACCGCTTCATTTTCTCCATGCTCCCTTACTGCCGCGCCCATCAGGCTTTCTCTTTTTGTGCTTTGCATTACCTTTTCAGCCTTGTCTAACATTCGTTGTCGAAAGTCTCCATCACCAAGACACCAGCCGCGCCTCAACTGCTCATAGCCGACACCAGGTTCCCCGTCCTGCACTTCCTCACCGCGCTTGTCCATGTATTTGCCGTAGGATTCACGACCCGCTGTGTTGTCCTTAAAGCTGTAACTTTCCAACACCCTCTCCACCACGAACCAGCTCGGGCGTTTGCGCTTCCAGTCGCAATACAGCTGGACACTGCTCCACGGGTAATCCCGGAGCCGCTCCCAGCGTTTACCTTTGCCTGTCATTCTCGCTCGGGCGGGATTGAGATGGATGTAATCTGAGACAACTTGAAAATAGTTCGCGTCGCGTTGTTCGCTGTTGATGAGTTGCGCTTTGTAGCGACCTTGGAACAGGTGGCCTCTCCGCCCCTGCCATGCGTTGATTCTCTGCGTGTAGGTTCCTTGGAACCATTTCATCCCGTCAACAAGGTTGCCCTCGGGTGTCTCTAGAAGGAGGTGGTAATGATTACCCATCAGCACATACGCATGCACTATCCAGCCTCCCCTGTTGCAAGCCTCGTCGAGCGTATCGAGAAATTTTTCACACCCCTTGTCTCCAAAGAATATATCCCGTCCATTGTTGCCACGACACATCACATGATACATCGC
>Ga0256845_1002892_pt1 | contig 12060 bp, 11 predicted proteins | sample RiftiametaG_FD_189101 | JGI IMG/M metagenome (GOLD analysis project Ga0256845, IMG submission 189101) | Tube worm associated microbial communities from hydrothermal vent at the East Pacific Rise, Pacific Ocean - Riftia | ecosystem: Host-associated > Annelida > Integument > Unclassified ... | reverse complement strand
AAATTGAAAACAATATTTTCTATTCAATTTCGCTAGTATCACCAATAGGAAAATTACTACAAAACAAAAAAGTTGGAGAATATTTTACTTTTCAAGAAAAAAAATATACTATATTAAATATTATTTAGGGTCTGCTGATAAACGCATAAAAAGCTGTTTTTAAACTGTTTAAAACAGAAAGTAAATCTATATAAATTTCCAAAAAAGCTAAATGAATTAAGGATATCATATTGTAGAATAAAAAATATTTTTATATTTACGCAGTTTATTATCTTTTGTAAATTAATTAAAAATCCAATTATGAGCAATGTAAAATATAGTGGTGTAGCGTGTTACAATGTAAATGTAAAATTAGGACGTTCTTTGTTTAGTGAAAAAACAACTTATCTTATATTGGAAACAAACCATCAGCCTAATTATTATGCTAAGGCAAATTTTCCACCAAACAAACATCAAAGTAGTTGGCGTTTTTTTATTTTATTAAAAAATCATATTAATTGTTTCCAAGATGTAGTGCTAAAAAAAGCATATCAGATTAACGAAAGTTTAAAAACAGAGATGGAAATTATGCCCGGTCATCTTAATTTTCATAAGAAAAACTATTCTTGCATTAGAATTAATTTATCTAATAAAGAACTATTAGGAACAGTTATAAAAGAATTAGAAACAATAGGACTTGTTTTTTTAAAAGACAAAAAAGTTGCTAATTTCGAGACCGAAACATTTTTTAAGAGATACACAGAACTTGTTGAAATACAAGATAATGTATATAAAGATAGCCGCATTCCAGGGCATTATTTTTTTCCTATTAAAAATATAATTGAATTTGATGAATTTGAAAAAGGTATGGAAAGAATTAAACATTCTTGTAATTTTCATATGTTCGATTCGTTTCTTTCATTTATGTTTGTTGACAAAGGAAAAGGGCAGAATTTTATTGGCATATTTTCTAATGAATGTGATGAAAGTAGATTTGATGAATTGAAGAAAAATATTAAAATTATTTTTGATTCATAAAAATCCTAAAATCTGCAAGTCAAGGTTTCAATATGTTAGTTTATAAGTTGTTAAATATTCATCAGCTTTACCTTAATTTAAATAACAAAACCTTGACTATTAATATTTTAAAAACAAGCTGACTTCGGTAAGCTTTTTTTGTTTATTTTTGTTTTGTGCTAAAAACAAATAATTTATCGGTAGGATACTCTAAAAATAATAATGAACAAGTTGTTGTTTCAAAAATAAATATAGATATATCTGAAAATAAATTAATTGCATTAATAGGTAAAAATGGTTCAGGCAAAAGCACTTTATTAAAAACACTTATAGGATTACAAAAAAAGCTAAATGGTGAAATTATACTTCACGATAAAAATATTGAAGAATATAAACAAAAACAAATTGCTACTAAAGTTGCCTATGTTTCTAGTAGAATAATTGAACAGAATAATTTAACCGTCTATAATCTTATTTCGCTTGGCAGATTACCATACACAAATTGGTTTGGTTATTTATCAGATACCGACAAACAAAAAATTAATGAAATAATAAACACACTCGGACTATCAAAATTTAAACAAAAAGAATTTAGTACACTTAGCGATGGCGAAAAACAAAAAGTTTTAATTGCACGAGCCTTAGTTCAAGATACTAAAATAATTATTCTCGACGAACCAAGCTCACACTTAGATTTAGCAGGAAAATATGAACTTACAAGTTTATTAAAAAAAATATCTGTAACCGAAAAAAAAATAATTATTTTTTCGAGTCACGATATAAATACCGCATTTCATAATGCCGATTGTATTTGGCTTATTCACAAATCAAAACTTATTATGGATAAACCCGAAAATTACAGAACAAAACCCGAGTTTAGAGAACTATTTAATAATTCATCGCTTAGCGAAATCGATACCGAAAATATAATTGAAAATATAATCCCTAACTAATATGAGCAAAAAAATAATTGTAGCAATAACAGGTGCAAGCGGCTCTATTTATGCCAAAAGATTATTAGAAAAACTATCCGATTTTAAATCGGATATATCCGATTTAAAAATTGTTGTAAGCAATGCCGGCAAACAAGTTTGGGAATATGAACTAAAACAAGAATTAAACTTTAATTTTGGCAAATTAATAGAAAATAATAATTTTTTCTCGGCTATTGCGTCGGGTTCGGCAAATTATAATTATATGATAATAATACCCTGTTCTATGGGGACACTTGGACGTGTAGCAAACGGAACTTCAGACGATTTAATATCGCGTGCAGCAGATGTAATACTAAAAGAGAGAAAAAAACTAATTTTAGTAACTCGTGAAAACCCACTATCCTTAATTCATATCAACAATATGAAAAAAATAAGCGAAGCAGGAGGTATTATAATGCCTGCATCACCATCATTCTATAATAATCCGCAAACTATTAACGACTTAGTAGATTCTGTTATTTTTCGTATTTTAGACCATTTAAATTTTGATGCAAATAATAATAGATGGGGTGTAAACAATTAAAATAAATGGATTAAATAGGGTCTGCTGAGAAACGCATAATAAATTGTTATAAAGCTACTTAAACTAAAATACGCTGTTGTAAATGCAAACTTTTTAAAACATATGTACTTATAAGTTTGCATTTACAAATGTTAAAATCATAGTTTTCAGTAGACACTATATAGTAATTTTTTGTATTTTTTTTTAATTTTAAGGCAACCATTTGAAAATAATGGAGTCATATATAAATAAGTTATATTAATATAAAACTACCTACTATGAAATATTATATATTGCTTGCTTTTTCAGTGATAAGTTTATTATCTTTTGGTAATAATTCTTCAACATCGTTACCTATGCCTTTGCCAACACCACCTAGCAATGATGGTCCTTGCGAGGCTATAACTATACCTGTTGATACATCTTGTAATACTCAAACATTTTCTAATGTTGATGCAACAAATTCTAGTGTAGCAAATCCTTCTTGTTCAATGGGTACTATTGGCTATGATGTTTGGTTTCAGGCAACTATACCTAACAATGATGAAACTTTTATTTTGCAACTTACTCCACAAAGTCCAACTCAATATGGAATTACAATATATTCCGGTGCAGATTGCAATAATTTAACAGAAGAAAATTGTTCTTTATCAGAAGAAATGGGAGGAATTGGAATGCCAGTATCTTTAACCATAAATACATTAAACGGACAAACTGTTTGGATTAGAGTTTGGATTGAGAATCCTGATCCAAATATGAATCCTTCAGGTGATTTTGACATATGTGCTTATACAAGAGATGTTATTAGTGTTGATATAGATACTTACACCCCGCAAGAATTAGTAGAAGAGGTGCTTATTACAGGCTGTTTAGAGGCCAATAACACACATTTTTACGGACCTAATTCTGCAATAGGTTATTTCTCTAATGGAGATGTAACAGGGTTTAATTCAGGAGTGGTTATTGCTTGTGGTGCAGTTAATGATATTAATAATACTTTAGATGCGGGAAGTAGTTTAGATTACGATAATCCTCAATCTTCAATTGTAAATGATTTATTAAATGTAGCAAATGATAATTTAACAGGAGAATTTATAAGTAGTATAAATGATATGGTTATATTAGAATTTGATTTTGTACCAAGTGATGATACAACAATATTTAATTTCGTATTTGCTTCAGAAGAGTATCATATGTATGAGTGTACAGAATATAATGATGCTTTTGCATTTTTCTTATCAGGGTCCGGAATTAATGGACCATACACCGATAATGCAATAAATATTGCATTAGTTCCGAATACAAACGATGCTATCACAATATCTTCAATTAATGGATCTCCTGCTGTAAATTTAGGAAGCTGTACTAGCACACATAATCCTCAATATTATATTGATAATATCATTAGTAGTGATTTTAATGTAAATGGATACACAGTACCAATGACAGCAATTATGGCAGGCTTAACTCCTTGCGAAACATATCATATTCGTTTTGTTGTAGGAGATGCACAAGATAATATTTTAACAACTTATGTTTTTTTCGAAGAAGGAAGTTTTAATTCCGGAGGAGAAGTAAATATGCAAAATACTTCTACAGTTGGAACAAATCATGATGTGTATGAAGGTTGTAGTAACTATTGGGTTTTCAGCAGGGTAGATACATCAGCTATTGTAATGTTAGATACTATATTTATTGATTTAATGCTTGATGGGACTGCTATAAATGGAGTGGATTACACAACAAGTAATACTAATTTAATGATATTACCCGGAGAATATACCGATACCTTATTTTACGATGGTTTATGGGATAATATACAAGAAACCGATGAATATATTATTTTTAGTTTATTAAATGGTTGCCCTTGCACACCATCTTCTACAACAGATACAATTTGGATATTTGATAATTTTAATTTAGACCCTGTAATAACTCCTGATACAACAATTTGTTTAGGACTTTCTGTAGATTTAAATGTTACAATAAATCCGTTACAAGATGAAAGTATTGTTGAATATTTATGGGACGATGGAAGTACAGGTACAAGTATTAGTGTAACACCAAATACAACAGAAACCCATACAGTTCAGGTTAGAACACCTTGCCAACAAGATACAACAGTTAGTATGACAATTACTGTTATACCACCACCAACAGCCACTTTTACAATATCAAAAGATTCTATCTGTATTAATGAAGATATAGACATTACTTATATCGGCTCTGCAGGAGCAAACACAAGTTATACTTGGGGTTTTGCAGGAGGCAACCCCACCGATGCAAATACAATAGGCCCGCATACAGTAAATTGGTCATCATCAGGAGATAAAATAGTTTCGTTACATATTGATGATACTGGTTGTTTAAACGATACAAGTATTAGTGTTTTTGTATCTCCAAATCCGTCAATAGATATTACCCCAACAAACAATTTATGTTTTAGCGATTGTAACGGAGAATTACTAGCAACACCGCAAGATAACTATACTCCATATACATACTTATGGGATAATGGACAAACTTCAAATCCGGCAACAAGTTTATGTAAAGGAGAGTATAATGTAACATTTAAGAATAAATTTGGCTGTGTATCACAAGATTCGGCTCAAATTACAGAACCTACTCTTTTAACCGCCTCTACAGCAGGAATAGATATTAGTTGTTTTGGTAATAACGATGGAGAAGCCACAGTAACAGCACAAGAAGGCACACCACCTTATTCTTATTCGTGGACAGGACCATCAAGTTTTACAGGAACTACCGCAAATATTACAAGTTTATATTTTGGACAATATGATGTTACAGTTACCGATGCAAACAACTGTACTACAACATCATCAATATACTTAACACAACCAAATATTCCTTTGACAAGTGATATCACAGGCGATGATTCTCCATGTTTTGGCGAAGCAATGGGAAATGTTTATGTTACACCAACCGGAGGCACAGGACCTTATACTTATATTTGGTCTAATGCTAGTACTAATCAAAATATTTTAGGTGTTTTAGCAGGTCAATATGATGTAACACTTACAGACAATAATGGTTGTGTAGGATATAATACATACACAATTTCAGAACCAACTGCATTAGTAAATGATTCAACAACAACAAGCCCAACTTCTTGTTGGGGATATTCAGATGGTAGTGCATCTGTTGATATTAGTGGAGGAACACCACCTTATACATATAATTGGTCGCATAATGCAGGAACAACACCAGATGTATCTGCATTAAATGCAGGTTCATATAATGTGTCGGTTACAGATGCTAATAATTGCTTCTTACTAGTTAACGGAATTAATATTGATGAGCCAAATAAATTAGAGGTAAATATTCCTGAAGTTCCTAAAATTTGTATCGGACAAAATACTAGTTTAATGGCTCTTGCAACTGGAGGAACAAATCCATATACATATATTTGGAATAATGCAGAAACAATAAATCCTATTAATGTAACACCTGTTTCAATAACATCTTACAGTGTAAGTGTTACCGATGCTAATAACTGTAAGGCATCAGCAAGTAGAACTGTTGATGTTTATCCTGCAATTTCTACTACAATAATGGCTAATGATACTAATATATGCCCTGGCGATAATGTTTTAATTACCTTATATCCTGATGGAGGAAATGGTAACTATATATTTACATCGCAAACTGATACTGTTACAAATCCACATATTATTTATCCTGAAAACACTATAACATATATAGTTACAGTTTCTGATGATTGCGGCTCTCCAACAGCTTCTGCGGCCGTAAGTATTCATGTTTTAGACACTCCACCAATATCGTTTACTTCTGATATAAACTCTGGTTGTCAACCATTAACTGTTTATTTTAACGAACAAAGCCCTGATATAGGACAAACATATGTTTGGGATTTTGGAGATACAGACCCTTCAAATATAGGAACAGACAAACATCCAGTTCATATTTTTAAGAGTTCAGGGATATTTGATGTTCATTTAGATGTATTTTCTGCCGAAGGTTGCAAAAATTCTTTAACCATTGAAAATATGATTGAGGTATATAAATTACCAGAGGCAAAGTTTTTTGCAAATCCTGATTTAGTTGATATTTTAAACCCTGAGGTATATTTTGAGAATCATTCAACAGATAATTTCTACAATTATTGGTCGTTTGGCGATGGAGATTCTTCTATAATAGAAAGTCCTATTCATACTTATGCCAATTTTGCCAACGAATATTCTATAAGCTTAATAGTAGAATCAGAACATGGTTGTTTAGATAGTGTTTTGTCTCACATTAAGGTAGAAAATGTTATTACAATATATGTTCCAACTGCTTTTTCTCCTGATAATGATGGTATTAACGATAAGTTTTATGTAGTAGGTAATGGTATAGATTTAGATAATTTTAATATAAGTATCTATAATCGTTGGGGTGAATTAATTTATAATTCTGATGATATTTTTAGAGCTTGGGACGGTACAGCTAATGGACACAATGTTCAACCGGGTATTTATAAATGGTTACTTATTTATAAAGATGAAAATGGTGTGGAGTATGAGAAATCGGGTACAGTTAATGTTATTAGATAGAGCCTGTCTATAAACTCAATCCATTTAGCTTTTTGGCTTTTTACACATTAATTATTTTGAAAAACTAATTTTTAAAACTCCCCTTTAATGATGTTAAAAAAAATGTTTTTTTTAACATCATGAAATAGATAATTACGCTAAGTTTTTTATTACTTTTGCTCGAATAAAAAAATTAGACTAATGTACAAATCTATAATAAGACCAATATTATTTAAATATAACCCTGAAAAAGCACATAGTATTACTTTTAAAATGTTATTACTAAGTGAAAAACTAGGATTAAAATCAATTTTTAAATCGTTATTTTATTTTGCAGACAAAGAATTAGAAACAGAAGTTTTCGGTTTAAAATTTCCGAATCCTATTGGTTTAGCTGCAGGTTTAGATAAAGATGCAGAAGTATTTGATATGTTGGGATATTTGGGCTTTGGTTTTATTGAAATAGGAACAGTTACCCCAAAAGCACAACCCGGTAATCCAAAACCTAGAATGTTTCGTTTAATTAATGATAGTGCCATAATTAACCGTATGGGGTTTAATAATAAGGGTGTTTATGAAATGATAAATAAATTGCGTGCAAAAAAATCAAACATTATTATTGGCGGAAATATTGGTAAAAACAAAATTACTCCTAACGAAAAAGCAGACGACGATTATATAAAAGCTTTTAATGCACTATATAATTATGTAGATTATTTTGTGGTAAATGTAAGCTCTCCCAACACTCCAAATTTAAGAGAATTGCAAGGCAAAGAACCATTAACAAAACTACTTAGCAAGCTTAAAAAACTAAATGAACAAAAGGGAGGACACAAACCCATTTTATTAAAAATTGCACCAGATTTAACTTTTGAACAATTAGATGATATAATAGAAATTGTTACTACTACAAAAACTGACGGAATTGTTGCAACAAATACCACAATTTCAAGAGATGGTTTAAGCTACGAACAAGAATTTATAAATGAAATAGGAAATGGTGGTTTAAGTGGAAAACCATTAACAGATAAATCTACAGAAATTATAAAATATATTGTAGATAAATCTAACAAAACTATACCGGTTATTGGTGTTGGAGGAATTATGACAGCACAAGATGCAATAGACAAATTAAATGCAGGAGCATCTTTAGTTCAGATATTTACAGGATTTATTTATAACGGGCCAAGTTTTGTAAAAGAGATTAACAAAGAAATTTTGAAACAAAATCAATAGAATTAAATTTTACCGTCGCTTCTTCTTAATATATTATAAAGTAATTCTCTTGCTCTAAATAGCTGTGCTTTTACTGTGCCTAATGGTAAATTTAATTCGGTAGCAATTTCTTCGTAAGAATATTCTTTAAAATATCTAAGCTCAATTAAATTTCGGTATCGAGGTTTTAGCTTTTTTACAATATTTCGCATAATGATAGTCTTTTGCGACTTAATCATATTTTCTTCAGGGTCTAAATTCGATGCTTTAAACGAAATATTATTATCAATTCCAATTTCCGAAGGATTGTTATCGAAAGATACTGTGATACTTTTCTTTTTTCTAAGAAAATCTATACAATTATTATTTGCAATTTTAAATAACCAAGTGCTAAATGCATATTTTGGAGAATATTGATGCAGATTTTTAAAGGCTTTACCAAATGCTTCAATAGTTAAATCTTCTGCATCATCTTTGTTGTTTACAATTTTTAGCAACATAAAATATATGGAATCTTTGTAACGATTAAGTAGTTCAGCATAAGCTTGCTGGTCTCCATTCACAGCAGCCTTAACATACATGTAATCTTTACTTGCTTTTTCCGAAAAATTTGGGTTTAACTCCATTTTCTACGTTTAACTAAAATATTATTTGTGTGTAAAAATAAATAGAATATTGGTAAAAACATATCAAACATTAATGAAAAAACAAATAAATCTTTTTCTTTCATTTTATTTGAAGCTATTTTTAATACTAAAAGTTTAACAATCAATACAAAAATTACAAATGCTAATATCAAATAATTAAATAAAAAACTTAAAACTAAAATTGATAAGCTATAAAATAAGATTCTACTAAATGGTTCAAGACTTAATAAAAACTTATGATAAAATTTGTATTTTTTTGCTGTAGAAAGATGTCTCAGCTTTTGTTGATACATTTTAACAAAAGATGTTTTAGCAGGTGAGTATGTAAAACTTTCTTGAGAACATACAGGCTTGGTGTTCTCTTTGTTTGCATTTTCGTTTACAAACAAATCGTCGTCGCCCGACATAATATTATAATGCGACGCAAAACCTTTGTTTTTTATAAATAAAGATTTTTTATAAGCCATATTCCTACCTGTTCCCATATATGGAATGCCGGCCTTTGCAAAAGATAAAAATTGAATTGAATTGAAAAAATTATCGAAACGAATAAATTTATTTAAAAATCCTTTAGCTTTTTCGAAAGCTCCATATGAAATAATTATAGTTTTATCTTTATTAAAATTTTGCGAAATTTCTTTAAGCCAATTTTCACTTGCCGGATAACAATCTGCATCGGTTAAAATTAAATGCTCGTTTTTTGCAGATTTAATACCTATTGTTAATGCTAATTTTTTACCATGCGAAAATTTACTATCTTCTTTTATTGTTGTGTGTCTAAGATTAGCATATTTCTTTTCCAAAAAATCTAATATAAACTCTGTATCATCGGCAGAGCAGTCATTTACTACAACCACTTCAAAGTTTTTGTAGTTTTGATTAGCAATTAATGGAATGTATTTTTTAAGATTTTCGCCTTCGTTTCTTGCACAAATAACAACCGATAAGTTTTCAGAAAATCCTTCTGTTTTCTCGGTGTCTTTAAAAGCAATTCTGATATAAAAGAATAGATAGTAAAATACTTGTACAATACCTGCAAATGCAAGAATTAAAATTAATATTAATGGATTAATATCTATGTTATAGAAAAATTCTATCAAAACAAATTGTTATTTTATTGAATCGTTTTTTAATAATATTTCCATTATTTCTTTATCAGATTTGCCTAATAATTTAATTAATTCTTCGGCATCTTTTCTGTATGGGTTATTTGGATATTTTGAGATAAATTCTTTATATTTTTTTTCTGCCATTACTTCGTTTTTTAAATCATCGCCATAAATCATTGCTTCGTAAAGTAATGCGTCAGGAGCTTTTTCAAAATCGGGATAATTTGAATTTATATCTTCAAAAAGTGCAACAGCGTGTTCAAATTTTCGATTAACCCTTAACAAACCTGCTTCTTTAAACATATACAATACTTTTAATGTGTCATTATAGTATTCTTCAATATAATTATTATATAATAATATCATTGAATCTATATCAGATTCTACAGGAGAGTAATTTTTATCAGAGAATATTTTTTTCTCTAATCTGCTAATGTCTTTTCTTAATAAATCTTTGTTTTTTGTATCTTTTTCATTAATACACGAAACAAGAAACAATGAAGTAATAAGTGTAAATAATAAAATCTTTTTCATAGTAAATACATTAAAGTTAATAATTTATCGTGCTAAAACATGTTTGTATTTTGGTATTACCTTACCTTTTGCAATTTGATTTAGTTTGTTTTTTAACAACCTACGTCTTATAGGCGAAACCTTATCTGTAAAAAGAATCCCGTTTAAATGATCGTATTCGTGCAACATAATTCTTGCTTGTCCGCCTTCAAAAACTTCATCGTGAAATTTCCAATTTTCGTCGTAGTATTCCAGTCTAATTTTTTTAGGACGAGAAACATCTTCCCTTATTTCGGGAATGCTTAAACAACCTTCGTTAAACGACCATTTTTCGTCACCTTCTTCGGTTATTTGTGCATTGATAAAGCATTTTTTAAAGCCTTCGAGTTCTGGATATTCTTCTTTCATTGGCTCTCCATCAATAACAAATAGCCTTATAGATTTTCCTACTTGTGGTGCTGCAAGACCAATGCCGTCGGTTTTATACATTGTGTTCCACATGTTTTTAATAAACTCTTCCAAATCGGGATAATCTTCATCAATATCTTTGGCTACTTTTCTTAAAACCGGTGTGCCTATTAAATATATCGGGTAAATCATAATAAATTGTTTCTTTTTTCTAAATATGTTTGAAGAATTAAAACAGCACTAACTAAATCAACTCTTTCTTTATTTCTGCGTGCCATTTTTTTTACTCCTGCATCAATTATTGCTCGTTGTGCAATTACAGAGGTAAATCTTTCGTCAATCATTTCAATTTTTTTTTCGGGAAAAACTTTTTTTAATCTATTTACAAATGGGACAATATGTTTCATTGAATCGGAGTCGGTATTATCAATTTTTTTTGCATGACCAACAACAAAACTTTCAATATTTTCTTTTTTGTCATACTCTTTCAAAAAATCAATAACATCTTTAGAATGAATCACATCTAAACCTGTAGCAATTATTTGCAAGGGGTCTGTAACAGCAAGCCCAACACGCTTTGTTCCGTAATCTATAGATAATATTCTTCCCATTTGTTGCAAAGGTATAAAAAAATAGGTCGAAAGTTAAAAAAGCTTAGTTCGTTTATCTGATAAATTTATTTTTTTTAATCTTTTTTACTAATAAAAAGTTTATTTTTGTTTTTATTTTAAAACTTTAAGTGATATGAAATATTTGTTTATTCTATTTTTAGGAACTTTAACTCTAAATTCTTTTTCTCAAAATAAAACTTATGATCAGTTACGTATAGAGAGAATACAGCTAACTAATGAAATTACAAGATTACAAGCCAAGCTTAAAGCTGTTAATACCGAAATGGAAAAGTTGAAAAATGGTACTGCTAATGTTGTGTTTGAAGGTTCTGGTAATAATAGAATTGAAACCAAAACAGGTAGTGGTGGAGCAGTTCTTAGAGACAATTCTTCGTCAACAGCAAATATTATTACAACAATAAAAGCAGGAGAACCTATCATATTGTATAAAGAAAAACATGGTTCGTATATTAAAGCTGCATATAATGGCAAATTTGGGTGGGTTAGTTAC
>Ga0256845_1002890_pt1 | contig 12062 bp, 10 predicted proteins | sample RiftiametaG_FD_189101 | JGI IMG/M metagenome (GOLD analysis project Ga0256845, IMG submission 189101) | Tube worm associated microbial communities from hydrothermal vent at the East Pacific Rise, Pacific Ocean - Riftia | ecosystem: Host-associated > Annelida > Integument > Unclassified ... | reverse complement strand
CCCGTCTTAAGGGTCAGAAAGTGCATACTGCGCAGAGCTCGGGTCGTCCAGCGAACATCTGATCGAGGGCTTCGAGGCGTCGCGCTTGCGCTCTCCTCGGACCTCTCCATCGCCGGGTCATTTCGCCTATGGATCGCGCGCGAGTGCTCCCGATGCCGGTCATCCTCCTCAACAAGCCCTACCGTGTGCTTACCCGTTTCACGGATCCTGGGGGGCGAGCGACGCTTGCCGATTATGTGCATCGACCCGGATTTTATCCCGCAGGCCGGCTCGACTTTGACAGCGAAGGTCTGGTGGTGCTCACCGACGATGGGGGCTTACAGCACCGAATTAGCGACCCGCTGCACAAATTGGCGAAGGTCTATTGGGTCCAGGTAGAGGGTGCTCCGAGCGATGACGCGATCCGAACGCTCGCCGAAGGAGTGATGCTTCGTGATGGCCTCAGCGCGCCTGCCCAGGCCCAGCGTCTGTCACCGCCGGATGTGTGGGAGAGGGAACCACCCATTCGCTACCGAGCGGCGATTCCGACGACCTGGCTCGAGATCGTCTTGCGCGAGGGGCGGAACCGTCAGGTGAGGCGTATGACCGCGGCTGTCGGCCATCCCACCCTGCGGTTGATCCGCCGGGCGGTAGGTCCCTGGAGTCTCACCGGGCTGAGCCCCGGAGAGTGGTGTCTGGCCGATCCCGCGACGCTCGCAGAGGTCACAAAGGGGGGGGGGCGGCGACACCAGGGGCGAAGCCGGAGGCGCCCTCGGCGGTGAGCGCAGGGGGGGATGGTCCCGAGCCGAGTCTGTCCCGGGAGCGAGACTTGCTTTTCCCGTTTTCTCGACCGTGCTAGCGTCTCGTGGTCACGCGAACCAGTTGCGCGAAGGCAGCCACGCAGTGAGCAAGGATTCCGAGCAGGCGACAGCGAGCGCGGTGGCAGAGCACGCTCCAGAGGAAAAATCGGCCCCTAGCGATGCGCAGGGGAGCGAGTTGTCTGCGGATACAGCCCCGGTTGTGCCGCAGCTTCCCGCTGTGCCGAGCATCCAGGCACCGCCTCGAATTGCCTCGCCTGTGGTGCCTCCGGGCTTCACTCGTCCACAGGCGGTGGCGGTGGATCCTGGGACTTCTGCACGCCCGGGTTTCACCGCGGCGAGTCCTTCGTTTGCGACGGCCAGTTCCGGGGACGCGCCGGATCTCGCCGATAAAAATCGCTTCGCGGCGTTGCTAAAGGGGGCGCGGCAGGCTCGTTCGGACTCCTCTGCAGTGCCTGTGATGCCGCCGCTGACTGAGTCGCCGAGTGAGCCGAGTGAGCCGGAGAGCGCGGGAGTCACGGAGCGCTTGTCCCTCGACGATAGGCCGGCCGCCAGGGATCCCGCGGCGCGTGGCCAAGAGGACCACGACGATGGTGTGGAGCTAGGAGATGCCGAGCAAGACCTAGGCGACGCGGACGGTGATGACGGTGTCGACTTGGGTAATGGCGTCGCTGAGGCCGAGGCTGATGGGGAGTACAGCTCCGCGACGACTTCGTTCGACGTCGACTTTAGCGAAGAGGAGTCGGACGCGCTGGAGTCCTCCGACGCGACGATCAACATCGGCACGCCCGCACCGGACGAGGCGAAGACCGGGCAGCTCACGCCTCGCCGGGATGCCCTTTTTGGCACCGTTCTCGCCGACCGCTACCGGGTGCTCGACCTCATCGGCAAGGGGGGCATGGGCAAGGTCTACCTCGCGGAGCACGTCGCGATCGGCAAGAAGGTCGCGATCAAGGTGCTCAGCCAGGCCTACTGTCATCGTCCCGATCAGGTGAAGCGATTCCTCCGGGAGGCCCGGGCGGCGTCGACGATCGATCACGAGAACGTCATCGACATCACCGACTTCGGCGAGATGCCGAATGGCTCGGTGTTTTTCGCGATGGAGTATCTCCAGGGCGAGGATTTGGGCAAACTGCTGCGCCGCCAGGGTCGTCTTTCGTGGCCGCGGGCCCGACGGATCATCCTCCAGATCTGTCGCGCGCTACAGGCCGCTCACGGTCGCGGCATTATCCACCGCGACGTCAAGCCCGAGAATTGCTTCCTCATCACCCGCGGCGGTCGTCGAGACTTTGTGAAGGTTCTCGACTTCGGTATCGCCAAGGTCGTCGATGAGGATCGCAAGGTCTCCCACACCTTGACCCAAGCTGGTGCTCTGATCGGCACCCCCGAGTATATGGCTCCGGAGCAGGTGACGGGAGAGGTCGCCGATCCGCGGATGGACATCTATTCCATCGGCTGCATCATGTACCAGCTGCTCACCGGGCGCCTGCCCTTCTCCGACAAGACCATGTTCGGGGTGCTGACCCAGCAGGTGAACATGAAGCCGCCGCCGCTCCGCGAGGTCGCGCCCGAGGCGGATCTTCCGGAGGAGGTCGAAGCCATCGTTCTCAAGGCGATGGAGAAGACCAAGGAGGCTCGCTACCAGACGATGCTCGAGATGGTCGAGGCGATCGCTGCGGCGCCGCGAGGTACCGCAGGCAGTCACGGTGATCGGGCGATGACGATGGGCACCTCCAACCTCGCCGCAGCGGCGGCGGAGGCCCGCAAGATCGCAGAGGCCCATCTGGCGAGCCAAGGCCAGGCGACTTCGTCGGCGCAAAGTGGTGTGTCGCCGCACCTTACGGGGGCGCATGCGGCCCTGAGCGCGAGCGCAGTTGCGGCTGCGGTGGTACCGACGGGGGCTGGCGGTACCGGGCCCTATCCGTATTTCGGCAGCGACTCAGAGTCTGGGACCGGGAGCTGGGATCCGGCGATCGAGAACTCCGCCGCGACAGGGACCGATCCAAAGCTGCTCTTTCGCCTGGCGCTGGGCCTTGGGGTCGTCGTCATGGTGCTCTTGCTTGTGCTCCTGTACATGTTGTTCGCTCCCCCCTCCGAGGAGGAGACCGACAGCGCAGGTGATCAAGTCGTTGCAGAGCTCTCTGCGGCGAACTCGCAGGTGCCGGCCGTTGCGCACGGCGATTCGGAGGGCGATGCGACCTCTTCGACGGGCACGACCAGCGGTGGCAGCAGCACTACGGGCGGCTCTTCCACAGGCGAGCCGCCAGCTGAGCCCATCGTGAAGCCAACGCCAACGCCCCCGCCACAGACAAAGAAAAAGAAGAAGACAAAGTCAAAGGTTGTGAAGCCGACGCCACCCTCTGGGATCGTGCTTCCAAACCTCGACCTCCGCGAGGTCTCGCAGGCGATGGGCAAGGTCCGCTCCGACGTCGACCGGTGTAAAAATCAGTACGGCGACTCGGGCAAGGTTAAGATCGACGTTACCTTTTCGGGCAGCACTGGCAAGGTGACCAAAGCCGTGCCGGTTTTGGGCAACAAGAAAGTCGCGGCGTGCGTGGCCAAGGCGGTCAAGCGCAAGGTGCGGGTCTCTCGCTTTGCCAAGACAAGCGCCTCGTCGCGGCGGACGTTCTGAGGCCTGAGCTCCTGCTCGCGAAGAGAACGTTCTGACGGTGCGGGTCGCGATCACAAGCCACGGCTGTCGTCTTAACCGGTCCGAGGGGGACTCGATGGCTCGCAGTGCACGCGAGGCCGGACACCAGGTGGTCAGCCTCGACGATGCGCCAGAGGTGGTGGTCGTCAATACCTGCACGATCACCCACAGCGCCGATGCCGACGCACGGCAGGCGATCCGGCGGATCGCACGGCGTTGGCCGCTGGCACGGGTCGTCGCGACCGGCTGTTATGCCAACGGCGATCCGGCGGCGCTGCGTGAACTCCCGGGGGTCGCCGTGGTCGTCGGCAATCGCGAAAAAGAGGATTGGATCGGTCATCTGGAGCGGGCGAACTCCGCCGAAGTAGATGTGGTCGTCGGTGATCTGAGCCGGCGAGTGAGGCTCGCGCGTCTGCGGCCAGCGATCGATCCAACACGTTCGCGGGCTCTCCTAAAGATCCAGGATGGTTGCAATTACCGCTGTGCTTTTTGCATCGTGCCGAAGGTCCGCGGTCGAAGCACCAGCGTCGAGCCCTCCCTGCTCGAGACGCAGCTAGCGGAGTTGGTGTTGCGAGGTGCACCCGAAGTTGTGCTCACCGGAGTGCATCTCGGAACCTACGGCTGGGACCTGCAGCCGAGGATCGATCTCCATACGCTTGTCGAGCGCCTCTTGGCGTCATCTACGGAGGTTTTGATGCGTCTCGGATCCCTCGACCCGCACGAACTCGGCGACCGTCTTATCGGTCTTCTGGCGGCGTCGAAGCGCATCTGTCGTCACCTCCACTTACCGGTGCAGAGCGGCGACGATGGTGTTCTTCGGCGCATGCGACGGGCCCATCGGGTCCAGCATCTCGAGCGAGTGGTCCCGCGGGCGGCGACTGCGATCCCCGGTGTGGCGATCGGCACCGATGTGATCGTGGGTTTTCCCGGCGAGGATTCGCGGGCCTTCGAGAACACCTACGGGCTCATCGAGGCGTTACCCATCGCCTACGCCCACGTGTTTAGCTACTCGATCCGGGCTGGCACCGAAGCAGCACAGATGCCCGAGCAGGTCGATGCCCGGGTCATGTCGGCACGCAGCAGCCGTCTGCGGGCACTCTCGGGGCGCAAGTGGGCGGCGTTTGTTCGAGCGGCACAGGGTAGCTCGACGTCCGCCGTGGTCTATCGCCGCCGCGATCGGCGAAGCGGTGAGCTGCTGGCGCTGACCGACAACTACATCGAGCTTAGGTTTGTCGGCGAGGATGCTTTGCTCGGTCGCCGTGTCGAGGTTGAGATCGAAGGCTGCGACGAGCACGGTCGTGCTCGCGGACGGCTCGTCGACTCCTGAACGATCCTGTGCATGTCCCTTGGGACATCAGTCGATCGAGGAGTATGCCGTCGCGGGCAAGTAGTGCCGCCTAGAGCTCGATGATCATGCCGTCGCGGGCGGCGGTGACGGTCGAGAGTTCGCGCTGAGCGGAGGCTTCGATGGCCCTGAGCATCTCGTCATCGTGCCCGGGGTCGTGGCTGTAGAGGACCAGGCGGCCGACACCTGCGGCGCGTGCGAGTTTGATGGCCTCGCCGTAGGTGGAGTGGCCCCAACCCTGCTTACCGGCCTTGTACTCCTCGCTGGTGTACTGGGCATCGTAGATCAGGACGTCAGCCCCGCGGGCGAACTCGACGAGGGTTTCGTTGAGCCCTTCGCTGAGGTGCTCGGTGTCGGTGGCAAAGACCACGGAGCGGCCGTGTTCGTCGATGCGGAAGGCGGTCGACTCCTGCGGGTGAGGCAGGGGGATGTTGCGAATAGTTGCCTCACCGAGCTGGACGGGCTCGCTGCTCGTTAGGAGGTGGAAGCCCCGTTTGGCGAGCATTGCCTCGAGCGTCACCGGGAAGAAGGGCGGCCGCATCTGGTTTTGCAGGATGCCCTGGGCGTCCTTGGTGCAGTAGATGTCGAGGCTAAACGTCGGGATGTACGAGGGCACAAAGAAGGGGAAGCCCTGGATGTGATCCCAATGCGCGTGGGTCAGGAAGAGGTGGATCGCACGGGAGTGCAGATCGGCGGTGCGAGCAAGCTGGAGGCCGAGCTCACGGATCCCCGAACCCGAGTCGATGATCATCGTGTCGGTGGTGCTCTCCAGCTTGATCTGGAGGCAGGGCGTATTTCCGCCGAATTCGACGTACTTCGACCCTGAAACCGGAATGCTGCCCCGAGTGCCCCAAAAAACGACTTGCATCAAGCCCTCTCTTTCGTGGGCTGCATTGCCGGCGATGATAGCCCGTGTAGAAATCGCAGCGCAAGGGTCAGGAACAGACTCCGCGGACCTCGCGGATCGCCCAGAGCATCGCTTTGGGCGAGCATAACCGCTCGATTTAGAGACTCGGCGAGGCGCTGGTTTTGGTTCGTTCTCATCCGATGATCATGTCCTCTGTGCGGGGCCCTGTTCCCTGAGGGCGGCCCGGATCCCAGCGCTTGAGCATCGGCTGGGTTTCGCCCAGGGCGAGCCAACGGGCGAGCCTGCGGGTGACAGCGGGCGCCATCATGAAGCCGTGACCTGTGAACCCGCAGAGCTGGATCAGGTTGGCGTGTTTTGGCGTGGGGCCGACGTAGGCATGCCCGTCAGGCGAGACGTCGTAGAGCCCGCTCCACTGACGGAGCACCTTGAGCGCGCGCGCGATCGGCATCAACGCTGTGAGGCGGGCCCCGAGTACCGTCAAAAAGCGCAGCGACGAGTGCATCGAGAGCGAACGATCTTCGTAGCCCGGAAGTGCGGGCAGAGAGATCCCAGTGACGAGCTCGCCGCGGGTGCTCTGCGAGAGATAGAGGCCGCTGTCGAGATCGACGATGAGCGGATCCAAAAAGGGGCGCAGTGGCTCGGAAGACAGGATTTCGTGGCGATGGGGGTGATTTGGCAGGTGCACGCCGAGCTCGCGGTGGACTTCGTTGCTCCACGCACCGGTTGCGTTGACGACTCGAGACGCCCGCAAGCGCTCGCCGGTTGAGAGCCCAAGCTCGTAGCCCTCGCCGGCTGGGGTGATCTCGCGGACTTCGCTGTGGGTTCGGACGATCACGCCGAGGTCGATCGCTTGGGCGGCGTAACCCCAGACAAAGGGCCAGGGAAAGACAACGCCGTCATCCGGGTTGAAGGTCGCGACTTCGACCATGGATGGATCGAGGTGCGGCACGATTGCATGGGCCTCGGCGGGCGAGAGCAGGCGGGTCGGCGCACCGATCTCGCGGTGGAGTTCGACGTTGCGGTAGAGGCGACGGCTCGCGGTCTCGCTGCGGGCGATGATGAGGTAACCGCCCTGGCGAAACCACAGGTTGATGCCGAGTTCCTGGGCGAGGCCGCGACAGATGTCGATGCTCTCCATCATCATGGCGACGTTTGCGGAGTCGGCCCATTGCATGCGCAGGCCGCCACCGTTGCGACCTGATGCCCCGCTGACGAGGTAGGAGCGTTCGATCACGGCGATCGAGAGCTTGTCGCGCGCGCCGGCGTTGATCTTGGCGAGGTTGTAGGCGAGGCCTAAGCCCATGATGCCGCCGCCGATGATCGCGATGTCGACGGCCTCGGGCAGCGGCGCTTGTGGGCTGCCCAGGCTCATCTCGGACCTTTCTCGGGTGGCTCTTTTGGATCCTCGGAATCAGCGAAGAAGGGCGGCTGGGTCCCGGCGAGGGCACCGAATGTGACGGCCTCCACGGGCGGTCTGGAGGTGAATGGTTGCAGCGTGTCCGGCTCGGCGAGGCCGCGGGAGACCAAGAGGCAGGCGAGAGGCCCCGTGCATTCGCGACCCTGACAGAGGCCGGTGCCGAGCCCGGTGTAACGCTTGATCTCTTCGATCGTCGTGAGCTGCTCGCCGAGCGCGTGCTCGATCTCTGTGAGGGTCACGTCTTCGCAACGGCAGATAAAGACGCGATCGGTCATCGACGAACTCCTTTGGCGTTGGCGAGTGCCATGAGCAGAGCCTCGGCGGTGCGTTGGCCGTCGGTTTTTGCCGCTTTGGGACCGCGAAATCCGCGGATATCACCGCAGGCCCAGAGACTCCAGGGGCGGGGTATTGCGGGCGAATTGCTGTCGGTCGCAGCGTGAATTGGGATCGCGCCGCCGGCTTCGGTGATGACCGCGAAGCCGTGACCGTCGAAGCGCAGCGGGGCGCCGGCTTGGGCCGCGAGTTCGTGATTGGGGGCGGGGGTCGGCGCGAGCGCGACGATGCGGCAAGGGAGTTGCTGATCGTGGAGTTCGATGCCGGTGACCGCGTGCGTACCGGTGATCCTGCGGACCCTGTTGACGGCGAAGAGCGGGGCCGCAAGCTCCTGCGCGAGCGCCTCTGCGTCGTCGCCCTCGCCGATGACGACGGCCTGGGCTCGCAGCTCCATGTCGCAGCGCCGGAGCAGGCGTACGAGGCCGCGGGCCGAGACCACTCCGGGCAGATCATTGTTGGCGATCGGCAAGGTCGGATCGTGGGCGCCGGTGGCCAGGATGACCTGGCGCGGGCGGACGATGGGGAGGTCGAATCGGCCTCCTAGCGAGGGCGCTGCGGCGGCCCAGAGCCCCTCGCGCGGGTAGGTGGCGAAGATTCCGATCTCGCAGAGTAGCTCCCGAGGTAGCGGGCCGTCGTCGAGTTCTAGGGTTGTTCGATCGCAGCGGTCGATCGTCAAGACTTCGACGCCGGCCTCTTCGATCACACAGGCGGCTGCGCGCCCGGCCGGACCGGCGCCGATGACCAGGACTTCTGGGCTGTACTGGGCTCCGGTCGCGGGGGCCTCTGTCGTGTGCTCGGGCAGCTCACCAAAGCCTGTCATCGTCCGGGCGATCTGTTGCATCAGATTGTTGGCGATCCGCGGGCGAACCATAAAATGGTGGTGATCGATGCCGCCGCGGAAGATCGAATCGATGAGCCCGCTCGGATCGATGCCGGCGGGGCCCCACTTGTTTTGCGCCTCGATGCGCAGGCCGTCGCGGGCGAGCGTTGTGCAGGCACGGTGGTTGGGCTCGCCGGAGATGCGTACGTGGCAGGAGCCGCAGTCGCCGCGGAGACAATAGGGACCGCGATGGCGGCGGTACTTTGGTGAGCGGCTGGTCGCGAGGACTCCAGCACGGAAAAGTGCGGCGCTCAGAGGTTCGCCGACGCGGGCCTGGAGGGCGCGGCCTTCGTATTCGATCGTCACCGCGTCGTTGTGTTCGAGCGGTGTGCGGAGGTCGAATAGCGGCCCGAGTTTGCGCACTCTATGGCTGTTAGCATCGCAATCATCGGTCGACAATGGCTCTGTAAGCGCGCGCTCCAAAGATCGCTGTGCCGACCCTCACCAGGGTCGCGCCTTCTTCGATGGCGATTTCAAAATCTGCGCTCATACCCATGGACAGCTGTGCGAGTTCGACGCCTTCGCGGGCATCGCCGGCGAGCTGGTCACGGAGCGTGCGGAGCCGGATGAAGGTCTTGCGCGTGATCTCGGGGGCTGCCGGCGGCGGGATCAGCATCAGGCCGCAGCAGCGCACATGGGGGGCGCCCTGGAAGTGGTCGAGCAGGGCGGGTAGGTCGGCCTCGGCGACACCTGCCTTTTGCGCTTCACCGCCCAGGTTGACCTCGACGAGTACCTCTTGGAGAACACCTTGGGCGCGGGCTCGGGCCTCGATCGCGTTGATGAGCGCCATGCGATCGACGGTGTGGATCAGCGCTTTGCCGACGACGTACTTCACCTTGTTGCGCTGGAGGGCGCCGATAAAGTGCCAGCGCGGCGGGTCATGGCCGAGCGCGGCTGTCTTGTCGCGGAACTCCTGGGCGTAGTTCTCGCCAAAATCTTGGATGCCGGCGGCTTGGGCGAGTTGAATGGCGGCGATCGGCTGGCGCTTGGAGACGGCGATCAGTTGCGGCGCTGGCCCGGGGCCGCGGCGATCCAACGCAGCGGCGATGCGTTCGCGGATGCTCGCGATATTGTCGGCGATGATCGTGGTGCTCGTCGGCATCGGTCGCGATCATCCGCTCAAAGGTGGTTCCCGTCGAGGGCGTCGAGGGCATCCAGGGCGTCGAGAACTTCGGCGACGGGCAGGCCGACGACTCCGGTGTAGGAGCCCTCGATAAGGCGTACAAGGCCGGCTGCATGCCCCTGAATCGCGTAGCCACCGGCTTTGCCCCGCCACTCGTCGGTGTCGAGATAACGCCCCAGGGTGCGCTCCAGAGCGTCATCGTCCAGGGCCCGCATGAGCACACGTGTTGTTGTCATGCCGTGGTGCCAGCGAGTTTGCTCGCCCTGGGTATCGACGATCGCAAAGGCCGTTGTGACGAAGTGTTGGCCTGTGCGCAGGAGCATGCGGAGGATCGACCGCGCTTCGGCGCGATCACGGGGCTTGCCGATCGGCGCGAGTTTGGCCTCGGTCCAGACGGTCGTATCGGCGGCAAGGACCCTCGAACATGGCCTAACAGCCAGGTCCGCTTTGTTGTCGGCGACCCGACGGGCATAGGCCTTGGGGGTCTCGCCGGGGTGCCAGGTCTCGTCGCACTCGACGGGGCAGATCACGGGGTCGATGCCCGCGGCGCGGAGCAGCTCGGCGCGACGCGGCGAAGCAGAGGCGAGGATCAGGGGCACCCACGCCTTGTGGCCGATCGATAGGGCCGGCGCAACCAGGAACGCGACCCTGAGCTATTCTTGCGGGCGATGACGACATGCAAGCTCTGGCACTCTTCTCGTTGTTCGCTGGCGGGCCTGATGGTGCTGCCGATCTGCCTCGGTTTGGCGGGGGTCGAAGCTCTCTCTCCGAACGACGAGCCCGCGCGCGGGCTTGTGCACGTCGATGAGAGCGCGCTCGATCTCCGAGGGCTCACCACCGGGTCTGACCGAGGGTTGCCCGAGACGTGCGATCCGGCGAACGCGACCCTGGGCGTCGATCCCCTCGTAGGCGTTTGGCAGCGCTTTGAGTCACACGCCGAGGGCGACCGGATCCGTTTTTATTACTTCCACGGGGACGGTCACGGCCTCTACCGCTACGGCAAGGTCGGTCTGACCAATACCCACGCCTTTGATTACCGGATCGAGGGAGAGCGAGCCTGGTTGCGCTTTCGCAGGACTGGTGAGGAGGTCGTGGTCCCCTTCTTGATCGAGGCGGATCCAGAGGTTGCGGGGCGATCGTGGCTAACGCTCTCCGGCGATCCCCGAGATGAAAAGGGCCGCTATTTTCGCGATCCGCAGACCACGGTAGGGAGTTGCGGGTCGGCGCCTGCGGTCGCGGCTGGCATCGGCAACAGGCTTTGGATGAACACCCGTCGCCACGCCGGCGGGGGCATGAGCTTTAGCATGTACCAGCTCCAGGCCCAGACCATCGACGGTCGCGGTGTCGGCTGGTTTCACCGCGGGGATTTTGACGAGTGGACGACCGAGGCGCTGACCTATCGCCGGCAGGGCGATGTGCTCAGCTTGCACTTCATGCTCAGCGGCGAGTCTCTCTCGACATCGATCGCGATCTCCGAGGAGCGAGAGGGCGAGCGTGTGCTCGAGCTTGGCGAGGATCCCCGCGACTTCTGGCATCGAGGTCGCTACGACGATCGCGGACCCTCGTTCGCGCTGAAGAACCTGCGGGGAATGTTGTCTGTAGAGTGTATTGATGGCGAATAAACGGTGTTCTGAAAATATTTAGGAGTTCCACCAGCGAAGGCTGCAACGGTGTCGGGCGGCGGACGATCTCGATCGCATGGCCTGCCTGCGTTCGGTTTTTCTGGTGTTTCTTCTCGCCGCGTTGGCGACGCTCACCGGTGCCTGTGGCGAGTGGCTCTTCGATGCGGATCTCGAGGGTCCGCGGGTGATCGGAGCGAGCTTGGTGGGGCCGCGCAGCGTCGAGGTCGGCGTCGCCGAGGTCCTGGAGCTGCGCTTCTCAGAGCCGCTCGATCCCAAGAGCTTGGGCGTCGGCTCTCTGGCGCTCGTGCCATGGGAGTCGGTCGGCAGCTGTGACCTCACCCCGAGTTGCGCTGAGGGCAGCTGCGAGCGCGGCCGTTGCCAGGTCGATCCGCTCAGCGATGCCGATCTAAAGCGCATCGATCGCGGCGAGTACGATCCCGAAGTGGCGCTTGTCTGGTCGCTCGGGGAGACGGCGGAGGGGCCCGGCACGCGCTTGCGGATCTGGCCTGAGGTCGCGCTCGCTGGCCGCTGGCGCTACTCGTTGGTGCTCGGCGGGGGTCTTCGGGATCGGGCCGGTGCACCCCTGGTCGATGATACCGGCGAGCGTGTCCGTTGGCGTCGGGATTTTGTCACGGCCCCGTCGGGTTCGTCGGGTCCCGAAGCTGCGCTGATCATGCCGAGGGTCGCCGAACGGGTGCCGCCTAACCTGGGCCGTGTGCTCACCGAGTTTCCGCAACCGGTAGCGAAGGAGTTTGCCGAGGCGAGTCTCGATCTTCTCGGCGAAGAGGGGGCCGTGGTGCGTCTGGTCGATCCCGAAGCGTGCGCGGGTTGGGTCCCCGGCTATTGCTTGCAGTGGCGTATCGAGGGGTCGCTTGCGCCGGCGTCGGCCTATCGTCTGGGAGGTGGTTCACTCGTCGATCGCCGCGGCCGATCGGCGGTTGAGCCCCACGCGATCCAGTGGTTCATCACAGGCGCGAGTGCCGACGAGGTGCCACCGGACCCTGGATCTGTGCAGATTGAGCTGCGG
>Ga0256845_1002889_pt1 | contig 12073 bp, 7 predicted proteins | sample RiftiametaG_FD_189101 | JGI IMG/M metagenome (GOLD analysis project Ga0256845, IMG submission 189101) | Tube worm associated microbial communities from hydrothermal vent at the East Pacific Rise, Pacific Ocean - Riftia | ecosystem: Host-associated > Annelida > Integument > Unclassified ... | reverse complement strand
CACTAGGACTACAACTAGCAGAAGAGATGATAGCTGATGGTGCGATAGATATCTTGGCTAAAGCTGAGTCTATTGCTTTTAAAGATGAGATGCCAGAGCGACTTTAAGAATCACTTTATTTAAAAAAACACCTTCATAAATGAAGCACCCATATCTGTAGCCATATCTTTGGCTACATCTCCCATAGGCATTTTTTCCATTATTTCCCGACCATCTTTTCCTATCATTTTATCTACTTGTTTATCCATTTGGTAACGTATGAGTTTTTGCATATTTAGATTGACTTTTGGATCATCTAATCTTCCATAGACTTTGCCTGAAAATACCTTTTTTTGCATATTAAAATCAAAATAGGCATTAATAGTATTTAGCTTAGTATCTATAGTAGTATTGGTTAAGTAAATATGACTATGGGGGTTTGCCAGTTTAAGATCACCCAATATAGTGTTGTCTTCATAGGTGAAATTAAGTGAGGCATTGTCAAATGTTTCTTTTAGCATTTTAGCACCTGATTTTTTACGTATAACATCTACGAGTTTAGTGTGGGTAAATTTGGCATTTTTTAGTTTTGTTTTAACATGTAGTGTATCTTTGAGTGTGTTATAGATAATATTACCTGTGGTATTGGCTGTAAGTATTTGGGTAAAAGGAAAGAGTTGTGTAATCTTCTCTATTAAAACATTGTCAAGTTTTATGCTTAGTTCATTGTGTTTAAAAGTAAAATTTGTTAATCCCTCAAAGCTTTTAGAGAGACCTGTTATGTTCAGTGTCTGATCATAATGTATCTTACCTCTAGCGTAAAATGAACCTTGAGGTTTGTACCCTAAGATGTTCTCTAAGGCATTGAAATTTTTAATATCTAACACATAAGATGCATCGGCGACTTTGTCTATCTGGTTATATTGACCTTTTGAAAGCTCAAGGGTCATCATGTCCGAACTAATATCTATAACAAAAGTATGTTTGTCATCATGGATGTTTATTTTACTAGAGAGTGTTAAGGGTATACCTTTAAAGTTTTTGTCCTTAACGTTATAAATAAAATAACCATTTTTATGTTTTTCATTCATAAAATAAAAGTGTGCTTGGGCATTTGCTTTACCTGTAATGTAGGCTGTCTCTCCCATCAGTTTAAAGAGTTTTGATGAATTTATATCTTCCATATCTATATGAAGGTTCTCAACTTTATCTGAGTATTTGATAGCAGTATAGTTTACTTTTCCCTCTAAGGCTGTACCTTTACCGTCTATATGTAGTTTTGTAAAAAGACCTTTTATATGACCTTTAATATCAATAAGGTCATCTATAGTACATAGCTCTGTAGCTATACAGTTACTTGTGAGTGTATAGTCCATATCAAGTTCATTGGTGTCAATAGAGCCAGATAAGGTGAGTTTTGCTTTTTTCTCCACAAGTATTACCATATTCACTTGTGGATAATGACTGATATCAATAGATGTTACATCAAGTTTCAAATTGGATTTTTTACTCAATGTTGTAGTAGCAAAGTGACAGAGACTTTTTTCTCCCATCGAAGTAAAGAAGAAATAATAAATAAGTAATATAACTGCAGTAAAAAAGGTGATAAAATACTTAAAAAATGTTAGCACTTACATCACCTCTCTAATTTGAGAGTATCATACCATACTATAACAAAATCCAAATTAGAAGAACATCCCCATAAATGCTCCGCCCATACCAGATGCGACATCTTTTGCTACATCACCCATGGGCATATTTTCCATCATCTTTCTGTTGCCTTCTCCCATGATTGAGTCTAATTGTTTATCCATCTCATGACGTATGAGTTTTTGCATATTTAGGTTAACCTCTGGATGATCTAATGAACCGTAGACTTTACCTGAGAACTCTTTTTGTTGCATTTTTATATCAAAATAGGCATTGATAGTATTGCGTTTTGTATCTATCTGTGTATCAATAAGTGAGAGGTGACTCTCTTTATTATTCATGATGAGATTACCCAATATAGTTTTATTGTGATAGGTTACATCTAAAGTAGCGTTGGTAAATGTCTCTTGTAACATATTGACCCCAGATTTATGGTAAATGGTATCCATGACTTCAGCGTATGAAAACTTTGCATTGTGTAACTTTGCTTTGATTTTTAAATCTTCTTTTGTAAAGTCATATTGTATTTTACCTGTGGTCTGTGCATCTAAAATAGCAGGATAAGGAAAAAGATTCATGATATATTTAAAAGATACTTTCTTGAGGTCTATATTGAGATACTTTTCATCATAGTCAAATTCAGTAATACCATTAAACGTTTTTGACAAGCCGTGTATGTTGTATGTACCGTTATACTTTACTGTACCCATAGCATAGAAAGGGCCTTTATATTTGTAACCTATAAGTTTTTTCATCGTGGTTAAGTCTTTTATATCAAGAGTGTAAAATGCTTCTGATAGTTTTTTATCTAAATGATGAAAACCTTTTTTAAGATTTATTTTAGCACCAGCTAAAGTGATGTCTGCTGTGAATTTTTGTTTTTCATTATCAACCTCTACATTGGTATCGAGTGTAAAAGGGAGGTCAAAGAGTGTAGATTTTTCAAGGGTGTAGTGTAACTTTCCTTTTTGTCTCTTTTTAGAGAGTACATCAAAGTTTGCATCTAAGTCTACTTTACCAAAGGGTAACTCAGGATGCCCCAAGAGTGTTGAAAGCTTCAGTGCATGTACCTTTTGCATCTGTATGTTTACATCTTCAAATTTTTCACTAATTTGTACACCATTGTAAGAGACAGTACCATCAAGTGCTGTACCATTTCCTTCTATATATAAACGTTTAAAAGCACCACTGATATGCCCTGTGAGATTGACATCATCTTCTATAGTACAAATGTGACTAGGAAACCTTTTTGAAGTGATGCTATAGTCCATACTGGTTCTTTTTTGATTGACTAGACCATTTAGTGTTACTGCGTAATACTTTTGTACTAACCCATCAAAGTTGACATAGGTATCATTGGATGAAGTATATTTATCAACTTTAACAAAAAGATCACCTTTAAGGTAGTACTGATACATCTTCAAGTCAACCATACTCTGTACTGAATGGTTGTCAGAATTGACTTGTGTATCTTTAAATATGAGGTGATTTGTTTTGTTTTTGAGACTAAGTGTTGTATTTGTCTCTCCCTCCATAGTTTGTAAATGTAAATGGTTATTATCGAACAGTTCTTTAGACAGGTCAATCTCCGAACTTTTAAAGAGAGACTTTGTCAGTTTACTTTGTTTGAATGTAATGTTTGTAAGATTGCCATCAAAGACAACAGTTTTCTTGTCTATGTCGTAGAGACCAGTACCTGTAAGGTTTGTATCAAACAGTGGGGTGACATTTAGTTTTTTCATAAGAGGTGAAAGCGGCGTGCCTGTAAGGTAAAAATGAAGCTTTTTATCTTCAACAAAAAGGTCTAACATACCTCCTAGGCTTTTAGAAAGACCTTGCATACTTATTTTTTTATTGTCATATTGGAGTTTACCTACGGCATAAAAAGGAGCATCATACTTTATTTTCAAAATATTTTTAAGATCGGTCACATTTTGTATGTCTAGTTTGTAGTTAGCAAATGCTTTTTTAGCATTTTTATCATACTCACCTTGAAGTAGGTGTAGTGTAGCAGTTTTTGTTTTTGCTTTCATATCGAAGGTATGTATCTCGTCTTTGACATCAACCTTGGCATTAAAGTCAACTTCTAGACCATGGTAGTCTCTGTCTTTAACGCTATAGAGTAGGGTACCTTTCCTTTTCTCATGAGAAATAATATCGAAATCTAAAGTAGCATTAGCAGCACCTTCAAAGATGGCTTTTTCTCCAAAGAGTTTAAAGAGTTTTGATGCATTTATATCATGTATATCGACATGTACATCAGAAAATGAATGTCTATGTTTGATACCCACATACGTGATGTTTCCATCTAAGGCTGTTCCTTGACCTGTTATTTTTAAATTTTTCCGAGGTCCTTTTATGTAACCCTTAATGTCAACCTCACCTTTAACTTTACAGACCTCACTCTCTATACAAGTTGAGGTAAGGGTATAGCGTAGATTAAATTTTTTATTTTCATAATAACCATCTATATCAAGATTATACTTTTTATCAATAAGCAGTTTTACTTTCATATAAGGATAGCTATGCAAGTCAATAAGGATGATTTTTGTGGGTAATTTTACTTTTTGAGAAGCAACAAAACTGAGTATGTTGTAAGAGAGTTTTTTACCAGATTGGGTATAGATACTATAGTAGAGTAGAAGAAAGATAAAAAGTAGTGAAAAAAGTGTTATCTTTAATATCTTTGCCATCTAACTATAAACCTTTATAAGCCCTTTTTATTTATTTTGATTCGTATATTAATATAATAACATAATCATCTAATGTAAATTACTTTATAGCTATAATATTTTCAATTATTTATAGAGGGATGTAACGATGCAAGACGTAGTAGAGTGGTTAAAAGCCAATGGAAACTTAAAAATTATAGATGAACCCTTAGATGTAGAACTAGAAATCCCTCATGTGGCGTATGTAGAAGTAAAAACAGATGACTCTCGTCCTATTCTTTTTACAAAACCTATCAACAAGGCAAAAGGCATAGAGTACGATATGCCTGTACTTATGAATATCTTTGCAAATAAACCACTTACAGAGAAAATATTTGGCAAACATCCAGACTTAGTAGCTGAAGGCATAGATGACTTACTTAAGCTCAAACCACCTAAAGGATTTAAAGCCAAACTAGCGATGATTCCTAAACTCTTTTCACTTAAAAATGTATTTCCTAAACGGTTGAAGTTTAAAGGTGAGTGTCAAGAAGTCATTACTCCTAAAGCAGAAGTAGATTTAGATAAGTTACCTATACTCAAAACATGGGAAGAAGATGGAGGTGCATTCATCACTATGGGGCAGGTATATACGCAAAGCCTTGATGGAAGTATGCAAAACCTAGGGATGTACAGACTTCAACAGTACGACAAAAACCGTCTAGGAATGCACTGGCAGATACACAAAGATGCCTCTCACTTTTTCGACCAGTACCAACGTGCTGGTAAAAAGATGCCTATCACTGTAGCCATAGGGGGTGACCCTCTTTACATTTGGTGTGGTCAAGCACCTATGCCTCATGGGATGTTTGAGATGTTACTCTATGGTTTTGTGCGTAACAAAAATGCACAGCTGGTGAAGTCTATCACCAATGACATTTATATTCCTAGAGATGTAGATATCGTCATTGAAGGATTTGTAGACCCTACACTCACAGAGATAGAAGGGCCTTTTGGTGACCATACAGGTTACTATACCCTTAAAGAGCCATTCCCTGTGATGGATGTAGAGACGATTACGATGAAAAAGAGCCCAGTCTTTCAAGCCACAGTTGTGGGTAAGCCACCATTAGAAGATAAGTATATGGGTTGGGCAACTGAGCGTGTGTTTTTACCAATGCTTAAACCTATGGCTCCAGACCTAATAGACTATAATATGCCTGAAAATGGTGTGTTTCATAACCTTATTATGGCAAAGATGCAAACCCTTTACAAAGGTCATGCCATGCAGTTTATGCATGCATTTTGGGGTGTAGGACAGATGAGTTTTGTGAAGCATGCACTCTTTGTAGGTGAGGATGCTCCAGAGCTTGAAGAGAGTGAAGCATTGGCAGAACATATACTGAACCGTTTGAGTCCTGAAAGAGTTTTCATCACCAAAGGGATAGTAGACCACCTAGACCACTCATCTACTGAACAATTCGTCGGTGGTAAGCTGGGTGTAGATGCTACGGGAGATGAAGTAGAAGAGGGTGTAGTAGAGTTACTAGATGATGAAAAGCTTTTTGAAAAACTACATAAGTTAGATAGACATATACTAGGGGTAAAACAGTATTTCCCTGAGACTAAAAACCCTATCTGTATGCTGATGGTAGAAAAGACAGAGTCTATGACTATCCTCATGGATAAACTAGCTCCTTTACATAAACATATAAACGTAGCCATCATAGTAGAACAAGCCAATAATGAACTAGATAACCCTTACATGCTTCTATGGAGAGTAGTAAACAACATCGATGCAGCTAGAGATGTAAGGTTAGAACCATTCATTATGGTTGATGCTACCAATAAAGGTGAGTTAGATGGTTTCAAACGTGAATGGCCGGGAGATACTTTTTGTACTAAGTCTGTTTTGGATGATTTACAGGCAAAAGGGTTGATAGATATTGATGAAAAGTTTATTAGGAAGTTTGGGTTGTTGCCATTTTAGGGATAAATAATGAGCTCTATTGAAGATTATAAAGATATTGACCCAGCAACAATTAGTTCTTCTAAAAAGACTATTTTTATTTGGCTTGATATACTTGGCTTTGCTGATGCATTAGAGGATGAAAGAAAATTTATAGAATTGGCAAAAATGTTGAATAATTTTCAATCTCTATTTGAGAGTATTGATAGTTGCGAGACAACAATTATCTCAGATGGATTATTATTGAGAATTATAAATCCAACAGTAGATATTTTTAAAGATACTCTTAAAATTATAGGTCAGAAACAACTTCAATTCATAGTAGAACACAATATCTTTATCCGTGGTGGTATAGCATTGGGAAGTAAACTTGATGATGTACAAGATGGGAATAATAACTTGATTAGTCAAGGACTAGCAAGGGCTGCAAAGCTGGAAGCATCTAGTGTTGATTGGCCTATTATCGCTACGAATGAAAAAAATTTAAAAGATATTCAAGATTATTTTACAGCAGAAGGTGAATTATTTTCACTGCATCCATGTTTCAATAGAAAGGGAGAGAAAATATTTTTTATTGATTTTTTAGATGAACCTAATAGTGATTACTATAGAACATTGAACGACAAGTCTATGGAATATATATCTATAATATCAGTACACAGTAAATATATTTGGTTACTAAGACATTATCATCATAAGTTTCCTGACACTACTAGAGATGTAAGAATATCTAAGGATGACATATGGTAGATATTATTGATTTGTATTTATTAGAACATTCAAAGGAACCTAGTCCTGCTGTATTTTTAACTGAAGCAATAGAGAAAAATAGTTTAGTAGTAATACTAGGTTCACCGGGAAGTGGTAAGACATCCATACTTGAAAAATATGCTGGAGTAAATGAAGAAGCCCAATTTCTTAAAATAAAAAAGTTTATAAATCTAGATAATCAAGTTAAAATAGATACAACAATATTATTACTTGATGGGCTTGATGAGTATAGAAGTGTATCTAGCTATAAAACATTTGTTATGGATAAACTTGCTAATAAATTGAAAGCCTTAAATGACATAAAAATTGTTATCAGTTGTAGAGAGATAGATTGGTATGGTGAAAGTGATAAAAGTGCTTTAAAAGATGAGTTAGATAGTGATGCAGTTGTTTTCTCTGTACAGTTATTGAACCCTCTGCAACAAATTGCAATGGCGACGATATACGGTATTGATAATCCACAAAGTTTTATTGATAAGTTTTCACCTTATGGCTTTTTAGATAATCCACAAATGTTTAAAATGATTACTGAACTTTACAAAAAGAAAAGTGAAATTGACTTTAGTTCTAAAGCTGAATTATATGAAGCATTTATTCGAGGAGCAAAAGAAAAGAATGAAGAGAATAAACAAAATTTAAATCAATTAACTTCAGATGAAGTACTGAAATATAGTGGGTATTTAGCTTTTTACTATATGTTTACTGAGCTAGAGAGCTTTGAAGATGACTTTGTAGATAACATCTGCGATAACACTAAGGGCTTTAGGAAAGAAAAACTTACACAAGTACTTAATACATCATTATTTGACCATAAAATATTTATACATAGAACTATAGCTGAGTTTGCATTGGCTCATTTTTTGGTACATGAGAAAATGAAAAGTGAAGACTCATTAGATAATGAGCGTATAAAAGCTTTATTTGTAAAAAATAGAAAAATACCTACAGAAGTAAGAGGTGTATATGCATGGCTATGTTCTTTACATGGAGATATGTCATTTATAGATATAGACCCATACTATCAAGCTGTGTACGGAGATAATTCTCTTTTTACAGAAACACAAAAAAGCGAGATAGTCTTGAGTGTTAAAAAGTATGCTGAAGAACATCCATATTTTATAGATTTTTTTGGGATTCGTAATCAACTTGATGGATTGGCATTATTATATACTTTTAATTTAGATGATTTTTACATTGAACAATTTGAAGAAGCTAAATCTATGAAAAATCATTATATATTTTTTATAGTATCAATCTTAAATACTTCAACTACATTAAGTGTAAAAATAAAAGAGTACTTGAAAGAAAAAGTTTTTGATAGTGATGTCCCTGCACATATAAAAGATAATATCTTAAAAGTTTTTGATGGAGAGTTAGATTTTTTACTAGTAGTACTTAATAGTATTAAAGATGGAAATATAGTAGATAACGAAAATACGATAAAAGAATTTTTATTAAAAAGACTTTATCCAAGTGTTGTAAAGTCTAGTGAAATAGTTAAGTATTTATATCTTTATACAAAGAAAGAACGTAATACTATTGGGCATGGTTTATATATTTTTAAGACGCCCTATGAAGATAAATTAATATTGGCAAAACAATTTTTGAAGCTCAAACAAGAAATTCAAAAAGATAAGAATAGGTATAAATTTTATAGTCCAGATTTTATAGATAAATTTGTATCAGATTATTTATATGAAACTATTGTAGAAAATCCTCATCATTTAGATATAAATGAAATATATGAACTATTATCCGAATTGAATCAGTATGTATATAAATATAAAGCTATAAAAATTGAACCATATACTATAGTGAGAAAAACAGAAGAAATAAAAGACTTTAAAGAAAAGTTAGTAATTTTTTCTAATAAATTATTTTCAGAATATATTAACAAGGCAATAAAAAAATATAGTGATGATACTGATAATTTTAGGATGCAATTTCATAAATATAAATATTTATTCTCTTATACTCCCAATGATGCATTCAATATTTTACTTTCCAAAATTAAATTAGAGAACAATAAGGAAATAAATAAAGCTCTTTTTTTGCAAGGATTAACTTATATTCCATTTGGTTATAGTGAAAATATTGAAGAGTATGGAGAAAAAATAAAACAATTAAGAAGTATCTCTAGCAGCTTTGGATTTGATGATGAACTTGCTTTTAGATTGAATGGAGAATTACCTGAATGGATGCTAGAGCAAGAAAAAGAAGATAAGGAAGAAGAATTTAAAAGGCTAGAAACTTTAACAAAAAATGAAGAATATTTTTCTAAAAAAACAGATAAAGAAATTTTAACTACTTTTGGTGATTTAAAATATATATCAGATGTGCTCTATTTCAATGAAGAAGATGGTACAAAGTATTTAGAGGAAGAAACTTATATACGCTTAAAGAAAATACTTATGGAACTTATATTTAGTATTCCTTGTAATCCAAAGCTAATAACATTAGAAGCATTATCTAAATCTACTAAAGGTTCAGACAGGTATATTGATCAAGTATATTATACAGCTGTAGCATTGAATAAGATAGATAATGAAACATTTGAGAAGATAAATTCTGATATTCTAGAGTATCTTTATATTAATGATTTACATCATAATAAGACAATTAATATAATTGAAAGTATATTTAGTGATTATATTGAGAATAATCAAGTTGAAAAAGTTCTTGAAATTTTAAAAAAATATATTCAATTACTTATTAGTGAGCATAATGAAAATTTAGATTTTTTATTTGATAAATACATAAGTAAAGATTCCACTATTGAGCGACTAAAACGAATTACTATGGCTAGAGAATGGAATGAACATAGTATTCAAGATGATTTAGTAAGTAATATATTAAAGGGATATGCTTTTAATATAACACTCAATGAGCTTGAAAAAATTGATAAAACTTTAAATAAAGATAGTAGTAATAAAATTATTATTGATGCACTTATGGTATTAAATAAAAATAAAAAAGGAAAGTTTACGAAAGAAATGGCAGTGGCAATCTTTGACCTTTTTGATTATACTAGCTTGTTTGAAGTGACTATAAGTGAAAAGAAGGTTCATATTCTTGATTATATGTTTTCTGTATTTAATACTGAACAGTCTATTCAGTATGTGAATGGATTTCAATCGCAACAATCACAATGTGCAAGCTTTTTAACAGATGTTGTTAAAACCCTTAGTATTAGAGAATTAAAAGCTTTATATCTCGCTCATAAAAATGAAGATAATATTTGGAGGAATAGAATATTAAATGAAATAGATACTAAGGAACAGCAAGATGCAGATCAAAGTTTTGATAAGTATTCTATAGCAAAGATTAAAGAGTTTGTTCTTGCTGATGCTATTTTGTCAAAAGATGATTTCTTTGAAGATATAGGTATAAAACTTAATATGATAAAACAAGAAATAGAAGATAATAGAAATAATGAAAAGAATCAATTTTACAATGAAAATACTAGTTCTAAAAATGAAGAATCGTGCCGTGATGTAATATTACAGAAACTTAATGATAAGTATGGCTATGACATTGAAAGTACCAAAGAGAAGTATGAAGCAGATAATAGAGTAGACATTAATATAAAATATAAAGCCAATACAAGCTATGAAGTTCAAATTGAATGTAAGAAAGATAAGAACAGGGATTTATATAAAGGAATACAAAATCAACTTATAAGTAAATATTTTTCGTCAGATGTTGAATATGGTGTTTATATGATTTTTTATTTTGGAGATAAAATTAATAAACAGGATATGTTAGATAATGTTGAGAAATCTAGACCTGATACATATAAAGAGAAGATAAAAATAATATGCATAGATTTAGTTAAGTAAGAAATAGGTGTCTTGCATTATCCTGCCACTTATGGCATAATAAATAAAAAGGACACACTATGACTAGACAAGATTTACTTCATAAAGTGGAACTTCGTAAAGCAGAAGTAGGCATAACATTAGAAAACCTTGCTAAGCTTAGTCATAATGGTGTGCGTACAGTATATAGGTTCTTTGCAGGGGAAGATGTGAAGCTTAGTACTATAGAAAAGATAACCAATACTCTAGGGCTAGACTTTGCAGGGAACGAAACACTTTCGTTAAAAGAGCTCAATAAACAACGTGCCAAAGAAAAAGCCCTTTTTATGGCATCTCTTGTACAAAGTACCTCTGCACTAGAGATGCAAGGTCTGGAAGTTGATGGACTAAATAAAGTTATACATAAGTTTGAAAAAGCTTTTCTCGTAGGAGAATATCAAAATAGACTTTGGGTAGCGTAATGATAGACAGTACGAAGCCCATAGATGATGCTACACCACTGCTAGATACCTCGGGTCTAAAACTTTCATCCAATAAAAGTTATACATTACAAGAGATATATACCCAAGAAGCACTCAACATAGCCAATGCTACGCTAAAGTACCTCTCTGCAGAGCCTACACATAAAGCTGCACCATTTACGTATGAATGGTTACTGACATTACATGAAGAGATGTTAGGTGAAGTATGGGAGTGGGCAGGGAAGCTGAGACAGTGTGAACTTTCTATAGGTATAAAAGCATATCTTATCTCTACAGAACTAAAAAAACTGGTAGATGATATAGAGTATTGGACTAAACATAAAACGTATGATGTGGTAGAAACAGCTACCCGTATACACCATAGGGCTGTACATATACACCCTTTCCAGAATGGAAATGGACGTTGGTCTAGAATGTTAGCCAATATTTACTTGCGTAAGAATGGTTATATGCCTGTACGTTGGCAAGAAGATTTATTGGCTAAAGAGAATCCTCTACGAACAGAATATATAAATGCTTTAAAGAAAGCAGATGAGGGTGACTATAGTAAATTAATTCAAATGCATAAAGTAATGTATTAACTTTTATCTCATTTTAAACTTACTATGATAAAATTTCCTTGTTAATAAAAATTATCTTTAAGGAAATAACATGATCGTAACTAAAAAAGCCCCAGATTTTACAGCAGCAGCTGTACTAGCAAATGGACAAATTGTAGAAGACTTTAACCTAATGGACAACCTTGGTGAAAAA
>Ga0256845_1002888_pt1 | contig 12076 bp, 7 predicted proteins | sample RiftiametaG_FD_189101 | JGI IMG/M metagenome (GOLD analysis project Ga0256845, IMG submission 189101) | Tube worm associated microbial communities from hydrothermal vent at the East Pacific Rise, Pacific Ocean - Riftia | ecosystem: Host-associated > Annelida > Integument > Unclassified ... | reverse complement strand
CTCAATATTCTACAGATAATGGAGTCACTTGGACGAGTATGACTTCTTATGTGAGTAATCAGTCAGGTTTAACGCAGAGTTACAATTGGACTGTTCCCAACGGAATTACAAGCACTGAAGCTTTGGTTCGTGTTCGTGATTATTACAACGCATCGACCACATTTGATGTGAGTGATGTTAATTTCACGATCTTACCAAGTAATGATGTTACCGTTACTGCTCCAAATGGAGGGGAAAATTTCCAAGGTTTAAGTAGTCAGACGTTAACATGGACAAATTTAGCATCTGCCTCTGGATTGTATAATTTACAATATTCTACAAATGGTGGAGGGAACTGGGTTACGATTGCCAATGGAATTTCAGGAAATGCGTATGTTTGGACAGTTCCAAATAATCCATCCACAACGTGCTTAATTAAAGTAATTGATGCTGGAAATACGTGTAAGTTTGATGTTTCGGATGCTGTTTTTACAGTTTATCCGGCCATACCATTAGTAACATCTCCAAACGGAGGAGAAGTTTGGTATGCTGCGACAAACAAATTGATCACGTGGGATGCTTCAACTTATTATTCTAGTGTTCGAATCGATTATACTACTGACAATGGGTTTACTTGGAATAATATTATTACCGCAACTACAAATGATGGATCGCATTCTTGGCCAATTCCAAATACTCCATCCAATCAATGCTTGGTTCGTGTAAGTAACACTGCTGACTTATCAATTTATGACGAAAGTAATAACGTATTTGAGATAAAAGCTGCTGTAACGATTCTTACTCCAAATGGAGACGATGGAATCACAAATTGGGGTGGTTGTACGGTTACTTCTATTACTTTTGATCACACTCCTGCTTATGACCGTTGGAATATCTATTATTCTTTAGACGCCGGAGTAACGTGGAATTCAATTGCTTACAATTGGTACAATAACAGTAACCCAACAACTTACAATTGGAATATACCAAATACTTCCTCTTCGCAAGTGATGGTTAAAGTTGACCCGTATTACAACACATCTTTCAATGATGAGAGTGATGCTGCATTTACCGTTGATAAACCTGTAACAATAATTCAACCCAACTTTGGTGGAATTATGCAAGTTGGTTCTGTTTATCCTATTGAATGGAGTTCCGATGGAATTTCAAATTTCTACGATATTTTCTTCTCCGATAATGGTGGTTCAACATGGTCAACTGTTGTGCTAGGATACAATACTTCAACAAATACTTATCCATGGACAGTTCCAAATGCTCCTTCTGCAAATTGTCTCATACGAGTTCGAGATAACATCAATACATGTAAAGAAGATACCAGTGATATTGCATTTACAATAAGCACAAGTGCACCGGCCTTAACCCTTCTTTCTCCAAACGGAGGAGACACACTTTATGGTTGTGATTCTTATTCTATTAATTGGGCAGAATCATCAATCGCGGGTAATTATGATGTTGCTTATTCTGATAATGCAGGAACAACATGGAATGATATTGTATTGAATTACTCAACCGTTTCATCAAATTATAGTTGGGTTGTCCCAAATATAAATTCACAGAATGTACTTGTACGAGTTAAAGTAAATTCAACCGCAATTTCGGATGTTAGTGATGCATTATTAACAATCTTAAATGGTAATTTAGTTGTTGAAACCAACGATACTTTAATTTGTTTAGGCTCACCTGTTCAATTACAAGCATCAGGTGCGAATTCTTACCTTTGGACACCTTCGACAGGGTTGAATAACGCCACAATTTCGAATCCAATAGCAACTCCAGCTATTACAACTACGTATGTCGTAAGTTCAACAAATGGGACGTGTATTCTATCTGATTCTGTTACAATAATAACGTCTAATTCTGGAGCAGTTCCAGTAAGCGTTACTACATCTGTTAATCCTTCCAATGTTATTTGTGATGGAAACTCTGTTACATTCACAGCAGTTCCAACTAATGAAGGAACAATGCCAAACTATCAATGGTTGTTAAATGGAAATCCAGTTGGAATAAATAACACAACATTTACAAGTTCAACATTGTCAAACAATGATATCGTTGAAGTAGTTTTAACTTCAAATCAAGCTTGTGTGACTAATAACCCTGCTACCTCATCTGCTGTTACGATGAATGTGTCTACAGTTTCTACACCAACGGTTTCAATCGCTGCTTCAACAGCAACAATTTGCTCAGGAGAGAATGTTACTTTCACTGCGTCACCAACAAACGGAGGGGCTTCACCATCTTATCAATGGCAAGTAAATGGAACTAATGTTGGTTCAAACAATGTAAATTTCTCTTCTACAACGTTATCAAATTTAGATGATGTAACCGTAATATTAACATCAAGTTCTATTTGTGCAATTGGTGGGCCGGTTACGAGTAATACAGTTTCAATGACTGTTAACGACACCCCTACAACACCAAGTGCAATATCAGGATCGAGTTCAATCTGTGAAGCAAACAATGAAGTATATGCTGTTTCACCTGTTATTGGAGCGACATCCTATACATGGACATTACCAGTTTCATGGGCAGGAATAAGTACGAGTGAAATTATTAGTACAACTTCTGGAAATAATGGAGGAACAATTTCAGTTGTAGCAAATAATGCATGTGGTTCAAGTTTACCTTCAACGATTTCGGTTGTTGTGAACACAAACCCAATTGTAACAGCAAATGCAAATGCAAGTGCAATGACAATTTGTTCAGGTGAATCGGTAATATTATCTGGTTCTGGTACGAATTCTTATTCTTGGAATAATGGCGTAACAGATGGAATAGCATTTGTTCCAACGATGACAGCAACTTATCAAGTTACAGGAACAAGTACAGCAGGTTGTACGGATACTGATCAAATAATAATTACCGTAAATAATCTACCTACAATTACTGCTAATACTACAGCCGCATCAATTTGTGCTGGTGAAGCAATTACACTTTCTGCTTCAGGAGGAAATATTTACAACTGGGACAATGGAGTAACAAATAATGTGGCATTTGTACCAAACTCAACAACATATACCGTTACAGGAACAGATGTGAACGGTTGTGTTAACACAGATCAGGTTGCAATTGTAGTCAATACTTTACCGACAGTAAATGCAGGGTTAGACCAAACCGTTTGTGAAAACACTATGATTACTTTGTCTGGAGTTGGAGCAACAACTTATTCATGGGACAATGGAATAACAGATAACACTCCATTCTCCGCAACAACAACAACATATTCCGTTACAGGAACAGATGTAAATGGGTGTACGAATACCGATCAAGTTGATGTGATTGTAAACACTGCACCAACAGTAAGCGCATCTTCAAGTGCAATTGAAATTTGTTTAGGTGAAACAGTTACTTTAACAGGTTCTGGAGCTAACTCATACGCTTGGGACTTTGGAGTTATGGATAACACAGTATTTACCCCTTCAAGCACACAAACGTATACAGTAACAGGAACGGATGCAAGTGGATGTTCATCAATTGCTCAGGTAACGGTTACTGTAAATGCATTACCAACCGTTGTAGCTAATTCAACAACGTTGGCAATATGCCCTACTGAAAACATTACTTTGTCTGGAGCTGGCGCGGCATCTTATTCATGGGATAATGGTATTTTAAACGGAACACCTTTCGCTCCATTATCAACTACAACATATACCGTTACAGGAACAGATGTGAACGGTTGTATCAATACAGATCAGGTTGCAATTGTAGTCAATACTTTACCGACAGTAAATGCAGGGTTAGATCAAACCGTTTGTGAAAACACAATGATTACTTTGTCTGGAGTTGGAGCAACAACTTATTCATGGGACAATGGAATAACAGATAATACTCCATTCTCCGCAACTACAACTACAACATATATTGTTACAGGAACAGATGTAAATGGATGTACAAATACAGATCAAGTAGATGTGATTGTAAACACTGCTCCAGCAGTAAGCGCATCTTCAAGTGCAATTGAAATTTGTTTAGGTGAACCAGTTACTTTAACAGGTTCTGGAGCTAACTCATACGTTTGGGACTTTGGAGTTATGGATAACACAGTATTTACTCCTTCAAGCACACAAACGTATACAGTAACAGGAACGGATGCAAGTGGATGTTCATCAACTACACCAATTACCGTTGTAGTGAATGCATTACCAACCGTTGTAGCTAATTCAACAGCGTTGGTAATATGCCCTACTGAAAACATTACTTTGTCTGGAGCTGGCGCGGCATCTTATTCATGGGATAATGGTATTTTAAATGGAACACCTTTCGCTCCATTATCAACAACAACATATACCGTAACGGGAACAGATGTGAACGGTTGTATCAATACAGATCAGGTGGCAATTGTAGTGAATACTTTACCGACAGTAAATGCTGGTTTAGATCAAACCGTTTGTGAAAATACTATGATTACTTTGTCTGGAGTTGGAGCAACAACTTATTCATGGGACAATGGAATAACAGATAATACTCCATTCTCCGCAATTACAACTACAACATATTCCGTTACAGGAACAGATGGAAATGGATGTACGAACACAGACCAAGTAGATGTGATTGTAAACACAGCACCAGCAGTAACTGCTTCAGCAAGTGATTTAGAAATTTGTTTAGGAGAAACGGTAATTTTGAATGGTGCAGGCGCAACTACTTATTCTTGGAACTTTGGAATAACAGACGGTGTAGCGTTCTCACCATCGAATACCGAAACATATACAGTAATAGGGACAGATGGAAATGGATGTATTGGAACAAACGATATATCGATTACAATAAATGCTTTACCAAATATTCAAACATCTATGAATGTTGAGATTTGTGAAGGAGAAACAACTGATATTTCTGTAAATGGTGGAGCAAATTACCAATGGGACAATGGGTTAGGAGTTGCTTCTATTAATACTGTTAACCCTACGGTAACAACTACTTATTCTGTTTCTGGAACAGATATCAATGGGTGTGTAAATACGGACGACGTAACTGTTACCGTAAATTCTTCAACTACTCCAATAATATCAATCCTTGGAAATACATTGAGTACAACAATTTTCACAAGTTATCAATGGTACTTGAATGGTTCTCCAATTGGTGGAGCAACAAGCGTTGACTATGTTTTCGCTGTGAATGGGACTTATTCGGTTGAAGTTGAAGATGGCAATGGCTGTCCTGGAATGTCAAATGATTTCATTGTTTCAAATGTTGGAATAGAAGATGTTCAGTGGAATAATATAATTACTTACCCAAACCCGACAAATGGTGTGTTAAATATCGACTTCGGTAAAATCAGTGGTTTAAAAACAATTCGAATAATTGATGTTTCAGGTAGAATGGTAGAAGTTTTCACAACAACAGATGAAAAATCAACCTTTGATTTAAACATCGCTGATGGAGCTTACCAGGTGGTTATTCATTCAGAAAATGGATTAATGGTTTACAATGAAAAAATAGTTGTACAACACTAAATAATTGATTCTAAGAATCTCCTTTTGTACTATTTACAGCATGAAAGGAGATTTTTTATTTTTTGAGGTGAATGATTCCCCTACTTTTCTTACTTTTGATTCATTCATGAATTAGAATAATACAACACGATGATAAAATTTGAGAATTCCCGAAGTTTCGCACAAGAATTAGATAAAAATGATCCTTTAAGATCCTTTAGAGATAAATTTTATTTTCCAAACTTCACAAAAAATGAAGTCGTTTATTTTACTGGAAATTCTTTGGGTTTACAACCAAAATCTATTTCAGATTATATCAAGGAAGAATTAGATGCTTGGGCAAAATATGGTGTTGAAGGTCATTTTTTAGCGGAGAAACCTTGGTTTTCTTACCATGAATTCTTGACTGAAAAAGCAGCTAAAATTGTCGGGGCTATTCCCGAAGAAGTTGTGATTACGCATTCTTTAACGACCAATTTACATTTATTGATGGTTTCTTTTTACCGACCAGAAGGAAAAAGAACGAAAATTATTTGTGAAGCAAAAGCATTTCCAAGTGATCAATACGCATTGGAATCTCAAGTGAAATTTCACGGATTAGATTTAGCGGAAAATTTGGTAGAAATAGCTCCACGAGACGGTGAACATTTAATTAGAGAAGAAGACATTTTAAATAAAATTGCAGAAGTTGGCGATGAATTGGCAATGGTGATGATTGGAGGTGTGAATTATTACACGGGACAGTTATTTGACATGAAATCAATCACTGAAGCAGGTCATGCAGTTGGAGCAACTGTTGGATTTGATCTAGCACACGCAGCTGGAAATATCAATTTGAAATTGCATGATTGGGGGGTAGATTTCGCAGCATGGTGTGGATATAAATACTTAAATTCATCTCCTGGGGGCGTTTCTGGAATGTTTGTTCATGAAAGACATGCTTATAATCCAAATTTACCTCGTTTTGCAGGTTGGTGGGGTTACGACAAAGAAACACGCTTTCAAATGGAACCAGGATTTAACCCTATGCGAGGAGCAGAAGGTTGGCAATTGAGTAATGCACCTATTTTAGGAATGGCAGCTCATTTAGCATCTTTGGATATTTTTGAAGAAGCTGGAATGGATAGAATTGGAGAGAAAAGAGATAAAATTACTGCATTTTTAGAAAATGTGATAGAAGATATTTCTGAAAAAAATTCAGATAGATGTACGTTTGAAATTATAACGCCAAAAGATAAAACAAAAAGAGGAGCTCAACTTTCTATTTTAGCGCACGGACAAGGCAAAGCTTTATTTGATGCTTTAACGGAACAAGGAGTAATTGCAGATTGGAGAGAGCCAAATGTAATCAGAATAGCTCCAGCACCTTTGTATAATTCGTATGAAGATTGTTTCCGATTTGGGGTATGTTTAGAGAAAGCAATTCAATAGGTTGACATGGATGAATTAACGATTCAGGAATTAATACGCGTACGTTACTCTGGAGCAATGAGTGAAGTTTCAACTTATGTGAACCTTGCTATTCAAGCCATCGCGGTTTTAATTGGAGGCATTGTACTTTGGAGAATAAGTGCTGTGATGCATAAAAAGAAAGTCCAAGAACGATCTCGCAAACAGTTTTTTGAAACGAAATATTCGGAAGGATGGAAACGGAAGTGATTAGGTGTTAAAATGACACAGCGCTCAGAGGATGTGGAATTGAAAATTAAACCGTCTTTAATCTCCCCCTCTTCACTCCATCTTTTTTACAATGTAAATTTATAGCCAACACCCCTGATAGAATGAAAAAACTGAGGGTTTTTAGGATCTTTTTCAAATATTTTCCGAAAATTTAAGATATAATTATCAATAGTCCGTGTTGTTGGAAAATGATTTTCCCCCCAAATTCTATCGAGAATTACATTTCGAGCAATGACTTCCCCTTCTTTTTCAATGAAAAGTTGAATTAATGCAATTTCTTTCTTTGAAAGTCGAATCACATCTCCCGTTACGTCATTCTTTACTTCAAAGGATTTAAAGTCAACCAATTGTTTTCCAATTGACAAAGTTGAAATAGTTTCTTTTTTTTCTGGAAGAATGAGTGAAGCAACTCGTAAAAGCATTTCTTCTAAATCAAAAGGTTTTGGCAAGTAATCGTTTCCTCCTGCTTTTAGTCCTTCTATTCGGTCGCTTGTTGCACCTTTTGCGGATAAAAACAGAATTGGAACGGAACTTTTTTGTCGAATTTGTTTGCATAAATCTATCCCATTAACATGAGGAAGCATGACGTCTAAAATAATCAAATCGAATGAAATGATTTTCTCAAAAACAGATTGAGCAACAGCACCATCGTCAATTAGATCAACAGAATAACCTTCTAACTCTAGATTTAACTGTAGAATACTACCTATGCTTTTTTCATCTTCAACAACACAAATTTTTTGCATAAAGGATTTCTTTTTGGTATAAATGTAAGAAAAAACAAACGTTTGAGTGAGGAATCTGATTCTTTCAAATGAATTCTCTCTTCTTTAGGCTCACCTGTACTTCCCAATAATGCAATGATACTAACGTTCGTCATTACACTGATTCCTTGTTCACATCTCAAATTATATTCAAAAAAAAGTAGCTTAATTAATTAAAAATGACGTACTTTTGTGCTTTCAAAATAAATCAAAAACACCACAGAAATGAAAGGTAGCAAAAAAATTAAATCAGCATTAATCTCCGTATTTGACAAGGATGGATTAGCTCCAATTGTTCAAGAATTACACAAAAATAACGTAGTAATTTATTCAACAGGAGGTACGCAAAAGTTCATTGAGGAACTAGATATTCCAGTTGTAAGAGTAGAAGATTTAACTTCTTATCCATCTATTCTTGGAGGTCGTGTAAAAACATTACACCCAAAAGTTTTTGGTGGAATTTTGAACCGTAGAGACAATGCATCAGATCAAGAGCAAATCAAAGAATTTGATATTCCAGAATTGGATTTGGTAATTGTAGATTTATACCCTTTTGAAGACACGGTAGCTTCAGGAGCTCCTCATGATGACATTATTGAAAAAATAGACATCGGTGGTATTTCATTGATTCGTGCTGCTGCTAAGAATTACAAAGATGTAGTGATTATTCCTTCGAAAAATCAATATGCATCGTTTTTAGAAATCATTTCTGCAACAAAATGTGAAACAACTTTAGGTGAGCGTAAAGATTTTGCCCGTGATTCTTTTGATGTTTCTTCTCATTATGACAGTCATATTTTTAGTTATTTCAACAATGGCAAGAAAGAAACGTTTAAACAAAGTATTTCTAAAAATCAAACGTTACGTTATGGAGAGAACCCTCATCAAAAAGGAATTTTCCACGGAGATTTAGATTCAATGTTTGATAAGTTATGGGGGAAAGAGCTTTCATACAACAATTTATTAGACGTTGATGCTGCTGTTAATTTAATGAATGAATTTAAAAATGACGGACCAACATTCGCTATTTTGAAACATAACAATGCATGTGGTTTAGCATCGAGAGATACAATTCACGAGGCATATGTTAAAGCATTGGCAGGAGATCCTGTAAGTGCTTTTGGAGGAATTTTGATCAGTAATACAAGATTAGATGTTGCCACTGCAAATGAAATTAGTTCTTTATTCTGTGAAGTAGTTATTGCACCTTCTTATGAAGCTGAGGCGATTGAGATTTTAAAAGGAAAGAAAAATAGAATTATTCTCGTTCAAAAAGAAATCACTTTGCCAAAACGTCAATTTAGAACAATTTTGAATGGTGTTTTAGAACAAGATAGAGATGCTGTAATTGAAACAGAAGAGAACTTAAAATGTGCTACAACAAAAGAACCTACTTCGCGTGAAATAGAAGATTTATTGTTTGCCAATAAACTTTCAAAACACACGAAATCAAATACAATTGTGATTGCTAAAAACAAGCAATTATTAGCAAGTGGTACAGGTCAAACTTCACGTGTTGATGCACTGAACCAAGCTATTCATAAAGCCCAAACATTTAAGTTTGATTTGAACGGAGCAGTATTGGCCTCTGATGCATTTTTCCCTTTTCCAGATTGCGTTGAAATTGCAGGAAATGTTGGTGTTAAAACAGTTATTCAACCCGGAGGATCAATTAAAGATCAATTGTCGATTGATTATTGTGATAACAATGATATTTCTATGGTTATGACAGGTGTTCGTCACTTTAAACATTAATTTGACAACTTTTTTCTTATTTTTCTGTAATAATATTCTTTTTCACATAGAAAAAGAGTATTATTACAGAACTATCAAATGCAGACAGATGTAAACTATGGGATTATTCAGTTTTTTAACACAAGAAATCGCAATAGATTTAGGAACAGCGAACACTTTAATCATTTTAAATGATAAAGTTGTAGTTGATGAACCTTCTATTGTAGCAAAAAATATTCAATCAGGCGAAATTGTAGCTATCGGGAAGAAAGCACAACAAATGCATGGGAAAACCCACAAGTTGATTGAAACTATTCGCCCATTGAGAGATGGTGTGATTGCTGATTTCCAAGCTGCTGAACAGATGATTCGTGGGATGATCAAAATGATCGGAACAGGTAAAAGTTTATTTAGCCCTTCGTTGAGAATGGTGATTTGTATTCCATCTGGAATTACTGAAGTAGAAAAAAGAGCCGTTCGTGATTCTGCGGAACACGCTGGCGCAAAAGAAGTATATTTAATTCACGAACCAATGGCTGCGGCAATTGGAATTGGAATTGACGTTCAAGAACCAATGGGTAATATGATCATTGATATCGGAGGGGGAACTTCTGAAATTGCTGTCATTGCGCTTGGTGGAATTGTTTGTGACAAATCTATTCGTGTTGCTGGTGATGATTTTACCAACGATATTGAAGAGTACATGAGACGTCAACACAATATTCTTGTTGGAGAGAGAACTGCAGAAGAAATTAAAATTAATGTTGGTGCAGCACTTCCAGAATTGGATACACCTCCACCAGATTATGCCGTACAAGGTAGAGATTTGATGACGGGGATTCCAAAAGAAATTATCGTTTCTTACTCTGAAATTGCACACGCACTAGATAAAACAATTTCTAAAATTGAAGAAGCGATTCTTCATGCATTGGAAATGACTCCTCCTGAACTTTCTGCAGATATCTTTAAAACAGGTATTTATTTAGCCGGTGGAGGGTCAATGTTAAGAGGTTTAGATAAACGTATTTCTTTGAAAACAAAGCTTCCTGTTCATATTGCTGAAGATCCATTAAGAGCTGTAGCAAGAGGAACAAGTATTGCATTGAAAAACTTAGATACTTTTCTTTTCCTTATTCGTGATTAATTGAGTTAAGTGGACCCTTTGGTTCATAGTTATGATTTTATTTTAAGCAATACATGCGTAATTTTATTGCATTTATTAAACACTTTCAAGTTTATTTGATCTTTGCACTTTTACAAGGAGTTGCTTTTTCGTTGTACTTTTCTTTTAATCAATTTCCTAAGACACAGTATTTTACAACAGCATCTTCTGTACAAGGTACAATGCTTACGTATAGAAATGATTTAACGAAACACTTTAACCTTTCTGCCAATAACCTTCGCTTGCAAAGAGAGAACATTGAATTACTCCAGAAAAATCCAATCAGCTTTGTGCCAATGGCCAATGGATTGGTTAAAATAAATGATACGCTTAATCAAACGCAATTCGAATACATTCCCGCAACAATTATCAATTCTACTTACGATAAAACAGATAATTATTTCACTATAAATATAGGTTCTTCACAAGGTGTTGAAAGAGGAATGGGTGTTTTCACGACGAATGGTGTTGTTGGAATAATTCACAATTCGAGCGAACATTTTTCTGTAATTAAATCTTGCTTAACTAAAAAATTGAATATTTCCATTATGTTGGAAGGAACCGGAGAATTTGGTTTTTTAGAATGGAATGGACTCAACGCTCGACACGGATCTTTGACCGGAATTTCGAATGATTTATTGGTGGAAAAAGGAACTAAAATTGTCACAAGAGGTGGTGATAAAGTTTTCCCAAGAGGAATCAATGTTGGAGTTGTTGATAAAGTTTCTACCATTGAAGGAAAACCCCTTTGGGACATTGATTTCCTCTTTGGTGAAGATTTTAGAAAAATTCAAAATGTATATGTTATAAAAAACCTTCTGTTAGAAGAACAAGAAAATCTTGAAAACCAAGTTGTAGAATGAATGGATTAGTACTAAATATCACACGATTTATAGTATTACTTTTTGTACAAGTTTTATTATTGAATCAAATCGAAATAGGATTCGGTATTCAATTGATGGTTTATCCTCTGTTTATTTTTCTATTACCAATGAAAATGAATAGGATTGCTCTTTTGTTTCTTGCTTTCATGTTTGGTATTTTCATTGATGCATTTTCCAATACTTATGGATTGCATACTTCAGCAATTTTACTCTTCGCCTTTTTAAAACCAATGATTTTTAATCTATTTTACAATCAAGATGATTTTGATCCATCCATTGAAATGAATGTTCTGAATATGGGGACAGTTTGGTTTATAAAAGTATTTGGAACACTACTTTTTGTACATCATTTTTGGTTTTTCTTCATTGAAATGTTTCAATTCAATAAAATTGGATTTGTTTTTCAAAAAACGCTAA
>Ga0256845_1002887_pt1 | contig 12078 bp, 10 predicted proteins | sample RiftiametaG_FD_189101 | JGI IMG/M metagenome (GOLD analysis project Ga0256845, IMG submission 189101) | Tube worm associated microbial communities from hydrothermal vent at the East Pacific Rise, Pacific Ocean - Riftia | ecosystem: Host-associated > Annelida > Integument > Unclassified ... | reverse complement strand
CTCTGAAGAGAAAAATGAAGTTTATTGATGCTTTTCTGAAAGTTTAAATCCAGTGAATTTTACAGCCTAATTTTTGTCCACTTGAAAATATTCAATCAAAAACAGCCTAACTTTTGTCTATTAAGCCTCTTTTTCATAAATGGTAAATTCACCCAAACTTATTCCGCCAGTAAAATAATTAAGGCTTAGCGATTCTAAATTTATTTTTCGACCAATTAATTCTTTACCATTATTGTTGATGTAATTTTTTGCAATGAATGGAATTGCTATTAGTACAGTAATAATTAGAAGAAAAAATCCAATTAATATTTTATGTTTCTTTTTTAGCATTTTGTTTTAAATAAAGAGTCTGCAAATATAAAGGGGGTAAAAACAAGAACAATACTAAAGAAAATATACGACAAATGTCGTATTGCTTTAATAACAGTGTCAGTATACTTTTATACTAAATTTTAAAAGTTAATTGTTTTGCTTTAAATACTATAAATGGAGTAAATAGGAATGTTTGTAGAAACAATGTTAAGACAATATAAAATTTACAAGCATTGTAAAATAAATATAAAAAGAATTTTTAGTTCACGCTTTTTTTTAAGCAAAAGGAAGTCTCAAATTTATTGGGGTTTCTTTTTATAAGTATATTGAAATCTTCTTCGATTAGCGTGGAGGATTTTTTATTTTTGCTTAAAATTTTATTTTAATTGTCATTCCGACCGAAGCGGAGGAATCTTTTGAGTTAATAAAAAAGGTTTTTAGTTTTGAAAAGTGACCAAACAATGTGTTTATGAACGTACTTATTTTAGGATCAGGAGGAAGAGAACATGCTTTTGCATGGAAATTAGCTCAAAGTAACAAACTAGACAACTTATTTATAGCTCCTGGGAATGCAGGAACTGCTGAGGTAGGTACGAATGTAGAAATTGGAGTAAATGATTTTGAAGCCATTAAGAGTTTTGTTTTAGATAATGATATTCAAATGGTTGTTGTTGGGCCAGAAGATCCTTTGGTAAATGGTATTCATGATTTCTTTTTAGCAGATGATGCGTTAAAAAACATAGGCATAATTGGTCCTAAAAAAGATGGTGCTGAATTAGAAGGAAGTAAAGAGTTTTCGAAAATCTTTATGGAAAAGCATGGTGTTCCAACAGCGAAGTATAAAAGTTTTACTATCAGTAATTTAGAAGAAGGATATACGTTCTTAGAAAGTTTAAACCCACCGTATGTTTTAAAAGCAGATGGGCTAGCAGCTGGTAAAGGCGTATTAATTTTAGATGATTTGGCTGAGGCTAAAACTGAATTAGCTAACATGACGAATGGTAAGTTTGGAGATGCTTCTGCAACAGTAGTTATTGAAGAGTTTTTACATGGAATTGAGCTTTCTGTTTTTGTATTAACAGATGGAGAAAACTACAAAATATTACCATCGGCTAAAGATTATAAAAGAATAGGAGAAGGAGATGTAGGATTAAATACAGGCGGAATGGGAGCTATTTCGCCAGTTCCGTTTGCTGATGAAGCCTATTTACAAAAAGTAGAAGAATTGGTGGTTAAACCAACAATAGCAGGTTTAAAAGCTGACGGGATAGATTATAAAGGGTTCATTTTTATTGGGTTGATGAATGATAATGGAAACCCTTCAGTTGTAGAATACAATGTGCGAATGGGTGATCCAGAAACGGAAGTGGTTATACCACGAATTAAATCTGATTTATTGGATTTGTTTGAGGGAGTAATGAACCAAACATTAAATGAAAAAATCTTTGAAGTGGATGAAAGAATTGCAACAACAGTAATGTTGGTTTCAGGTGGTTATCCTGAAGCATATGAAAAAGGAAAAATAATGACAGGTTTTGATATAATAGAAAACGGTATTCCTTTCCATGCAGGAACAAAACAAGAGGGTAATAATGTGGTTACTTCGGGAGGAAGAGTATTGGCGTTAACTTCTTTTGGAGATACGATTAAAGAAGCATTAAGCTATTCTTTTGCCAATGCAGAAAAAATAAATTTCGAAAAGAAAAACTACCGAAAAGATATTGGGTTTGATTTGGTTTAGCGTTTATATTGGCTTTGCCAATATTTTGTCTTGAAAAAGTAACGTTGAGCTTGAGCGAATAGCGAAACTAGAGATGTTGCTTTTGAAAAGGTACGCAATATAGTGCTTTAGCACGTTATTTTTTTGACGACTTCGTTTAACGTTTAGTATATGGCAAGTAGGGCAGTAAAAAGTACTAAACTTTCAATCTTGCACTTAGCCAAATATAAATATTTTTTTCATATTATAAAGCCAAATTTTATATTTGGCGGACTTTGTAAATGGCTCTGAACTTTCAATTAATCACTGAACGCCCTATTACCTTTGTCTAAAGATAACAAAAGGGTTTGAATATTCGTAGCACAGCTTGAATCTTTTAACCTTGGAAGTGAGATGAAAACGCCCTATTACCTTTGTCTAAAGATAACAAAAGGGTTTGAATATTCGTAGCACAGCTTGAATCTTTTAACCTTGGAAGTGAGATGAAAACGCCCTAGATAAGCTAAGCTATATCGCCAAATAGGCATCTCCACTTCCTTTATATTATTCTTAGAATCTGGACAGTACTTAAAGCTACAAAAGTAAGCTTGTGTAAAACAATAGGAAAGATGAGGAGTGTTTTGGTTAAAGTTATAATTTAAATTATGAAAGAAACAGTAATTGTTAGGGAGTGTTTAGGTATAGATATATCTAAATTAGATTTTGTTTGTGTGTATGCGAAAGAAACATTGAAAGGAGATTTGTTATATAGCAAAAGTATTAAGTTTTCGAATAATAAAACAGGCTTTAATCAACTACTAAAGTGGTATCGAAAAAATAGCACTAAGAGTATAGATACTTTATTTTTAATGGAGGCTACTGGAGTTTATTATGAATCATTAGCTTATCATTTACATCGATTAGGTAAGTCAGTAATTGTGGTGTTGCCTAATAAGTCAAAGCATTTTACAAAAAGCTTAAATGTAAAAACTAAAACCGATTCAGTAGATGCAAAAGTGTTATCCCAATTTGGAATTGAGCGTAAACAAAAATTATGGGAACCACCATTGGCAATTTTAAAAACATTACGGGAATATACAAGGTTGCTTAGTAGTTTAAAGCGTCAGAAAATGGTCTTAGAAAATCAAAATGAAGCCTATACAAACTCAGTAGGGGTTGATAAGTTTGTCTTGAAAACGAATATTCAACTAGTTCATTATTTTAAAAAACAGATTAAAAAATGTGAAGAAGAAATAACAAAACATATAGACATTGAAAAATGGTTAAAAAGGAAGATAGAGCAGCTGATGACAATTAAAGGTGTTGGACTTTTAACTGTAGCGATAATAGTTGGGGAAACACAAGGCTTTTCGATGATAGAGAATAGGAAGCAATTAACTAGTTATGCTGGTTATGATGTTGTCCAGACGCAATCAGGAACTTCACTCAAAGGAAAGACAAGAATATCTAAGAAGGGTAATTCTAATATAAGAGCTGCATTACATATGCCGAGTTTTGTTTATATAAAATACAATAAACTAGTCAAAATGAATTATGAACGAATAAATGAGCGAAAAGCAAGTAAAATGATAGGAGTAATAGCAACACAAAGAAAATTATTGACATTAATGTATACTTTATGGAAAACAGATCAAGATTATATTGAAAATTATGAGCAAATAAAAATAGACACCTCCCAAAAGAAGATGTCTATACAGAATGAATGTATATAAAATACTTTCTTCTTATTTTTTAATGAATATACTTGTTTTTTAACACAGTACCTATTTGATATATACAGTGTTAGGCACTGGCTTTTCCTCTTAAATATGTTTCAGGTGTCAAGATTGCTAATTCACTCGTCTTAAAGTCCTTTATGTTTCTTGTCAAAATAATACTAACACTTCCATTGTCTATGGCAGAAAAATTTTGCAAAGCATCTTCAAAATCTTTGAAATTAGAGTTCAATGCATTTATAACAGCATTTTTATCCATCTTAATAATTTCAATTATGTTGAGAAGTTGTTTTAACTTTTCTATAATGATGTCGTGTTTTGCTGTTTTCCTGAGTATGTAATAAACATTAGAAATTATTACAGGTGTTGTAAATCCCATTAGTTTATTTTCTTCACAAAGATTGAGGATTTCAGTAGAAAATTCTGCAAATGGTTTTCTGTCAAAAAAGAAGTCAAGTAAGACGTCTGTGTCTATTAAAACTTTATCCATATTATAAATATTTTTCTTCTAGTCGATTTCTAAGTTCTTTTTTGTAATCCATATTTTTAGGCATATTAAAAGAACCTTTAAGCGATTTTACAATTGGATTAAGTTTTTTAACTTTTTGTTTTCGCTCTGATTTAGTGAGCATTTTAAGATAGTTTTCAATGATATCAGATAAGCTACGATTTTTTTCTTTCGCGTAGTTTTTTGCTCTTTCAATTATTTCTTGTTCAATAGTTAGTGTCAATTTTGTATTCATAATAATAAGTTTATGAGTTCTTAATATTACAAATATACAAAATAAAACGCAGAAATACGTGTTTTTATATTTTATTTTACACGTGTTGTTTTTTTGCTTGTGCCTAACGTACTTGTTGGTCGCGTTTCAATGCGACTTACATTGTGTTAACGAAATTAGTCTTTTTCAGGTAGAAAGTCAATTTTATAAATTGGATTATGAGTAGAGATATTATTTTTTAAGCAACTCTCTTAGCTCAGCTTTACTATTTTCAAAATTAAAGGTAGGATAGAGTTTTTCGTAATTATCAATATCAAAAGTGTAATAAAATATAAATTTTGCAAAGTCTAAACGTGTTTCTTCAAATTCAAATAAAACAATTAATTCTTTGGTTTGCTCTACTAAAATACAAACAGAGTCCATATCTAAAATGGCACCTTTTACTTTTTCTAATTTACTTTCTTCTAAGCTTTCTGCTAAAATTATAGCTCTAAGTTTGGCTTGTTCAATATCTTTTATCGGAAATGGACAGCCAATTCTACCTTCATAATCTTCTAATTTGTAATAACTGGCAAAAGGAATGGTATAAGTTGTATCTATGGTAATTGTATCTGTTATAATAGTGTCAATAGGTAAGTTGTTATTGATAATATAATTAAGAATTAATTGCTTTTCATTTTTTGGATAAGAAGCGTCTGGTATTACTTTTTTAAGTTGAATGGCTTCTTTAGTAACGGTATAAATGTGTGCTAAACCATCATCAATTAAATAAATATTGGTTTGAACAAAAGCAGAATCATTTTCAAAATTAATTTTGACATTATAAGGGTGATTACCTTTAAGTTTGTTAATCTTTATGTTATTACTAAAAGCATCGTGCTGCTTAATTTGATTGATGGTTACTTGAAAATTATTTTTACCATTAAAAACAATAGAGGCGGTTTGAGCCTGAACACATACTGAAATGAGGCTGATTAAAACTAATCCTATTATTTTTCTAAAAATCATCAATTAAAACTAGGAACTAATTAAGAAAATAGTTCATTAAAACGAAACGTTTCTTTTAAACGTACACCTTTTTCAGTATGTTGTACAGTGCAACATTCATTTATACTATCATGTTCAAAAAATAGAACATAATCATTGTCAGCAGCTTCTTTTAAGAATTTCCCTTTTTCGTCCATTGTTAATAATGGACGAGTATCATATCCCATAACGTAAGGCAATGGAATATGACCAACAGAAGGTAATAAGTCAGCCATAAAAACTAACTTTTTTCCTTGGTAATTGATGTGAGGAATCATCATAGCATCCGTATGTCCATTAACCATCAACATATCAAAATAATCAAAACCTTCCTTATCGGTAAACTTTAGCTGACCGAATTCTTGCATGGGTAAAATATTTTCTTTTAAAAAAGAAGCTTTTTCACGTTGATTGGGTATGGTTGCCCATTCCCAATGCTGACTATTACTCCAATATATAGCATTTTTAAAAGCAGGTTCATATTTAGTTCTGTCTCTGTTCCATTTTATACTTCCTCCACAATGGTCGAAATGTAAATGCGTTAAAAATACATCTGTAATATCATCAGAAGTAAAATCTAGTTTGTTAAGATTGCCTTCTAAACTATCATCACCATGTAAATAATAATATCCGAAAAATTTCTCAGGTTGTTTATCGCCCATTCCGTTGTCAATAAGCATTAAACGATCACCATCTTCAATTAACATACTCCTTAATGCCCAACTGCACATGTTGTTACTGTCAGCAGGGTTCGTTTTTTGCCACAACGATTTTGGTACAACGCCAAACATAGCTCCACCATCTAATTTAAAGTTACCTGTATTTAATGGATATATTTTCATAATTCTTTTTTTTTATTCGGTTGTCATTTTTTGTCACCCTGAGTTTATCGAAGGGGTGTCGAAGGATTGACTAGGAAACGGTATTAATATTTAAAGATACTTTAATCATTATAATACCTGACTTGTTTGAGGTATAAATTTCTAGTACCTTCTTCTAATTTGAATTCTACATCAAGCCCTAAATTATTAAAGTCATTATAAGAAGGAGAATGATAGTACGCTTTTACCAATTCGAGTTGCTTGGTTAAATGAATTATTTCTGCATCACTCATAATAAGCTCGTTGTTGTTTAAGCTTGATTTGGTAATTACTTCAATAATGTCTTTTTCGGTATAGATTTTATTTCTTCCACCTTCATAACAAATAATCTGATCGCAGACAACCCCTGGTTTCGGTTTTACAACACTTTCGTTTCCAACTTGTACATTTATAACAACACCTAGTTGACTATCTCTATAAATGTTTTTGGTGATGGCCACACCATTAGCTATCTCGTTAGGGAAAGACCGATGAACTAATATTCCCATAGCTACTTTTTCTTGATTCATATTAAAATAAGCTCTTTCATTAAATGCTTGTATATTCCATAAACTGGCCCATACTTTTTTAATGGCTTTTTCAATTGTTTTTGTGGTGTCATCCACTATTCCAGTTTTAGAAGTGTATAGTCCTGCTCCACCAAAATCTTCCATGTCTTCGGCATTGGTAGAAGATCTAAATCTAAATTTTTTGTAAGTTCCAAGTTCTTTAATTTTTAAGTTAACGTTTGTAATTAATTGTTGATTAATCGGACTTTTTAGAATAGCTTTTCTAATTTTTTTCAATCTTTTTTTAACGTTAACGCTATCTTTATCTTCTTTGTAGTCAATTAAAAACTGTTCAATTAAAATTCCTGCCTTAGAAGTCTCTAGATGTTTTTCATAAAATGAAAAAGGGATAGCAAAAGCACTTTCTGGAACTTTAAAACCTCCATTTTTACTTAAGTACTGTAACACTGCAAAATTCTTAGCCTTGTTTCCAATTGATTTGGCACTTACTTTATTTAATTGCTCAAACCCCACAAGAGTGTCAATATTTAAATCTCGTTTTAAATTTACTTTGGGGCGTTTATTTAAATTCATATTGCCATACTTTTCTTTAGAAACAGACTTTATGCTGTAACTGTTTTTTGAAACATCAAATCGTACAAATTTGTTATTATAAGCTCTTAGTTTTTTGTTCTTAAAAGCTCCTTTTATAGCCATAATAGGAATACCTCTATTTCTTCCTAAGATAGATAGGTGACTTAACGGTGTTTGAAATTCTGAAGTGATAACACCAGCAATATTGGGAATAATGTTGGGAGTTTCTTCTAAAACCAAAATATCGGTTTCTGAATAATTTCCTTCTTTCAGTTCTTTAAGCGTAACAAAATTTACGGTGCCATAAGTTGTACTTAAACCTATGGGCTGATAATTTAATCCTTTATAAATGGTCTCTGGAGTAATGGTAGGAATATTAAATTGATCAGAAATATTTATTAAGCGAGAGGTATTCAGTAAGAGTGCTATTTTCTGAAAAAAAGTAGACGAATTAATTTTATGGTAGAGTTTTTCAATGTCTTCTACTTGGATTAAATCTGCAGGAGACAAATCCATTATGTATTTTTTTTGATTTTTGTAATAATTGATGTTACCTAGTAAATAAATACGGTGGTCTGAATTTGCTGCATAGTTGTGTTCGTTAAAGTACGTGAGACCTTTATTATAATTCAATTTATAAGAACAAAATCCATGATGGTATTTATAGTTTTTTCTATTAAGGAAGTAAATTTTATCAGCTTTAATATCATAAACTACTTTAATTGCATCCACTCCTCCGTATTTATTAGAGAGAGGACTTCCGCTTAACATATCAAATTCATCTAAATTATTGAGTTGGTTTAAGAACTTAGCTTTGGATTGAGCAGAAGTACGGCTAGTAACTGCAAAAAATAGCAAGAATAAAATAATTGGGAGGCTTAAATTGCCAGAAAACAACTTCATATTTTAAAATTATAGATTCTGTTTGAATTGATGAAGCGATCGTAGATATTTCATAAAAATTAGTATTCATTTTAACAAAAAGGATTGCATAACTTTTATAACGAGTAATTATTGAAGCTTAGTATCCTGTTAAATTTGATAATGTAAAAATATTGGAAAAATTCTCCAAGATTTAATAATTAAGAGGGTCAATCGATGAGAGTACATTTTATAGCAATAGGAGGAAGTGCAATGCATAATTTAGCAATTTCCTTACATAAAAAAGGATTTAACGTTACTGGTTCTGATGATGAAATATTTGAGCCAAGTAAAGGAAGAATTGCTAAACATGGTTTGTTACCCGATAAATTCGGTTGGGATGAAAATAGAATTACAACAGATTTAGATGCTGTAATTTTAGGGATGCATGCGAGAATTGATAATCCAGAATTGCTAAAAGCACAAGAGTTAGGTGTTAAAGTATACTCTTATCCAGAATATATTTATGAGCAATCGAAAGATAAAATACGTGTTGTAATAGGAGGAAGTCATGGTAAAACATCGATTACGTCTATGGTGTTACATGTTTTAGACAAGTGTAATAAAAAGTTTGATTACATGGTTGGAGCTCAGTTAAAAGGGTTTGATACCATGGTTAAAATTACTGATGCTAAAATTATTATTTTAGAGGGAGATGAATATTTATCATCACCAATAGATAGAAGACCTAAGTTTCATTTGTATCATCCGAATATTGCTTTGATAAGTGGTATTGCTTGGGATCATATTAATGTATTTCCCACTTTTGAAAATTATGTAGAACAGTTTTCTGAGTTTATTAAACTAATAGAAAAAGACGGGAAGCTAATTTATTGTAAAGCTGATGCTGAGGTGAATAAAATTGCCTTAATGACATCTAATCCTAATATTGATAGGATAGGGTACCAAACACCAGATAACGTAATTAATAACGGAGTAACATCTATTTTGGTTGAAGGAAATGAAATTCCTTTACAAATATTTGGAGATCATAATCTCCAGAACCTAAATGGTGCTCGATTAATTTGTAATGAGTTAAAGATTAATGATAATCAGTTCTATGAAGCCATTCAAGATTTTAAAGGAGCATCAAAACGATTGGAATTGATTGCTAAGAATGATGATACTGCTATTTATAAAGATTTTGCACATTCTCCCTCTAAATTAAAAGCAACAACCCAAGCTGTAAAAAAGCAATATCCTAATAGAGATTTAATTGCGTGTATGGAACTACATACATTTAGTAGTTTGAATAAGGAGTTTTTACAAGAGTATAAAAATAGTATGAGTTCAGCTGATGAGGCTTATGTGTATTACAGCAATCATACAATAGAACATAAAAAATTAGCAGCAATAACTCCAGCGGAAGTAAAAGCTGCTTTTGGCTCAGAAAATGTAATTATTTATAATGATTCTGATGAATTGTTTGGAATGCTAAAAGCAAAAGAATGGAACAATAAGGTTTTACTCTTAATGAGTTCTGGGAATTTTGATGGGAAGGATTTGAATGGATTTGGAGAAAAGCTTATTTCTTAAACCCAGGATATTTTTTCATTAAGAAAGCAAATACAATAGAGTTAAATAGACCAATAAAAACCAATCCAAACATAGTTAACATGGAATGAAGGTAAGGTGATAACTGTTGTTTTACCGCTGCAATACTTTCGCGTAAACCTGTTGTAACTTCTTCTTTACTTAACCCTTCTTCAAGTTTTTTTTTAGCCATATCAATTAAACCATCTATGTATGGTTGTTGCTTTATTGGGAAAAAATTAGGATCAATTTTAGCATAATAAACATAGGTGATTACTCCCATCAAAATTCCAAAAAAAGAGGCTGTTCTGGCTCCTGTTTTAAAATCTTGCCCTAAAGTAGTAGTTCCTTCAAATGTTATTTTATTACTTCTAATTCCGAAAAAAACAGAAAAAAGTAATAGAAGCATATACATATACCAAATATAACTTTCCATAGAGCCGTGTTGCATATCTAATGCAAAGACGCTTATTTTTAGAATTAAAGCAACTACAGAAAAGGTTACTGCTATTTGAAATGGGTTTTTGAACATCTTTTTGATTAATCGTCATTGCGAAAGAGGTACGATTGAAGCAATCTCGTTATTAAATAATAAGATTGCTTCGTACCTCGCAATGACGTTATAAATTTAGTTACCTGCTTTCATAGAAATTAAGAACTCCTCATTACTTCTTGTTTGGCTAATTCTTCCTTTAATGAATTCCATAGCTTCAACAGGGTTCATGTCTGCAATATGATGTCTTAAAATGTGCATTAATTGTGTAACATCTTTTCCTAATAGTAAATCATCTCTACGAGTACTAGAAGAAACAATGTCAATAGCAGGATAAATACGTTTATTAGATATTTTTCTATCCAATTGTAATTCCATGTTACCAGTTCCTTTAAATTCTTCAAAGATAACTTCATCCATTTTAGAACCAGTATCTGTTAATGCAGTTGCAATAATTGTTAAAGAACCACCATCTTCAATTTTACGCGCAGCACCAAAGAATCTTTTAGGTTTTTGTAATGCGTTAGCATCAACACCACCAGAAAGTACTTTTCCTGATGAAGGAGCTGTTGTATTATAAGCTCTTGCTAAACGTGTAATAGAATCTAATAAGATAACAACATCGTGTCCACATTCTACCATTCTTTTACCTTTTTCTAAAACAAGGTTGGCTAATTTTACGTGTTTTTCAGCAGGTTCATCAAATGTAGAAGCAACTACTTCAGCATTTACGCTACGAGCCATATCTGTAACCTCCTCAGGTCGTTCATCAATTAATAAAATTAATAAATAAACTTCAGGATGGTTTTCTGCAATAGCATTAGCAAGATCTTTTAATAATGTTGTTTTACCCGTTTTAGGCTGTGCTACAATCATACCCCTTTGTCCTTTTCCAATAGGAGTGAACAAATCGATAATTCTGTTAGATACAGTAGGCTTACTAGCGCTAATTAAATTTAATTTTTCATTAGGAAAAACAGGTGTTAAATATTTAAAAGGAACTCTGTCTCTTACAACATCTGGAGTTCTATTGTTAATAGAAACAACTTTAATTAGGGGGAAATATTTTTCTCCAACTTTTGGAGGTCTAACACTTCCTCTAACTGTATCTCCTGTTTTTAATCCAAATAATTTTATTTGAGATTGTGATACATAAATATCATCTGGAGAATTTAAATAATTGTAATCAGAAGATCTTAAAAAACCATAGCCATCAGGCATTGTTTCTAAAACGCCTTCACTAACGATAATTCCATCAAAATCATAACCATGATCATCAGCTTTGTTTTTCTGGTGATTATGAATTGGTTTTTTGTGGTTAGGATTGTTGTTAGGTCTGTTTTCCTGATTGCTATTTGGTTTGTCCTCGTCTCTTTTTTGATTAGGATTTGGTTTGTGCTGAGGTTTTGGCCTTGGAGTTTCTTGTTTACTTACTGGAGCTTTTGGCGCTTCAGGTTTTGCGTTAACTTCAGGTTTAGTTTCAATTATAAGTTTGGTTTCAACTTTTGGTTGAGGTTTGTTTTCTACAGGTTTTGTGTCTGCAGGAGTAGTAGGGTTAGGCGTATCACTAAACAATCCTGGTTTCTCTAATCTTTTTCTTTTAGGTTTAGTAGTCGCACCTGTAGATGATCCAGCTGGAACTCTTTTTTTAGGTGCTGGTTTACTTTCTGTTT
>Ga0256845_1002886_pt1 | contig 12078 bp, 10 predicted proteins | sample RiftiametaG_FD_189101 | JGI IMG/M metagenome (GOLD analysis project Ga0256845, IMG submission 189101) | Tube worm associated microbial communities from hydrothermal vent at the East Pacific Rise, Pacific Ocean - Riftia | ecosystem: Host-associated > Annelida > Integument > Unclassified ... | reverse complement strand
GTGCATATCACGTTTATCGGGGAGAGAGCGAAGTACCCACTTCCTCTTGATGCAATTTTTTTCACAGATTGCGGTTTAAGGGTAAACGATACGAACATGAAAAATACTATTTAATCATTTCGTTAAGCACGGTAAGCCGTCTTTGATGTTCTGTCAAAGAAAAAAATGTTCAGGTTGTTGATTTTAAATGATTTAGTGTCTTGTTTCATAGAGCCAGTAAGGGAAATAAGAAAATTTGAGTTTTGTTAAACTTCAACTGACTTATACTGGCCGCAAGGTATCTTGCATCCCCTTTTGTGGGGTGTTCGTTGTGTTGTTGTACAAAAACAGTATCGATGGATGATATATACTGAGAAATCTATCGTTTATAATCTGTCAGGTCAAGAGAATTTACAGAGCCTGGTCTGTCTGCTTTTAAGGTGAGCATTGTTTCTGATCCGTTAGTACCTATTATTGACTTAAATACAGGTTACTTGATATTCACAGGGAGGGGCGTGATGGTGAGAAAGACACTTTATGACAAGTTATATCAAAGTCATGTGGTTGAAGAGCGCGGTGATGGGATAAATCTCATTTATATTGATCGTCATTTGCTCCACGAAGTGACTTCGCCTCAGGCTTTTGAGGGGCTGCATCTGGCAAAAAGAAACCTATGGAGAACAGCAACAAATTTTGGTGTGCCTGATCATAATGTTCCTACCGTGCATGTTGAGAGGATGGCCGGTATTGCAGGAATAGTTGATCCTTTTTCTAAACAGCAGGTTGAAACACTTAATAGAAATTGTTCAACACATGGTATTCTTCAATTTGAAATGTTGGATGACCGACAAGGTATTGTCCATGTTGTCGGGCCAGAGCAGGGCCTTATCCAACCGGGAATGACAGTTGTCTGTGGGGATTCACATACTTCAACTCTGGGAGCATTTGGGGCGCTTGCTCAGGGAATTGGCACATCGGAGGTTGAACATGTTCTTGCAACCCAATGTCTGTTGCAGAAAAAAGCAGACAATATGCTCATTCAAATTGATGGTGAATTGCAGGATACTGTTACGGCAAAAGATATAATTCTTCTTATTATTGGTAAAATTGGCACTGCAGGTGGAACGGGGTACACTATTGAGTTTGGTGGCTCAACTGTTCAAGCTTTATCCGTTGAAGGTCGAATGACTGTTTGTAATATGGCCATTGAAGCTGGAGCCAGAGCAGGGGTGATTGCTGTTGATCAAAAGACCATTGATTTCTTGAAAGAACGACCTTTTGTTCCGACTGGGAAGTTCTGGGATCAGGCTGAAGAATACTGGCGAACCCTCGTATCAGACCCTGACGCAGTTTTTGAAAAAATCGTGAGGATCGATGCAAGCCAAATTGAGCCGCAGGTGACATGGGGGACTTCTCCCGAGATGGTGACTGGGGTTACGGGTTGTGTACCCGTTCAAGGTGATACTCAAGAAATAACATCAGGACAGGCTCTTGCTCTTGCCTGTGATTATATGGGGTTGCGGCAAGGGCAACCTGTCACTCAAATTATGCTCGACAGGATTTTTATCGGTTCCTGTACCAATGCTCGTATTGAAGATTTGCGGGAGGCAGCTGCTCTAGTTAAAGGTAAAAAATAGCAGCTTCTATTAAACAGGCTCTTGTTGTGCCAGGATCAGGACTGGTCAGGGATCTTGCAGAAAGTGAAGGGCTGGCCGAGATCTTTCTTCAGGCGGGTTTTGAATGGCGGCAGCCAGGTTGTTCTATGTGTCTGGCAATGAATGGGGATACGCTTGGTGAGAAAGAACACTGCGCTTCGACTTCAAATAGAAATTTTGAAGGGAGACAAGGCTTTGGTGGTCGTACTCATTTGGTGAGTCCAGCTATGGCTGCTGCGGCTGCAATTGCAGGGCATTTTGTAGATATTCGCTATTGGAGTTGAGAGAATGGAACCATTTACTGTATATAGTGGGATTGTTGCCCCTATGGATAGGGCAAATGTTGATACCGACATGATTATTCCCAAGCAATTTTTGAAATCTGTGAAACGAACAGGGTTTGGGCCACAGCTTTTTGATCAACTCAGGTACCTTGATGAAGGCCAGCCGGGGATGGATAATGATGTGCGGCCGGTTAATACAGATTTTGTTTTGAACAAAAGTCGATATCAAAATGCGGGTATTCTTCTTACCAGGGAAAATTTTGGTTGTGGTTCATCACGAGAGCATGCTCCATGGGCACTTCTGGATTATGGTTTTCGGGCAATTCTATCATCTGGTTTTGCTGATATTTTCCATAATAATTGTTTAAAAAACGGTATCCTTCCTATTACATTATCTCCAGAAGTGATCGATCAACTGTTTGCTCAAGTTGAAATAACTGAGGGATTTGGTTTGGAAATTAATTTACAGAACCAGAGAGTTATCTGGCCATCGGGGGCGACGATTGATTTTGAAATAGACGTTTTTTATAAAAATTGTTTGTTAAATGGCCTTGATGAAATTGGCATGACTCTCGAGAAAAGTGATCTGATACACGGATACGAAAAGCAGAGACAAAAGATCTGCCCCTGGTTGTTTGAGGATCTGGAATAGTAGTTACTGTGTATGGTTATACGGTTGAGGTGAGGCTTTTGAGTACCTTGTCCAGCGCTTTGATGTTAATGGGTTTGGCGAGGTAGCTGTTCATCCCTGCCGTGAGACATTTATCTTTATCATCATTCATCGCATATGCTGTAAGAGCAACGATGGGAATGTTACGAATATGTTCATGTGATTTGGATGTTCTTATTATTTTTGTTGTCTCAATTCCGTCCATTTCCGGCATTTGTACATCCATAAGTATAATATCAAAATGATGTGTTTTGAGAAGCTCAAGAGCAATTCGTCCATTTTCAGCAACGGTTGATTTGTGTCCGAATTTGGTGAGAATGGCCTGAAGTATCTGTTGGTTAATTTGCTCGTCTTCAACCACTAGGGTGGAAAGGCGTCGTCCCGGACTGGTGAGTATTGGTGCTGGAACGTTTTTCTTCGGGGTTGTTTCTGTTGTCTCGCATTTGTTTGCCAACAGGGTGAAAGTGACTGTTGTGCCTTGGGCTTCGTTTCTTTTGAGAAAGACGGTACCTCCCATTTGTATGACCAGCTTTCTTACGATGCTGAGCCCCAGTCCGGTTCCTCTTATTTTCTTCTGTTTAGGCGATTCAATTTGAATAAAAGGATCAAATATTTCATCACCAGTATTGGCTGGGATACCAATTCCGGTGTCCCGGACTGTACATTCCAGTAAAATTGGATCCGTGTCTGTGTTTTTAACGGTTTGGATGATAATTTCAATCTCGCCCTGTTCTGTGAATTTTACGGCATTACCGACCAGATTAAAGAAAATTTGACGGATTCGAATGGGGTCTGCAATGAGTATTTCAGGAACTTCCGGGGCGACCGAGGCTGTCAGTCGAACCTTGTGCTGATCCAAAGAGTTTTTAAAAGTGGTGATGAGAGTAGTGAGAATATTTCTGATCCTGAATTTTTCTGGCGTTATCTGGAGTTTTCCGGCTTCAATTTTGGAGTAGTCAAGAATATCGTTGATGATAGTTAAAAGACTTTTTCCTGAGATCAGTGCGGCGTCTATATATTTGAGCTGTTCGTCGTCTAGCTGGGTTAATTTCAAGAGTTGGAGCATTCCCATAACACCGTTCATGGGGGTTCTGACTTCATGACTCATATTGGCAAGAAACTCTGATTTTGCACGGTTGGCGCCGTAAGCCTGCTCTTTTGCTGCCTCAAGTTCGAGCATTATTATTTTTCTTGAAGTTATATCACGGGTAACCCCTATTATTCCGGCAAACTGGTTAGAATTTTCAGGCAGTGGGGACGCAATGCTTTCAACCCAAATTGTCTCATTTGTTGCCGTTTTGAGTTCAGATTCCCAGTGCAGCGGCTGATCTTCAGTAAGAGTAAACCACTGCTTACGACGCTTGGCAAAAGGTGAGGGAATGATGATCTCATGATGTATAATCGAATGAGCCTGGTTTTGTGGAAATCCGGTAAGGTGCGAAAATGATGGGCTGATAAACAGTGGTTCCAGTCTGTGATTTGTCGTCCATATGACATCGTGTACATTGTCAGCTAATAGTCGGTAAAGTGATTCACTTCTCCGCAGGGCTCTGTCAGCTTGTTTTCTTTCGGTAATATCACGGGCAATGGCCATATAAAGGTCTTTACTATCAATACTCAGTCGGAGAATACTGACTTCGATTGGGAGCTTTATATTATTTTTTGTTACATAAGCAGTTTCGAAGGTTGCGTTCCCGCCCCTTTTAAGACTCGTTACCAGTTCGCGATTGTCCTGGAAATTTCTGGTGTCAATTATGTCATAAGGAGTCATTGTCAGGAGTTCTTTTCTAGTGTATCCAAGACGTTTGCAGGCAACGTTGTTGACATCTGAAAAGTATCCGTAATCTGGGCTGTACTGATCCAGAGAAATAACGAACATTGCATCATTGGCGTAATTGAAGAGTTTTCGGTACTTATTTCGACTTCGTTCTAACTCCTCAGTTTGATTGCCACGGAGAAAGAGGTCGCGATTCGAGGTTTGAACTAAATCTTCCTGGCGGCTATTGAGATTTTCCAACGCGTTGATGCGTTGCTGGGCTAAATTTAATTTATGCTGTAAAAGTGCAATTTCTTCTATAGCCATAATGAGGGGTTACGAAGGAGCAGAGTGTTAAAAGAGGAAGTGTATCCACAAAACGTCACTAGGATTGATGGTACTGTATTTGTGAGCAGAGAGTCAAATTGAAACAGAATAAGACTAGAAAAAGAGGATAAAAGTGGAACTTTGCTACAGGAAACTTTTCTTGCTGAAATTTTCCGGCAGCTGAAGGTAAAGAAAAAAACCGCTTGTTATAGAAAGTATGAAAAGAAGTATTCCGGTGAGAACCAGTGCAAAACTAAGATTTCTACTCTCAGAAATAAATCCGATGGCTGGTCCCAGTAAAGTAAAGCCTATTCGGATGATCATACTCCTTATGGAAAGTACAGTAGCTCTTGTCGCAGATGCACAGTTGCTATTAATATAATCCTTTAACACCGGAGTTGCATAGCCGCGGATGGCATAAAAGAAAAACAAACTCAACAGGGCAGGTAGAAGAGAAAGAGAGCCAAGGAGTATATAAGCAAGTGGTATGTAACAAATGATAAGCAGAAGAGAAATTCTGTTGCCAAGTATTGCTTTTGTTTTTGCAGCAAAGGCAGCAACGAGGGCTACGGTAAGGTTGAGGGCAACCCATAATGGTGTAATTGTTACGGCAGAAAAGTCATTGGTAATGAAATAAATTTGTGCGCACCAGGCCATGGACAGAGTTGCTACTCCGGTTATCGCTGATACGAAAATGGTACTGCTCAGCTTTTTATTATAAAAAATAGAATCTTTGCAAACAGTCCAAATATGTTGTATTCCCGGATGGCTTTGCATGGACTGGCGTGGTGGTTCGAGCAGGAAGAATGCCGCCGGAATAGCAAGGGATGCAATAATGGTCTGTGAAATGTACACTGCGCGGTAACTCAGAGATGCAGCAATGAGTCCGCCACAGATTGCGGCACCAGTTTCAGCAAAGTTACCAAGAGATGTAATTCTTCCTTCAAACTGCAGATACTGATGTTGGCGTCGCATGGCTGCCAAGCTGTCGTAAAGCATGGCAGAGTCTGCGCCGGAAATAAGACTTCCGCCGAGGCCAAGCGTAATTTCGGCCAGCATAAAACCAGAAAAGCTTGAAGATAGAGAATAGACAAGATAACCAAGAAAACCAAAAATACTGCCTAAAATAAGAGTTTTTCTGCGTCCAATTACGTCGGCCATGTAGCCGGATGGTATTTCCAACAGTGCTACGCTGAGGGAATAGATAGCCTGGAGAGAGAAAATAGCAAAATCATTAAGGCCGTTTTTATTGTAGAATAGTGCCACGACGGGCATAATGAGCATAAGCCACTTTGAGAGTTTGATAAGGTAGAGGCTGTAGATATTGTAGTGATATGATTTTTGCATGGGTAGAGTATAGTGTGACAAAGAGGAAAAATACAATATGGTAGTTCGTCAATAAAAAGATGGGAATAAATATTTTGGTCTGGAGTAAAATATGCCTGAAGTAAGTGTAATTATACCGTGTTACAATCAAGGCAAATATCTCAATGATGCAGTTGACTCAGTTTTGGCGCAATCGTACACCGATTTTGAGATCATTGTTGTTAACGATGGTTCCAGTGATGAGTACACAAAACAGATGCTTGCAGATTTCAAAAGGCCCCGGACTCGCGTACTGGTGACGGACAATCAGGGGCTTGCTGCTGCAAGGAACAATGGTATTGCCGAATCTCAAGGGACATTTATTCTGCCTCTGGATGCTGATGACAAGATAGAACCGGACTATATGAAAAAGGCTGTAAGCCTTTTGAAAAATGATGCAGACGTTGGCATTGTTTACAGTAAAGGTCGTCTTTTTGGTGCTGTTGATACGGATTGGGATTTACCTGATTTCTCTCTTACACGAATGCTGGTGGACAATATAATTTTTTGTTCTGCGTTTTTTAGAAAAGCGGACTGGTTGAGTGTTGGTGGTTATGATACAGGAATGCTGTACGGTTGGGAAGATTACGAGTTTTGGTTGAGCCTGATAGAACTGGGGCGAAATGTCGTGCAGATTCCGGAAACTCTTTTCTGTTACAGAGTCGCTTCCGACTCCATGGTCAGAAGTAAGGAAAAATGGCAAAAAGTTGAGATGTTCAAACGGATTTACCTGCGGCATCAGCCACTTTTTTCCCAGAATATTGAAGTGTGGATTGATGCACTGCTTGATATTCATGAAAAATATTATACCAGCCGCCTTTATGTGGATTGTGGCAAAGGAATCAGTGATAAAGATAGTGTCGGAAGGAAAGTCGAACAGGGAACGCCTCGAATATTATTTGATCTGACAAAATTTACGGGGATTAAAACGTTGCGCCTTGACCCCATTGATACATTTTGTGTGGTTCAGATCAAAGAAATCACAATACAATATCGCACAGGGGAAAGAGAAAGAGTGACTACTCTTGAATCAAATGCACTCTATGATCATGATGGGATATTATTGTTTGATACAAATGATCCACAATGCTTTTTTCCTGAGCTTGTGGATGACAAGCTCTGTGATGTCGTTGAGTTGAGTCTTGATCTCAAGTTTCATGCTCTTGCTGGGGAGGCTCTTGAACATATTGTCGAGTTTCAAAAAGAGCTCTTGTCTTCAGTTTCCAGAGAGAATATGTCCGCAAGATTGCAACGTGCAGGGAAGTCATTGTTTAATACGCTGACCGGCCCTGCACGAAAGAATTCCTGATAATATTCCGGGAATATTACTTGTCTATTTTTCCAAGTCCGGGCGCTGGAAATCGGGCGCAGAGTTCTTCTGCTTTCTGTGCTGTTTTTTTCTGTAGTTCCAGGTTGTCGGGATCATTTATAACAGTTGTTATCAATTCACTGATCACAATCATTTCAGCTTCTTTAAACCCACGGGATGTTATGGCGGGAGTGCCCAGGCGTATGCCACTGGGATCGAATGGTTTTCTTTTGTCGAAAGGGACGGCATTGTAGTTGACGACAATTCCAGCTTTATCAAGGATCTGGGCGGCCTTTTTCCCGGGGATTTTTTTGTTGGTAAGATCCAGGAGTAACAGGTGATTGTCCGTACCTCCGGTAACAAGCGAAAAGTCCTCTTCTGTAAGAGATGCAGCAAGAGTTTGTGCATTTTTCACTACTTGGCCAGTATAAGTTTTGAATGAAGCAGAAGCGGCTTCTTTTAGAGCAATAGCAATTGCTGCAATTGTGTTGTTATGTGGGCCGCCCTGTATTCCGGGAAAGACGGCTTTGTCAATTGCCTGTGCATGTTTTTCCTTGCAGAGAATCATGGCTCCACGTGGTCCCCTGAGTGACTTGTGAGTAGTTGTGGTGACGACGTCTGCATACGGAAACGGTGAGGGATGGAGACCGCAGGCAACGAGGCCTGCAAAGTGGGCCATATCCACCATAAGGAGTGCACCTACCTCGTCGGCAATTTCACGAAACTTGGCAAAATCAAGTATTCGTGGATACGCTGAATGCCCGGCGATAAGTATTTTTGGGCGCAGGGAAAGAGCTTGTTCCCGTATTGTCTCGTAGTTAATCAAGCCTGTATTTTTATCGAGCTGGTAATGATGAGCATCAAAAAATTTACCGGAGATACTGACTTTGGCGCCGTGGGTCAGGTGACCTCCGTGGGGAAGATCCATGCCCAGAATAGTATCCCCGGGTTTTAGAAAAGCCAGGTATACAGCCACATTTGCAGGTGAGCCGGAGTATGGTTGCACATTGGCATGTTCTGCACCAAAGAGCTCTTTGGCGCGCTGGATGGCAATGCTTTCGATCTGGTCAATAATCTGCTGGCCTTCGTAGTACCGTTTACCGGCATATCCTTCTGAGTATTTATTGGTAAGAATAGAGCCGGTGGCCTGGAGAATTGCGTCTGATACGTAATTTTCAGATGCAATTAGGCGGATTTTGCTGGCTTGACGCTTTTCTTCCTGCTTAATGAGTGAATAAATATCGGGGTCGAAGCGACGAACGCTTTCCATAATAATCTCCTTACTGCCAAAAGGGTGCACCTGAAGCACTGCTGAATAAAATAGTACTCCGTTCCTGTCTTGTATAGGAACTGTAATTAAATCCGTCCTGTAACAGCATTTGTAATATCTGCTGTGACGTGTGAGGGAACAACTATAATAAAAACATATGAAATTGAACAGTGGAAAGTAGTACGCCTGTGATAAGATTTTTCCAGGGCTTAAGTTTTAAGAAAAAACACTAGTCTGGCATGGTACTCTTCAACTCAGGAAAGTCGGTAATTATTGATGTTGCTCCCTGTTGAAATAATTCTTCCTGTCGCCGCTTATCGTTTACGGTAAAAACATTGACCCGGAAGCCCGCAGCTCGCAATTTCGTAATGAGGGCTTTGTCGGTGATATCTTCTCTGGGGTGGTAGGCCGCAACACCAAGTGATTGCAGGTACTCAATAAGATCTGGTGGGTGATAGTCCCGTTGCAGTGCACCTGTTGCGATGCTTGGGGCGAGTCTTTTGCATATAGGAAGATACTCGTGTTTAAAAGATGAGATGAGAACACGCTCTTCTGATTGCGTTTTTTTTATGATATTGATTGTCTCTTCTGCGACAATTTTATCATGTTTGTTACCTGTGTGGTTTTTGATTTCAATGTTGAGTGGTATTGTAGTTAGTGCAGGGTGCAGAAGGAGTTCCTCAAGTGTCATAATTGTTTGTGGAAGTTCTGCACGGAGTTGTTCAATTGATACTTTTTGTTCTTTGATCGTATGGAATGGATCCGCCTCAATAAACCATGAACCCATGTCAAGGGTTTTGAGCTGTATGGCATCCCAGTTTTCCACATCAAGTGATTCCAGGCCTAATTTGTTTCGTTTGTTTGATGCATCACTGGTTCTTGCAAGGGTTGGGTCGTGGGTAACCATCGGTACCGCGTCTTTGCTCATTTGGATGTCGAGTTCGATAAAATGACAGCGGCCCAGACTTGCTTTGAATGCTGATAAGGTGTTTTCGGGCCAGTGGGAACGAAAACCACGATGAGCGCAGATCAGGCGGGAGGGCTGGAGTTTGTTGAAAAATGTCATAATGTAATCTTAGTAATGGGTAGATTTTCTATCATATGAAAAAATTGTATATTTATTACCATCTGATTACAAATGATCAATTTATTTTTCAACAAATTCGTGTTGTGTTTAACAAAAATGGTTTGAGGATGTAGTACGTATAAATGAGATCAAACTTGCTATTCTATGGTATGGTGTGTAGTAAACGTATCTCGATGTTAGTAAATTGTTTGCATATCATTATGAACGAATAATTTTTGCTCAGGAAGCAATAGTTTTTATATGAAATATTCAGTAGCACGATCTTTTAAGATATTTGTCAAACTCACTCTTTTTCTAATTATTTTCTCTTCAAGTCTTGGTGTCTTGCCATCTTTTGCAGCTCAACGTGATAAATATGATATTATTTACATATTGACTAAAGACCTTGAACGGGTGCTTGATTATAAGGAAGAATTGGAAGCAATTTTTGACGCTAAGGTAAGAAGGAAGTTGAGAATTGTCGGCAGGGGCGATGAATATGCCCTGATCTATGATGGTAATGATTCTGCTCGAACCGTCACCAAAACGCTGGTACAGCATGCAGAAATACTCAATAAGGCTGGATATGATGAGCCATATGCCACGAAAGAACAAAATTTCCATGTCTTATATAATGTCAGTTATGGCATGGGGCCTAATCTTGAACCATTAAAAAAACGGTATAAAATTGTCTATAAATATCTGGGTGAAGACGTCAAAAAAGACCTGTTTATTGAAAAGACATCATATGGAAATTATACACTTATATATCGCAGGAGGGGCGGGAAAACTTCAACTACCCGCGTGGCTAAACGGCATGCTAAAAAGTTGAGAAGGCAGAGAATTGCAACTTCTCTGACGAGGGAGAACAATAACACGGTTGTATATGGCGAAACCAGTCTGATGGATGAGAAACACAGTCTGGGAAGGACTGGAGATAAAGTTTCTGCGAAACCAGCAAAATCTGTCGCTGCTGTTATTGTTCCTCAGTCCAAAAAAATGACCACACCTCGTGAGAAAATAAGAAAAACAAAAACTCAACCCCTTTCAAAGAATTATTCACAGTTTGAAAAATCCATCGAAGAATACATAAACAAATTGCGGCGGAAAGGCAAAATCAGTAAAGACGAATCTACCGGCTGGATGGTCTATGATCTCATGAGGGATCGCTCCATTGTTGATATTAATGCTGATAAAGAGTTTCAGGCGGCAAGTATGATAAAACCATTTGTTGCGCTCGCTTTTTTTCATCAGGCAAAAGCAGGAAAATTTGTGTATGGACGGAAAAGCAGACGCAAAATGGAAGCAATGATCCAGAGAAGCAATAACTCAGCGACAAATTGGATAATGCGTCAGGTAGGAGGTCCGAAGAACTGTGAAGCAATCCTGAAAAAATATTATGGTCATATCTTTAAGAAAACGAAGATTAAAGAATATATTCCATCCAATGGTAGAACGTATCTCAATAGTTCTCTTCCTTCCGATTATGTACGATTTTTAAGGGCACTTTGGAAAAAGGAATTACCGTATGGTAGAGAGATCAGGAGGTTAATGGCCCTGCCAGGTCGAGATCGTCTATATCACGGTACTCCAATTCCCCGTGGTACTCTGGTGTATAATAAAACTGGTACTACTGCGCACTTATGTGGAGATATGGGCATTCTCAGTCCGAAAACAAAAAAGGGGGGGAGGTACCCTTATGCTATTGTCGGCATAATTGAGAGGCGTTCAAGGCCGTCCGACTACGGACGATGGATGCATTCCCGCAGTCGCGTTATTCGTGAAGTTTCAACGTTGATATACAAAGAAATGAAAAAAGAGCATCAACTCTTGTAAAAGTTGGTTCACGCAGACAAGCTGTAAGTAAGGCACTAACGCGGTAAACCGCAAGTAAGTGCCTTGGAGGTATCTATTCATTTTTATGTTTAATACCTTCTTCATTTTCTTGTTTTTTATTACAGCTTTGGCGGAGTAATGTACTAATAACTGTGGAGGGATGATTATGAATGTGATAATGGATCTTTGCTTGGTTCCTATGGGCGTTGGCGTTTCAGTCTCTGAATATATTGTTGCATGCCATGAAATTTTAAAGAAAAGAGGGCTGAAAACGCAATTGCATGCTTACGGGACAAACATTGAAGGTGATTGGGATGATGTCATGATCGCTGTCAAAGAATGTCATGAGAGAGTACACGGTATGGGAGCCCCTAGAATTACAACGACCATTAAGATGGGTACAAGAGTTGATCGGAAGCAGTCAATGGATGAAAAAGTCTCTAGTGTAATGGATAAGTTAGAATAATTACCCAGAAGGGAAATCAGTTTCAGTGGTGAACATCGTCTTGACCCAACCATGGTTTCCGCCAGTCGTCTTTATATAAAGCCATTCAGGGGCAG
>Ga0256845_1002885_pt1 | contig 12081 bp, 8 predicted proteins | sample RiftiametaG_FD_189101 | JGI IMG/M metagenome (GOLD analysis project Ga0256845, IMG submission 189101) | Tube worm associated microbial communities from hydrothermal vent at the East Pacific Rise, Pacific Ocean - Riftia | ecosystem: Host-associated > Annelida > Integument > Unclassified ... | reverse complement strand
ACTGCAGCAGGATATGGGTGCTCGGGATGTTATCAATGCCCTGCAAAATAAGTTCATCGATGTTGAAATGCCGTTTTATATCTATGTTGTGGATGAATATGACAAACTTGTGGGAGTCAGCTCATTAAGGCAGCTTGTTGTGGTACATCCTGAAAAACCCTTAAAAGATTTTATGGCAAGGGACATTGTTTCAGTAAAAACATACACTGACAGAGAAGATGTGGCAAAAGTTGTCTCTCGCTATGATTATCTTGCTGTACCTGTGGTGGATGATGATAATAGAATGGTGGGAATTGTTACTGTGGATGATGTTATTGATATACTCCACGATTCTGCCACGGAAGATATGTTGAAAATGGCAGGTGTTGGTGAAAATTTTATTGAAACCCAGACTGTTTTGCGAGGTACAAAAATTCGTTTACCATGGCTCTTTGCAAGTTTTATTGGTGGACTTGCAGCATTTTTTATAATTGGACGATATGAAGAAAGCCTTGTGAAATTCACATGCCTTGCTGCCTTTATCCCAGTTATTATGGGCATGGGCGGTAATATTGGTACACAATCTTCAACAATTGTTGTGCGTGGTATTGCAACAGGTTTGATCAATATACGCGATTTTTGGAAAATCATTACTAAAGAGCTTGCCATTGGTTTGATTCTAGGTGTTTTCTATGGAATATTCATTGGTATTGTAGCAAGTATTACATACAGAACAGAGCCAATTTTTATTCCCCTGGCGATTTCAGTCGGATTGGGTGTTGTTGCATCCATGTCAGTTGCAGCTTTAGTAGGCTCTGGCATACCACTGCTTTTTGAAAAGATAAATGTTGATCCTGCTGTTGCCACAGGTCCTTTTGTTACAACTGCTGTGGATATTGTAAGTGTATATTGCTATTTCACCATTGCCACCATACTGCTTGGTATATAAATTACCATGGCAGATTTTTCTTCAGATGCAATCCTGCTGAGGAGAATAGAATACTCAGATTATGATTATATTCTAACGTTTCTTTCTGAAAAAAGAGGAAAGATTTCTGTAATCGCAAAAAATGCAAAAAAGAGCATAAGACGATTCCAGGGTTCTCTGGATCTGTTTTCTGTTATGAACATACAGGTTGTTTTTCCAAAGAAAAAAAAAGATGCTATTCCAACTCTTTTTAATGTAGATCTCATTAATCCCTTTGAAAAGATTCGAACAGATGTTGAAAAAGTGGGGTATGCAAGTTACTGGGTTGAAATTATAAATTTTTATCTTGAAGATCAAAAAGAGCAGGCAGAATTATACAAGCTTCTTTTATTCTCCCTGGATGCTTTAAACTCGAGCTTGATAGCAAGAGAGGTGATTAATCTTCTGTTCCAGATAAGATTTATGACAATTTCAGGATTTGCACCTGATTTAAAAAAATGCGGTGTATGCAGGGTGTCAATAGATGAGACTGCTGCGGTTCATAAAAAAGTGATTTTTGATATTGGCAACGGGCGTTTTGTTTGCAATAAATGCCAGGCAAAAGTGGCAGCAAACTATATAAAAGTTTCCAAGGGGACATTAAAACAACTTGCCTGGATAAATGAAAACGAAATTTCAAAGGCTAAACGGATGAGGTTTTCAAGACTTGCAATTATTGAGGGGGAAGCTTTTTTGCAGGCATTCATTCCCTTTCATATAGGGCGGGATTTTAAAAGCCTTAAATTCTTAAAAAGGATTAAAAGGGAACAGTGAATTTAACAAACCTGCTAAAAAAAGATGAGATAAAAGTATCGGTGCCTTGCCGGGTCGATCTGGGAGGTACGCTTGATATCAGTACTTTTTATCTCCCCTTAAATTTTTTATCTCCATCAAGCTTTAATATTGCAATTGATATGCGTACCCATGTTACTCTATCTGCGTTTAAAAAAGGTCATGTGAAAATATCTTCAAAAGGATTTGAAACAGCACAATTTTTAAGTTTTGAAGCTCCATTTGATCACCCCATGGGCCTTATGTTTGCCATTGCTGATTATTTTCATATTGATGGGGTTCATATTCACATCGAGTCATCTTCCCCACCCCGAAGTGCACTTGGAGGTTCTTCAGCAGCAGCAGTTGCCATTGTAGCAGCGTTTCTTGTTGCTGTTGATGGCAAAAAAAATGTTGATGCTGAAAAAGCAGCATGGATTGCCCACAATATTGAGTCCAGTGTGGCAGGAGTTCCCTGTGGCATGCAGGATCAGCTTGCAGCAGCATTTGGTGGAGTGAATCAGTGGTTCTGGAAGTTGCACAGGGGACGACCAGCATTCATACGAAAACCCATCTTAAAATCCAATGATATTAAAGTGTTAAATAAAAGAATGCTAGTGGCATACTGTGGTATTCCCCATGTATCAAGCCAAGTAAATAAAAAATGGGTTAATCAGTTTATTTGTGGTGAAAATCGTGCTAACTTTGGAAAAATTGTTAAATTAACTGATCAGTTTGCCAAGGCATTACAAGATCATAAATTCAGCCTTGCTGGAAAGTATATGAATGAAGAAACCCTGATACGATTGGAGATGACCCGGGAGGTGCTGGACACAATTGGGAAAAAATTGTTTGAAAAAGCTCTGCAACTGAATGTTGGAGCAAGATTTACAGGTGCAGGTGGCGGAGGATGTGTCTGGGCAATTGGTGATAAAGAAAACATCAAAGATGTAAGAAAAGATTTTATGAAAATACTTGAAACTCAAAAAGAGGCGCAAGTATTAGATACAGCAGTTGATTTTACAGGAATCAAAGTTTATTAATTATATAATTTTTAAGAGGTCTTAAGCAAAATGAATTTTCAAGATGTTATTCTAAATTTACAGAAGTTCTGGGGTGACAAGGGTTGTGTTCTAGTCCAGCCCTATGACATGGAGGTGGGAGCTGGTACCTTTCACCCTGCAACCCTTCTTAAGGCATTGGGGCCAGAACCGTGGAGAACAGCATATGTTCAGCCTTCAAGACGTCCAACAGATGGACGATATGGTGAAAATCCCAATAGACTGCAGCACTATTACCAATTCCAGGTGCTCATTAAACCGTCACCTCCTGATATTCAGCAGTTATTTATTGAAAGCTTTAAAATTTTAGGGGTTGACCCTTTAGAACATGACATCAGGTTTGTTGAAGACGACTGGGAGTCTCCCACCCTTGGAGCAGCAGGGCTTGGCTGGGAAGTGTGGCTTGATGGCATGGAGGTAACCCAGTTTACATATTTTCAAAAAACCGGAAGCATTGAACTTGCTCCAATTTCCGTTGAGCTGACATATGGTCTTGAGCGTATATCCATGTATCTCCAAGGTGTTGATAATGTTTTTGATCTTAAATGGAATGATGAAATAACATATAGGGATGTGTTCCACCAGCAGGAAGTTGAACAGTCAAAATATAATTTTGAAATTGCAGACATTGATATGCTGTTTGATAACTTTATTAAATATGAGGCAGAAGCCCACAAAATCATCAAACATGATATTGTTCTGCCTGCCTATGAATGCTGTCTCAAGTGCTCCCATATTTTTAATCTGCTTGATGCAAGGGGTGCCATCAGTGTTACTGAGCGAACAGGATACATCAAAAGAATCAGGGAGATTGCAAGGGCATGCTCCAGAACATATGTGCAGCAGAGAGAAGAACTTGGCTATCCATTATTGAAAAAAAAGGTGGTAAATAAGAAAGGGGAGAAAGCATAAGTATCATGGAAACTCTATTAATAGAAATAGGTGTGGAAGAGATTCCCGCAGGATATATAGTTCCGGCTCTTAAAGCTTTTAAAAAGAGTCTTCTTGCAGCAATGGCTAAAAAGAGAATTGAAACAGGAAAGTGTGAATATTTTGGCACACCAAGACGTCTTGCGCTAATAGTTGAAAATGTAGCACCAGAACAGAAATCTCAAACCTCTACAATTTTTGGTCCTCCAGAATCAGTTGGATTTGATAAAAATGGTAAACCAACTAAAGCAGCATACGGCTTTGCAAAAAAGGCTGGCATTGATGTTGATAAAATCACAATTGTTCAACAGAAAAAGGGAAAGTATCTTACAGCATGTGTCAAAGAAAAAGCCATCTCTTCGGCTGTGATACTTGAGAAGATACTGCCTGAACAGATTCTTTTGATACCTTTTCCAAAAGTCATGAAGTGGGGTGACCTGCCAATTTTGTTCACCCGCCCCATCATCTCTTTAACAGGACTGCTTGGTAAGAAAGTGCTTAATTTCAAAATCGGCAATGTTGAGTCTTCATCATTTGTCTTTGGACATCAATTTATGTATCCTGACAAATATATAATTGAGTCAGCTGAAGATTATTGTCCCACCCTTGAGTCCAAGGGAGTTATTGCTGACATTGAAAAGAGAAAAACTCTTCTTAAAAAGTTAATAACAAAAGCTGCAACTGATTATGACAGTGAAATCGTTGATGATGAAGAGCTGTTGGATATTGTCGCAAATGTTGTGGAATATCCATATCCTGTGGTGGGAAAATTTGACGATGAGTTTTTAGGAGTTCCCGATGAAGTACTTATTACTGCCATGAGAGAACATCAAAAATATTTTGCTTTATGCGATGCAGAGGGTAATCTGAATTCATATTTCATAGCTGTAAATAACACCAGGGTTAAGGATATGAAAATTGTTGCCAACGGACATGAAAGGGTTTTAAGAGCACGCTTGTCCGATGCAAAATTCTTCTGGGAGCAGGATCTTAAATCCAGCATGGATGATTTTGCTGAAAAACTTAAAAAAGTTACATTCCAGGCAGAATTGGGCACTGTTTTTGAAAAACAGGAAAGGGTAAAATTACTTGGTGCAGACATTGCACAAAAGATAGACCATAAAGATAGTGAAATTTTACAGGCAGATGTGAAAAGAGCTGCAGAAATTTGCAAGGCTGACCTTGTAAGCCAAGTGGTTATTGAGTTTACAAAGCTGCAAGGTATCATGGGAAGAATTTATTCTAAAAAATCTGGTGAGAAAAGTGAAGTTTCAGATGCAATTGAACAACACTACAGACCTGTTTTTTCCGGGGGGAAACTTCCTGAAAATGATACTGCAAGAATTCTTGCAATTGCAGATAAAATAGATTCAATCTGTGGCTGTTTTGCCATTGGACTTATACCAACTGGTGGTTCAGATCCCTATGCTTTAAGGCGACAGGGCATTGGAGTATTGCAGATCATGCTTGAGGCTGATTACTCTTTTTCTTTAAAAGATGTGGTCTTTAAAGCTGTAGAACCCTTTGTTGATAATGATTCAAAACAAGATGGAACTGCAAAACAGATAATTGAGTTTTTCAAAGTCAGAATGGTTAATATGTTTGCTGATAAAGGATTTGCAAAAGAAGCTGTAAACTCGGCACTTGCTGCATCCTTTGATAATATACCTGATGCTGCCTTGAGAATTAAAGCCATTGATAATTTAAGAAAACAGCCTGATTTTGAACCAATATCCATTGCATTTAAACGTGTTGGCAATATATTAAAAAAATCTGCACCTGATAAAAGTTTGAGTGTTGATATTAATCTTTTTGATGATAAGGCAGAAAAAGACCTTTATAATGAAGTTAATACATTTAAAGACAAGGTAGTATCTCTAACTGATAAAGGTGATTTTGATGCAGCTCTGAAGAAGATTGCAGGTTTACGTCCCTTTGTCGATAATTTTTTTGATAATGTAATGGTCATGGTTGATGATGAAAAAATTAAAGCAAATCGACTTGCTTTGCTTTTAGAAGTTGACACACTTTTTGGTAATATTGCAGATTTTTCAATAATTTAAAAAGGAGAGAATATGCCGGGTTTTGATCCTGAACAAGATAAAAAATTAAAAGAGTGGAGATCTGAAGAGACAGGTCTCTGTATTTCCATAAATCAATATAAAGATGGTGAACCAAAGGTTCAGATAGGACCCAGAATAATCAAGAAAAAAGATGGGACAGATGGTGCACCAAGAAAAGCTGGTAGATTTACCATTGAAGATGTTATGTGGATTTATGAAACCATTGATGAGGTAAAGGATGAGTTATCCGACCTTGTCGGACCTGAATAGTGAATCTCTGATCCCGGTACCAAAGGTCAAAAACCCTTCTGGGTTTGGCAAGGTTGCAGTAATGGTGAGCAGTGATCAGGATTTTAAAAATATCAGGTCAAATTCTTTAAAACCTGAAGCCTCAAATTTTTATTTAAGTACTTTTTTTACGGATAGAGAAAAAGTCTGTTTTGCAGGTCCTTATATTGGTGCACCCTATGCTGTAGTGCTATTGGAGTCCCTGATAGCTAAAGGAGCTGAGAATATATTAATACTGGGGTGGTGTGGGGCTATATCTGACAAGCTAAAGGCAGGGGATTTGATAATACCAACAGGTTCAATATCTGATGAAGGTACTTCAAGACACTATGCTGATATTTCTGATGATTTTCCCATCCATTCCCCTTCAGCATCATTGTCCAACGCTCTTGGAAAGCAACTTGATAAAATAGATATCAAGTTTACTGAAGAAATAATTTGGACAACAGATGCAATATTTAGAGAGACTGCAAAAAAAGTAGACTTTTTTAGAAATCAAAAAGCCCATGCTGTTGAGATGGAATGCTCTGCTCTTTTTGCAGCAGCCAGATTTAGAAAAGTTGAAATTGCTGCGTTGTTAGTAGTCTCAGATGAACTTAAACCCACAAAATGGATCCCGGGATTTAAGAAAAAAGAGTTTAAAGAGGCACGCAAAAAAGCGTGTACTGCAATTGCTGACTTCGCAGGAAAGCTTAATCAAAATGAATGATAAGACAGAGTATAAAGCACTGGAACAAGAAGTGCTCAAGTTAAAAGATAAGCTTGTTGAACACAGTTATAGATATCATGTGCTTGATGATCCTGTCATTTCCGATGCAGAATATGACAGACTTATGCAGCGCCTGCTTGATATTGAAGAGCAGTATGAAGAGTTTGCTTTGCCTGATTCACCCACTAAAAGGGTTGGGGCACCACCTTTAAAAGCATTTACAACTGCTGAACATTCATATCCCATGCTGGGGCTTGATAATGCATTTTCTGATCAGGATGTGTTGGATTTCCATAACAGGATAGCAAAGGTTTTAAACTTAAGCACAATACTATACACTGTTGAACCAAAATTTGATGGGGTTGCAGTTGAGCTTGTATATGAAAAAGGTATATTAACCGCAGGTATTACCAGAGGGGATGGGATAACCGGTGAAGTGGTTACTGACAATATTCGTACAATTGGAAGCATCCCTTTGAATTTGTCCAGGGAACAGACATCTGACATTCCAACGCTTCTGGAGGCTAGAGGTGAAGTTATCATAAATAAAAAAGATTTTGATACCTTAAACAAGGCAAGACTTGAAAATGATGAAAATCCATTTGCCAACCCAAGGAATGCAGCAGCAGGCTCTCTTAGGCAACTTAATTCAAAGATTACAGCCCAGAGACCCCTTAATATTTTTATATATGGTTTGGGGAGTATTCAAGGAGTTGATATAAGGTCTCAAGGGGAGATGTTTGACCGATTTAAAGAGTTTGGATTTAAGATTAATCCCCTTGTTAAAAGCAAGATAACCATACATGAAGCAATTGATTGGTATAAAGAGCTTGAAGTTTTGAGAAGTGAACTCCCTTATGAAATCGACGGCATGGTCATAAAGGTTGATGATATTGAAATCCAGAAAAAGCTGGGGCAAAAGGCAAGAAGTCCAAAATGGGCAATCGCATATAAATTCCCTGCTTCAGAAGAGGTCACAACAGTTGAAGATATAATTATACAGGTTGGAAGAACTGGTACTTTAACACCTGTTGCAGTATTGGAACCTGTTAATATCGGCGGTGTGGTTGTAAAAAGAGCAAGCCTTCACAATGCAGATGAAATTGCCCGTATGGATATTAGAGTGGGGGATAGAGTGCTTGTGAAAAGAGCAGGAGATGTGATACCAAAGGTTGTAAAAAGGGCAGGACCGAGAGAAAAAAATGGTCAGCTGCCTTTTAAAATGCCTCTTTCTTGTCCGGTGTGCAAAAGCGAGATTAAAAAACTTGAAGACGAGGTAGCCTATAAATGTATCAATGCTGCGTGTCCTGCACAACTAAAAGAGAGACTTAAGCATTTTGTCTCAAGGGACGGGTTTGATATAGAGGGTATTGGTAATAAATTATCAGCCCAACTTGTAGAAGGAAAAAAGATAAATTCCATTGCTGATATTTTTTATCTGGGTAGAGATGATCTGTTAACCATGGAGCGTATGGGAGAAAAGTCCGCATCAAATCTCATTAAAGCAATCAATGATTCTAAAAAGATCGCTTTTAATAGATTCCTTTTTGCTCTGGGTATCCACTATCTGGGTGAGACTGCTGCAAATCTGCTTGCCAGAAAGTATGAAAATATTGATGATCTGTCCAATGCCTCAAAAGATGATATTGAAAGTATTGATGGGCTAGGCCCTAGAACCTCAACATCAGTATTTGATTTTTTCCAATCACCTTTGAATAGATCAATGGTTGATAAAATATTACAAGCCGGTCTAGAACCTTTTAATGAAAAATACAGTGCAGAACATGCAGAAAAGTCAGATTCCTTAATCAATAATGAGTTTTATAAAAAAACCATTGTACTGACAGGAACACTGGAAACCCTTACAAGAAAAGATGCAAAACAGATATTATCCGACCTTGGAGCAAAAGTTACTTCATCTGTTAGCCCAAAAACCGATTTCGTTATTATCGGTAAAAATGCAGGGAGCAAGCTTGCCAAAGCAAAAAGTTTGAATATAACAATAATTGAAGAGCAAACCTTTGCTCAAATACTTAAACAATAGTTAGCACTTCACAACATAAATAAATTTTTTTTTAAAAATTTATTCCATGGATTAAAGGGTGAGCTTTGTGAGATGAATCCTTGCTATTAAGGGATATTTTTGATATTTAACGCTATTGATATTAATAATTTATTTTAAGTACCTTAAAAATTATGGCAGATAAAAATAGTAAGATCAATGTTAAGCGTGCAATCAAAAATAAGACCAGAATAATAAAAAAAAGAAAAAGGCGTAAAAAGAAAAAATTTCTTTACTTTATAGTCAAGTGGGGACTGATTTCAGGTGCCATGTTATTATTGATAGGAGCTTGTGCTCTTACAGGATTATATTTTTATATTAGTAAAGATTTGCCTAAAATTAATACTTTACAAGACTACGCCCCTTCAACAGTTACAAATGTTTTTTCTGATGACCAGAGAAAAATCGGAGAGTTTTATCACCAGAGAAGGGTTGTGATCCCACTTTCTGAAATGTCGGATCAGTTACAGAATGCGTTTATTGCTGCTGAAGATTCAAGGTTTAGAGAACATACAGGCGTTGATTTTTTTAGTATTTTTAGAGCAATGGTAAAAAATGTTCAAGCGCGTACTATTGTGCAGGGTGGCAGTACAATCACCCAGCAAGTAGCAAAATCATTTTTTTTGACCCCTGCAAGGACATATGAAAGGAAAATAAGGGAAGCTATACTTGCCTATCGTATTGAGAAAAGTTTTTCAAAAGATGAGATTCTTTTTCTCTATTTAAATCAGATATATTTAGGGCATGGAGCGTATGGTGTAGAAGCTGCTGCAGAGAATTATTTTGGAAAACATGCAAAACAATTGGATTTATCAGAATGCTCCATGATTGCAGGACTGCCCCAGGCACCAAGTAAATATTCGCCATTTCGTTATCCAAAAAGAGCGCAACAAAGACAAATTTATGTCTTAAATCAGATGAAAGAGGGCGGATTTATAACAAATATTCAAGCAACTGAAGCCATGAATAAAAAACTTGATATTAAGCCTAGGAAAAACTGGTTTATTGAGAGAGTTCCTTGTTATACTGAGCATGTACGACGTTATGTTGAAGATAAATATGGTAAAGATGCTTTATACAAAGAGGGGCTTAATATTTATACTGCTGTAAATATTGAAATGCAGAAAATTGGCAGAGAGCAGGTTGTAAAAGGTTTAAAAGAATTAGATAAACGTCAGGGCTACAGAGGATGTATAGAACATATTCCAGCTTTAAAAATTGAATCTTTCAGCAGGGAAATATCAAAAACTATTGACCATGGTTCTCTTCAAAAAGGGAGTATATACAAGGGGGTAGTTCTTGGGATAAATGACAAGAAGAATCAAGCTGATATCCGGGTGGGCAATTACCATGGTTTTATTAAAGGCAACACTATTGCCTGGGCAAGAAAGCCAAACCCACAAATAGGATACTGGCAAAGCAAGATCCGACATATTAAAAAAGTCCTTAAACCAGGGGATGTTATTTTTGTAACACCAAAAGAGAAAATTAAGGAATCAGATAATTGGATATTTGAGCTGGACCAGGAACCTGACGTCCAGGCAGCACTCCTATGCATTGAAGCTGAAACAGGTCATGTAAAAACAATGATTGGAGGAATCAATTACTTAGAAAGTCAGTTTAACAGGGCAACTCAATCTCGAAGACAGCCTGGTTCATCATTTAAGCCGATTATTTTTGCAGGAGCTATAGATAAAGGGTATACTGCTGCAACTATAATTATTGACTCACCAATCATATTTGAAGATGAAGAACGTAATTTCACATGGAAACCAAAAAATTATACTGAAAAATTTTTTGGTCCAACATTGTTAAGAACAGCCCTGATCAAATCCAGAAACGTTGTTACCATAAAAATTTTAAAAGATGTGGGAATAGATTATATTATAGATTATGCAAGAAAATTTGGCATTAAATCAGATATTAATCGTGATTTGTCCATTGCTCTTGGATCATCTGGTACCAGTCTCTTGGAAATGGTTGATGCCTATTCAATCTTTTCAAATCTGGGTTATCTGGTTGAACCTGTATTTATTACCAAAATAGTAGACAGGCACGGTAATATCCTTGAACAATCAGAGTTGATAAGAAAAAAAGTTATTGATATGACCACTGCATATATAATTACGCATCTTTTGGAAGGTGTTGTGAAATCAGGTACAGGCTGGCGTATCAAGGCGTTAAAACGACCAGTTGCCGGCAAAACAGGCACAACAAATAATCTTTTTGATGCATGGTTTTTAGGCTATACTCCAAGATATACCACTGGTGTGTGGGTAGGATTTGACCATGAACAACCAATGGGAAGAGGGGAGACTGGCTCCAGAGCGGCGGCTCCCATATGGCTTAACTATATGCAGGAAATCTTAAAAGGAAAATCAGTAAGAACATTTAATGTACCTGAAGGTGTTGTATTTGCAAAAATAGATGCAAAAACAGGGCTTTTACCCATTGAAGAGTCTAAAGAGGTTATTTTTGAATGTTTTAAAGAGGGGACAGTACCAACTGAGTATACACCTCGATCAGATGCTGAAGTGATTACAAAAGACGATTTTTTTAAGGAAGAGATATAATTACCATTACATATCATTTAATTTTTTCTTAATAGTATTTTTCATGGTTTCATATCGTGTCTTTTCACACTGTAGGACTGTTTGATCAATAAGCTGTTGCAACAGTTCATTTCCTAACCCCTGTTGTTGTATCAATCCTTTGGGTAAGTCCTCTGCTGATATGGTCATTTTTTCATTGCTATTGAATTTATTAAAAGTCCAGGCTACCAGTGTACTGATTGTTTTATCATCTATCTCAGGTTCTGGCTCATTACTCTGCCTGTTTTCTTCACCTATATCAGGGTTATCAGGCATAGTAGGAGCAGGAGTAGTATGTTTTTCCGGCAGTAAAGGCATTAAATCTTTCAGGGTAATTAAGCCATGATCTGTTCGTAACGTCTCAATGGTTTTAATCAATTGTTTTGGATAAATCAGTAATACAATCTGATTTTCATGGATAAAAATTTTGGGGCAGCATTTTTCAGCAAGTTCAGGATGGAGAAGAGGGTATGGTTCAAATTTGGTTGGAAAGGTTATTTTTTTAACTGTATTGTCAATCAAAAGCGCTAAACCGGCTTGTTTATTTATCTTTTTTAAAATAAGGATCTCAGAGCCTGATATATCATGATGCTTTTGTGTAAGGAAAGATTTTAAATAAAGAAGTTTAGCTCCGGTCTTGCTAAACTCATCTCTCTTGAG
>Ga0256845_1002884_pt1 | contig 12081 bp, 11 predicted proteins | sample RiftiametaG_FD_189101 | JGI IMG/M metagenome (GOLD analysis project Ga0256845, IMG submission 189101) | Tube worm associated microbial communities from hydrothermal vent at the East Pacific Rise, Pacific Ocean - Riftia | ecosystem: Host-associated > Annelida > Integument > Unclassified ... | reverse complement strand
CAGTATTCTTAGTTTCCCGCGACCGTCTCTCTCTCTCATGTCGTACGCGCTGATCTTTGGGTGCTCCATCAAACCCACACAGGTCGATCGCAAAGCCAAGCATGACACGGCAGAAGACACCGCAGAAGACACCGCAGAAGATACCGCCAGGAGCTATCAACGAGTCCCCGCCACAATCTCGCCGATCGGTGCCGCGCTCCGAGGCCCGTTCACGACGGGCCACGACGCCATTCTTGCCGACCAACGTTCACCCTATTCCCATCTTCGTGTACGCCAGGAAGGCGAGATGCGTTCGCTGAAGTTCGTCTCAAAAAGCGGACAAGAGCGCCATCAGACCAGCATGAACACACAAACGCCCTTCGTCTTGCAGAGCGCCTACGCGCGGACAATGTTCGCTAGCTTACTGTACAAATCAGAATCGGAACATTCTCGTCTGCTGGTCGTAGGCCTTGGCGGTGGCGCCATGCTCCAATTCATCCGTCACGCCCTCCCCAACGCCGAAGTTCACGCAGTGGAGATCGATGCCCAAGTCGCGCAGGTGGCCCGCGAGTGGTTTGGCGTTCACGACGATGCCAAGACGAAGATCGTCGTCGCCGACGGACTCGAATATATCGCCTCGACCCCAACTCGCTGGGACGTCATCTACATGGACACCTTCCTCGACCCGGCCGCAAAACTCACCGACAGCGCCGGCATCCCGCGGCCGCTCAAAACCCAGGCATTTCTTCAACAGCTAAAATCTCGAATCACTGACCGCGGTCTGGTTGTATTCAATCTTCATTTTCGATCCGACTTTCATGCCCACAAACGATCGATCGAAGAGGTGTTCGGGTATGTTCGTGTGATCAAGACCGCAACAACGAGCAATCGAATCTTGATCGCGTCGGACAGCCCTCCCCCGAGCGACGAGAGTCTTCGAGAAAAAGCTGGAAAGTACGATGCTCAAGGCCGATTTAGTTTTTCGTTCCAAACGATCCTCGAAGGACTCAGTCGCACTATGCCTTCGAAAAATCGGGCAAACGTTTCTCCAAAAAGGCGGAGAAGGCCTCTTGTGCCTCGGCCGATCGTAGGCACTCCATAAAGACCTCGCCCTCCCTCTGAAGTGCCTCCTCCACCCGTCTTGCGGTAGCCTCTCGCAGCAATAATTTTGTCTTTGCTAGACAATTTTCTGGTTTGTGGGCCAAGGTACGCGCGACTCTCTGCGCGTGTTCGATGACATCATCCGCGTTCATCACCTCGCTGACAATGCCCGCCCTGAGCGCTTTCTCGGCCGAGAAAGGCTCGCCGAGCATCAAGAGCTCCCGGGCCAGACGATCGCCAGCAAGGCGTGGCAACAAAAAAGTCGACGCGCCTTCAGGTGTCAATCCAAGATTGACAAAAGGTAGTTGAAACCGACACCCCTCGGCCGCAAAGACAAAATCGCAGTGCAGAAGCATCGTCGTGCCAATGCCAATGGCTGGGCCCTGGACGGCCGCGATCACCGGTTTTTCGCAATTCGCTAGTGCCAGAAGCATTCCAAACACAGGGCTATCCGCGCTCTTCGGCGGATTCTCAAGAAAGTCATTCAAGTCGTTTCCCGCGCTAAACACCCCGGAAGATCCTTGGATTACGATGGCTCGTACCGCCTTCGCGCCGCGGGCCTCATGCAGCGCATCGGCCACATCCTGGTACATCGCAAAGGTAAATGCGTTCTTTTTTTCTGAACGATTGAAGGTGATCGTGTAGATCCCATCGGCGGTGCAGCGGCCGATGAACGACTGAACTGAACGGGGAGATTTCGTGGTCATGGGGTCCCTCTCCCCTTTACACGAAAAAATGCCAGTGCGCTGAAGCTCTTGTCTCTATCCCCCCTTAGTTCTGGCTCTCCGTACTGTAATCCTCAGGTTGTAGACTCTCAAGGATCTTCAGAATTGCCATCAGGTTGTGCTGAACGTTGTCGACACGAATTTCATTGCGATAAACAGTGGTCCGCATCCCGCCGAGCACAGCATCGCGGCTCCTCACGTAAAACATGTCTACAGCATCGACATATTGAAGCTGCATCACGCTTCTCAGGCCGCGAACCATGGCCAATCTGTACCTTTCAGCCCGGTTCTTGTCTCCCACCGCACGGGCCATCCGATAGACATCGATCAAACTTTCAAGATAGACGCCGGTCGCAGACGCATGGGGTCCCCCGAACATCGGACGAGTTATTCTACCGGCATCATCTTTCTGCGCTCGATGACGCTTCGGATCGTAAAATCGCCCCTTCGTGTCACGAAAAGGTAGGTCATCCCACTGTTGCATGTCGAGCAACCAGTCATTCATCCTAAAATTGAAAGCCTGCAACTCCGGGTCTTTCGTAATTTTCCAGACCATGTGGTTCGCCTGCGTGTGCCAGGGGATGAAGGACGGTTTGCGGTGGACCGGCTCAAGATGCCAACGTCTGTACCGACGAAAACTTTTCATGAATTTTTCCAACCGAACCGGGTCCTCTTGTTTGTCCATCATCGTCGCCCACAGCAACAGACACTCACCCGGGTAAAAATTCTGATTGTTGTTCTTCTCGTTTCGGGGGCTACCGTAGTGAGTATTGAGATAGCCGTCTTCCGACCACATCGAATCGATCGCATTCGTCAGGCCCTGCTCGTACACCGCCCATTTCTCACGTTTGGGGTGAATCACCAGGGCCATCGCCGCCAGGGCCATCGCGCCAAGCTTCTTCCCCCGGCTCTTGTATTCGATCACACCATGACCGTCTCCGATCTTTTTATAGTAGTGGGCTAGATTAAAATCGATGTTCTTTTCGACCTTGTCCCAAATCTTCGGATCGTTCCGGGCCTCGGCAACGCGTTCGAGTGCGACCGTCGCCATCCATTGACGAATCATATTGTTGTCGCTTCCGCCAGCATCGGACGCCTCGGCGTCTTGGGCGGGATCAAAGTTGTAGAGCATTCGACCGTCCTCAGCGACCTGTCGCACCAACCAATTGGATGCCAGTTCGGCAAGTTTGTGGGTGCTCGACGAACTGACCTCTTGGGGCGCGACATAGGTATTGCCCCGCTCCATGCGGTGAACCGTAGGCTCCCCACCATCCAACACAACAAGATACTGGTAGGCCGAAAATTTTCGTACTTTGACCTGCTCTCTGAAGCCCTCCTTTTTCAGTCGGTGAAGCTCTTGAAACGCACGAATCTCGCCCTGCAAGTTACGATTCGCCGCGATCGTCTGTGTGGGGGCGCGACGCAGAACCGCGCCCTCATGATGAAACTCGATGCCAACGACCCCCGAGAGAATATTTGAGAACTCCCGACCCGTACGTTTGCTGTCGACATCCTTGTAATCAAAGGTCACGTCAATCTCGACCCCATCGATCTTCTTGCTGTGGCTCCCCGACTCACCTGCGACGCCCCGCGCCTTTGCTAGCGCCCCCTTCAAGCTCGCGGTCAGCGACGATTTCTCGCCCCATCCCTCTCCCACAAGGCTGCCTTTCACCCGCAGCGCGACGTAAACAGCCACACTTCCGGCCCCTATCTCGGGAGAATCGACCGACCGACCTGCGAGAATCTCGCGCACCAGCGCTCCAAGCCGCGGGAGCTCATCGTCTCTTAGCTCTCGAACCGTCGGCTTCGCCACCCCACGTTCGGCAGGATGTGATCTCGATTCACATGACGGCGTGGTGAACAACAGGCTCAGCCCCAAGAGGCTTGAGGCCAGGCTACGAAGACACAAACGATGACGCATGACGGCGCCGATAGTTCCACGACGGATAGAGAATTGCATCCACCTGGCTGAGCATTTGAGAGCACATGTGTACTCTCAAAATTCGAGAGCTCTCACCTCGCTCCCCGGGGTGTTAGATTGGCCGGCGATGGCGGGCAATCGAGCCGAGCAAAAGCAACGAACCAGACGGGCGATCATTGACGCTGCCTTGCGGCTCAGTGCGGAGATCGGTTTTGGTGCCGTCAGTCTCCGGCAGGTTGCACGAGCCGCGGGCATCGCTCCAAACTCGTTCTACCGTCACTTTCGCGACATGGATGCGCTCGCCTTGACTCTCATCGACGAGGTCGGAACGTCGTTTCGTCAGCTGATGCGCGCGGCTCGACGGCGTCGAGAAGATGGCGACAGTGTGGTCGAATCTTCGGTCGCAGCCTTCATGGACTTCCAGAAAGACCACGGAAATTTATTCCGGCTTCTGCTCGAAGGGCGTGCAGGGGGATCGGTCGTCCTTCGAAGTGCACTCCAAAATCTGACCACGCAGTTCGTTGAAGAACTCACCGTCGACCTCGAATCCGAGGGCATCCGCCGTCGCCTCCCCTTGGCTCATACGAAACTGGTCGCAGAGGCCATGGTGACCCTCGTACTCAACCTTGGGGCCGCCGCTCTCGAGAACGAAGCGTCGCCAACAAGTGAGATCGCCGATCGGATGATTCTTCACCTGCGAATTATCCTACGTGGGGCACAGGCCTTCGCGGCCGACTGGCAACCAGAAGACCACGCCCCCTAGACCTTCACGAAAAAATCAACGCCGGATCGACTGAAGATCTATCGATGCTCACCAAGCATTGTTCGATAGAGCAGCTCCGTCGCACGATGCAACCGCTCGGGCGCGTAGTTTTCGAGCACAAATCGACGTCCGGCGGCCCCATGTTTTCGACCTTTCTCGGGCTCTCGAAGGTAGGATGCTATCGCCACACGAAGCGCCTCACTGGACCGTGGCGGCACCAAAACCCCCGTTTCCCCATCGACGACGGCATCGATACAACCGGTCACACGGGTCGCCACGACGGGCGTCGACATTGCAGAAGCTTCGAGTGGCACATTAGGAAGCCCTTCGCGATAGCTTGGAAGTGCCACGACGTTCATTGCACCATAGTAGGGGGCGACTTCTTCAACACTACCGATAAGATGCACTCTCGAGTCGTGTCGAAGTGTCTCCAGAACTTCTGGATCCAGGGCATCACGAACTTCTTCAGGCCCGACGATCAACCAATGAAGACGGGGGAACTCGATACGAAGGCTGTTCCAGGCTTCGCATAGCTCGTGCACCCCCTTGTCGCCAACGAGACGGCCGACAAACCCAAGTACAGGCACCTCTGGACTGATTCCCAGCTGGGCCCGCAACGTCAAGGCCTTTTCACGCCAACGATCAGGTTCAAATCGATGTGTGGCGTCCGTCCCGTTGCCGCCTCGTCCCAAGACGCAAGCGTGATCCGCCCCAACAATACCCTCATCGATTGCGCTTTGTCGTAGCGACGGACTCTGGCACACGACACGATGGGCCAATCGGGATGCGACCCGTTCCGCGGCAAGAAAGGCGAGTCGTCGCGGGCCGGTGGCGGTCTCCGTCAGAAGTCCTCGCATCGTATAGAGCCGCGTCTGCACTCCAGCGACAGACGCGGAAATCATGCCCAGGAGACCGGCCTTCGGTGTGTGTGCGTGAACGAGGTCGGGCGAGACCCGTCGAATCACGGCAATCAACTCGGCCACCGCCCGCAGATCTGCGAATGGACTCACCGCCCGTGTCATCTCAACGGCATGGACCCGCACACCGTGACGCCGCCCAAAACTCCAAAGTGCCTCACCCGAGGAAGAAATCGCGTCAAAGCTAAATCCGCGTTCCTTGAGCGCTCCAACCTGCCCGTCGAGAAACCCCAGAGAACACGGGACCGTCGTGATGTGAAGTATTTTTGCCATGAGCCGTCGAGTTGGACACTCGACACTAGCAGACCTCATGCCGCGCCATCGGCGGGACATCGGCGGGACATCGGAGTCACGCAATCGTAACAAGACCGAAACCCAAATGACGAGGGCCGAGGCTAGGGTTCAAATCATGAGCAAAGCACTCTTCTCGACGCCTCTTCTCTTTTGTGTCGTGGCATCTCTCGGCGGATGCGGGCCCGCGCGGAATAGCGGCGCGGACGCCACTGCATCAAGAACTGATGCCACCGCGCCAAATCAGGGAACGACACAGCGAACCGTTATCCAAAACAAAGGCTCCGATACCCTCGTCAATGTGGCCCAAGCGTGGTCGGAGGAATACAAGACAAAGGAGCCATCCGTCGCCGTGGCTGTAACGGGCGGAGGCTCTGGCACCGGGATCTCGGCCATGATCAACGGAACCGTCGACATCGCCAATGCTAGCCGAAAAATGAAAGAGAAGGAGATCAAGATGGCCAGGGCGAATGGCATCGACCCGATCGAACACATCGTAGGTCACGACGCGCTCGCTGTCTTTGTTCACCCTGACAATCCTATGAACGAGACCACGCTCGCCCAACTGAAGAGCATCTACGCCGAGGGAGGAGCGGTCGACAGGTGGAGCCAACTCAACATCACCATTCCTGGCTGCAAGAGTGATGAAATCGTTCGGGTCAGCCGCCAGAACAACTCGGGCACCTATGCATATTTTAAAAAGGCGGTACTCGGAAAGGGCTCTGAGTACAAGTTAGGTTCTCGCGACATGCACGGCTCGAAAGACGTCGTCGAACTGGTTGAGAATACACCGTGCGCGATCGGCTATAGCGGGCTGGCCTACGCCACCGAACACGTGAAGATGCCCTGCATCAAGAAAGACGACTCCGCCATATGTGTCGATCCGACAATCGAGACCGCCAGCAACAATAGCTATCCCATTGCCCGACCGCTCATGATGTATACCGCCGGCGCTCCGAAAGGATCGATCAAGAAGTATATGAACTGGATCGCCTCTGACGAGGGACAGTGTCTGCTCAGATCTAAGGGCTACGCTCCGATTCGTGCCGTCAAGTGCCTTTAGATACCCCCACAGTTCCAAACACCCTACCGCGAAACGATGTCTCACTACACGCAACGTCTTGAACACGACCTCTCACAGATTCACAGTCGTATCCGCGACATCTCCATTTTGCTGGACTCCGCGCTTCGACGGGCGGTCGAAGGCATCCAGACCCACAGTCTCAATGTGCTCCACGATGTCGTCCTTGACGATCTATGCGTCAATCGAAAAATTCGTGAGATCGATGCACTCACACACGAGTTCGTCGCCCGCCACCTCCCCGCGGCCGGGCACCTACGGTTCATCTCGTCGGTGCTACGACTGGCGATCGCGCTCGAACGTACCGGCGACTATGCCGCGACAATTTGCCGAGTGGTCCTGCAGCTAAAACGACCGCTAGAGGGCACCATCGTCGGCGAGATCGTCGACATCGCGGAGTTGGCCAGGTCGATGCTGCGCAGCTCCATCGACGCCTTTTTGGCCGAAGACCCCGAGCTTGCCCGCGAAACGCGGACCCACGGGATTCGAATCGATGCGGCCTACGATCGCGTCTTTCATGCATTGATCGCAGAGGAGCCCCGCCGTCCCCGGTTCGAGCTGGCCTCCTTGCTGACGATCTTCGGACGTCTTGAGCGGGTCAGCGACCAATCCAAAAACATCTGCGAGGAGGCGGTATTCGCAACCACAGGGCGGACCAAGGCCCCCAAGGTTTTTCGAGTGCTGTTCTTGGATGAACGAAATGACTTCGTTGGACATCTCGCTGCGGCGATCGCCTCAAAAGCCTTTGGATCCTCGGCCAGTTTTCTCAGTGCCGGTTGGAGCCCAGCCCCGCAACTCGATCCACGTATCGAGGAGGTTGCTGACCGATTTTCGCTCAACATTGGACGATCGCGTCCGACCGCAGTGCGTACTGAGCTTCCTGACTATCCCATCGAGTACCACGTGGTCGTCGCCATCAATCCCGCAACTGCGCAGGACATCCCACATATTCCCTATCACACGATCCTGAGAGTCTGGACGGAATTCGAGACACCCAACCCAACCACGAGCTCGAGCGAACTCGACACCCTCGTCCGTGACATCTCTGGAAACATTCGCGCACTCATGGAGAAATTGACCGGAAATGCCTCACCCTGAACCATCGTCCACGTCTGGACCTCGGAGAAGCATCCACCGCGACGGTCGAGATCGTCACTGGTACATCGACAAGGCGCTCTCGGCTGTGATGTTCATATGTGGAATTTCGGCGATCATTTTGATCGTCGGCATCTTCGTTTTTGTCACGAAAGAGGGTCTCGCGTTCCTGGTAAACACCATTGATGTCGTCGAATTTTTCACATCGACTCGGTGGCGTCCCACCTCCAACACACCGACCTATGGTGCGCTCGCCCTGATTGTTGGAACCGCGAGTGTGACGGGCCTTGCCATGTTCATAGCGATTCCCTTCTCGATTGGGTCCGCGATCTATATTTCTGAGTTCTCGGGTGGACGTACGAAGGAACTACTAAAGGTCCTCATCGAGTTGCTCGCGGCCATCCCATCGGTCGTCTGGGGATTTATCGGCGCATCCGTCCTCAACCCCCTCATCGTAGATGCCTTCGACGTCCCCGTTGGACTCTCGATTCTAAATGCAGGAATCATCCTCGCACTGATGGCAGCCCCCATCATGACGACCATTGCTGAAGATGCACTCAAGGCGGTACCCGACCGCTACCGCGAGGCAGCGGAGGCGATGGGAGCCACAAAATGGACCACGACGTGGAGAGTGATCCTTCCGGCCAGCAAGAAGGGTCTTATGGCGGCGATTTTGCTCGGCGTCGGACGCGGATTTGGTGAGACGATGGCGGTTTTGATGGCAAGCGGCCACGCCATCAACATCCCGGGCAGTGTTTTTGACTCCGTCCGAGCTCTCACCGCGACAATCGCCGCGGAACTCGGTGACACCGCGGTCGGAGGCGACCACTACGGCGCTCTTTTCACGCTCGGAATTCTTCTCTTTCTTGTCACCTTCTCCATCAACTTCATCGCCGACCTCGTTGTCAGGGGCGTACGGCGGGAATCCGCCTAAATGTTCAGATCGACAAAACTCAACCGACGCAATCATGCGATCGAACGAACGATGCACGTCGTTTACGCAGCGATGGCAGTCATGCTCATCATTCCGGTCGCTACGATCCTTGTTGTCTTGGTCTCGCGGGGCGGACCGGCGATCACCTGGGCATTCATTAGCGAGAATCCGAGCCATGGCATGACCGCGGGTGGGATTTTCCCGGCACTGATCGGGACCATCGCTCTCGTCATAATTGCACTTATTGCTTCGGTCCCAGTGGGTGTCGCTACAGCGATCTATCTTAGCGAATACGCCCCAGACAATTGGCTCACGAGAACGATCAACTTGGCGATCATCAACCTCGCAGGGGTCCCCTCCATCGTTCATGCGATGTTTGGACTCGGTGCATTTGTGCTGTTCTTTGATCTGGGAACCAGCATCCTCGCCGCGAGTCTAACACTCGCGGTGATGACCTTGCCTGTGGTGATCGTATCGACCCGAGAATCACTACAAGCGGTGCCCATGGAATTTCGAGTCGCGTGTTGGAACATGGGAGCCACCCGCTGGCAGACCATTCAAAAAATTGTGTTGCCCAATGCTGTGAGCGGGATTCTTACCGGGATCATCCTTGAGGTCTCACGGACCGCGGGTGAGACCGCACCGATCATGTTTACCGGTGCGGCATTTTTTCTTCCCTTTCTTCCCCAGAGCATATTCGACCAGACTATGGCCCTCTCCTTACATCTATTCGTCGTCTCCTCCCAGGTCCCGGGCATCCCCGAATCTCTGCCCTACGGTATCGCCCTGGTTTTAATCGCCCTGGTGCTGACCATCAATGCGACCTCCATCGGGCTGCGGCTCCACCTCCGTCGGAGGAAAAAATGGTAGCGCCGTCGCATACACCCTGCCCCAAGGTGACGGTCAGAGATCTCGCTATACAGTATGGAACGAAGACCGTGTTGTCTGGAGTGAACCTCGATGTTCGGGAACACGAAATTTTCGGGATCATCGGTCCCTCCGGGAGCGGGAAAACCTCATTTTTGCGGGTTCTAAGCCGTATGGACTCGTTCATCCGAGACATGCACTACACAGGCTCGGTGTCGTACGAAGGCAAGAACACGGCGACATGGGAGAATTTGTTTGCGCTGCGCCGCCGGATCGGCGTGGTCTCCCCACTTCCGGTTGGCCTGCCTCTCTCGGTCTACGACAACGTCGCACTCGCACCACGTCTGCGAGGCATCTCGAAACGCTCGACACTCGATACCACCGTCGAGCGCTGCCTACGACGCGCGGCGCTCTGGGACGAGGTAAAGGACCGCCTCTCGGCCCTGGGAAGTCTGCTGTCGGGTGGCCAGCAGCAGCGCCTGACCATCGCACGCGCACTGTCGCAAGAACCGGATCTTCTGCTTCTCGACGAGTTCTCAATCGCTATCGATCCGGTCACAACCGCAAAAATTGAGGATGTCCTCCTCGAACTCAAAAAGGAGATGGCGATCGTACTTGTCACAAATTTGGTGCAACAAGCCAGGCGTCTCGCGGACAGAACCGCATTTTTCCTACGGGGCCGATGCGTCGAAATCGGACAAACGGACGATCTCTTTTCTGGCCACACCCAGCAATTATCAACACAACAATATTTGGATGGTCAGTTTGGTTAAGCAACGAAAAGAGTCGATCAAGACAACCTCCCTCAATCTTTGGTATGGAGATTTTCAGGCTCTCTTCGATGTCGACTTAGACGTCCCCCATGGACTCATTACCGCAATGATCGGCCCATCAGGATGTGGGAAGTCGACTCTATTAAGGAGCATCAATCGTATCGTAGAGCGGCTTGAATCGGTTCGCGTTGAGGGCTCGATCGAAGTTCATGGACATGACATCTTCGCAAAAGATGTCGAACTCGTGCAGGTACGAAAAAAAATTGGAATGGTCTTTCAACGACCCAACCCGCTGCCCCTAAGCATTCGTGACAACATCCTGTTCGGAGCTAGAATCCACCGAAAGGACGACCCCTCGGCAACCCTCGCGCCTGACGACCAACTGGTGGAGGAGGCCCTGCAGACAGTCTTGCTATGGGACGGCGTGAAGGATCGTCTCGGAAGTGCTGCACTCGCGCTATCCCTTGAGGAGCAACAAAAGCTCTGCATCGCCCGCCTGCTCCCCGTGCGACCCCGGGTGTTGTTGATGGACGAGCCCTGCTCCGCCCTCGACCCGGAAGGTACCGCCGCGGTCGAGGAACTCATTTGGAAGTTGCGTGGAGATTTCACAGTCTTGCTGGTCACACACAATATGGCTCAGGCCCGGCGCACCAGCGACGAGTGCGTCTTCATGCTCAACGGACGGCTCGTGGAACACCAAGACACAGCAAAGATGTTTGTCTCACCTAAGTCCCGGGAGACCGCCGACTACATCGAGGGCCGCTACGGTTGAACTCGGCGAATTTGGCCCCAGACTCAAAGTCTCGCACGAACGATGTCACACAAAGGTATCCTTGTTGAACCGATTTTGTGTACCCCGCTCTCTAAACTTGGTTCAGGAGACAGAGAAACTATGAACCACAGACAAATTTGGGAACTCGTCGAGGCCGCAGCGTTAATATGCGCGATCGTCATCGTGACCTTTTCTGGAGCGGACAGCGACGACTGCATCGCCACCACCTTGGACGAGCGCTCTCCGCTAATCGATGGAGATCTGTAGATCGAAGGTTCCTGCGCTGGAGTAGCCATCGATCGCTATCCAGATGACCTGGTCGGGCACAAGATCGAGCGCTATCCACGCGTTCGAATTGTTCCCTCGCTGATCGATATCGTCGGCACAGGCCAACTCGGTGGCCCCGCAGTCGGACGGGTCAAGAATGAATATTATCGGGTCGAAATTTGCCGCCATGATCTCGAAGTTGTGGGTCGCGCTCGTCTTCGCCACAAATCGATAGACATAGTCATTCGAAGTTGCCACGGCGTTCGCACACGAGGGCTCGTAGTCGTCCGTCGCCTGCTCGGTCGAGGCCATGACCGTTGTCGGAAGACCCTCTCCAATCCCCGCATCCGGAACAAACGCGCATCCATCGCCAGTTCCGTCTCCGTCTCCATCGCCGTCTCCATCGCCGTCTCCATCGCCGTCTCCATCGCCGTCTCCGTCTCCATCGCCGTCTCCATCGCCGTCTCCATCGCCGTCTCCATCGCCGTCTCCATCGCCGTCTCCGTCTCCATCGCCGTCTCCATCGCCGTCTCCATCGCCGTCTCCATCGCCGTCTCCATCGCCGTCTCCGTCTCCATCGCCGTCTCCATCGCCG
>Ga0256845_1002883_pt1 | contig 12084 bp, 11 predicted proteins | sample RiftiametaG_FD_189101 | JGI IMG/M metagenome (GOLD analysis project Ga0256845, IMG submission 189101) | Tube worm associated microbial communities from hydrothermal vent at the East Pacific Rise, Pacific Ocean - Riftia | ecosystem: Host-associated > Annelida > Integument > Unclassified ... | reverse complement strand
TAACCGAGATTACCCGGGTGGGTGCCATGTCGGGGGGGGTTGTTGAGGAATTTCGTCATGATGTATGCGAGAATAAGTGCAGGGTTCAGTGTAGCCTGAGTACTGGGCCCAGCAACACCACTTGTTATGATACTTGCCTGAAGTCCTGCCAGGGTAGTACAACCGTTAAGACCAGAGGGGTCTGTTATAATATTTCCGGGGGCCCGATCTATAAAGAAAAAAGCACGGGAAAAGGCACCGATAACAGCGGGGCCACGGACAGCGGCACGTTGGATGATAAGAAAGAGACGATTTTCCCAAAGGATTCATATGACAGGTCATATATTTACAAAACCGTTCGTTCCGGCCAGACGGAGGACGGGGCCGGATTTGGTTCATTTACAAGTGAAATTACGGAGATTACGCCCAATGTGACCTATTATCTCCGCGCCTTTGCCGTAATGGCGGACGGCACCGTAATTTATGGTAACGAAGAGACTTTTAAAACGGATGATGCCTGTTTTATTGCCACGGCAGCCTTCGGCACTATTTTGGATAAACATGTGGTTCTGCTGCGACGGTTTCGAGATAAATATCTTATGCCGAGCACCGTGGGCCGCAGTTGTGTCGCAATGTACTATCATTATTCCCCGCCACTTGCTGATCTTATTAGTGAAAATGCCTGGTTACGTGGTATAGTGCGCGTTGTTTTATATCCCGTCGTTCTGGCCGTAGCGGTTTTAATGAAGACCACGACTCAAATTAAAATTTTCGGAATATTCTGTACCCTGTTGTTTGTTGGTGTATGTTCCAGGTTAAGACGAATGCGCAGGGTATGATTTTCTGGGTTGCCGACCTTTTTTTTTGTAATAGTTTCTATTTTGGTGGCGTATTGATTATGAAAAGACAAAGAGTAAAATTACAACATGTACTACTGGCCGACCGTGCCGGTTTCACCTTGATTGAACTCCTCGTGGTCCTGGTCATTATCGGTATCCTGGCCGGGTATATCGGTCCTAAAATAATGGGGCATCCCGAGGAGGCCAAACGTACAAAGGCTGCGTTGCAGATCCAGGCCATGGAAACGGCGCTGAAAATGTATCGTCTCGATAACGGGTCGTATCCTTCAACCGAGCAGGGATTGCAGGCCCTGGTTGAACCGCCTTCCGTCGGCAAATTACCCGCCAAGTGGAAAAAGGGCGGATATTTGGAAAAGAGGAAGGTGCCGAAGGATCCGTGGGGTAACGAATTCGTCTACCTCTGTCCCGGTGTTAATGGTGATTTTGATTTGAGTTCATATGCCAAGGATGGTGAGGCTGGAGGAGAAGATGATGGCAAAGATATCAATAACTGGGAAATAGAGTGATGTCGGTGGCTACAGGGTTGTATGCATCGTAAGGGATTTACACTTCTTGAGTTGATTGTTGTCTGTGCCCTGATCGGTTTGATGCTTGCTGTGGGTGCGCCGTCCCTGCGTGATGCTTTTTTCCACGATCCGTTAAAAACTGCGTCACGAAAGATCATCGGTTTTATCAATGACGTTCGTGAGTCGGCTGTGAGTGGACACCAATCTTATATCGTCCATTTTGGGAGGACGAAGAACAAAATCTGGTATGAAAAAGACAGGGGTGGCGGCGGGGCCGGGAGCGGAGACAAGGACGAAAAGAGAAAAGACGATCATGTCCTGATGCTGCCTGAAACGGTGGAAATCTCTGAAATATGGACGAGGTCAAAGGGGGTATTTCCCTTTGACTTTAACGAAATATGGGTTAGCAAAAGAGGGTATATGGATCAGCTTATACTGCATCTTGCCGATGATGACGGCCGGGTTATGAGCCTGCATTTTTCGCCATTTCTAGAGGTAGTTCGTGTCTTTGATAAATATACTCCGGCCGAGTAAGTCTTCGCCCGTTCAAAAATTCTCTTTCCATGGAGTCCGCCACCGTCCGTTTTTCCTTTTTTCACCAGATATACGAAGGGACGCAGCCTTTACGCTGCTTGAGGTTATGGTGGCTGTAGCAATCCTGGCCATTACCTTGACAATATTGTACGGTTCCCAGGGCAGGAGCCTGGCTTATGCGACTGAGGCCCACTTTAATTATGTCGCATCGTCTCTTGCCTCGGCAAAACTAGCTGAGATACAAAGTGGGATAAGGGAATGTGTCGCCGATACCGGAGAATTTACCGATTTTCCAGGCTTTTCCTGGTCGTTAACGGTTGAAGATGCTTTTTTTGAAGGGATTGAAATTCTTGCTGATATGTCAGCTCCCCTGAAAAAAGTACATATAAAAATCGAGTGGGACGGTTCTCCTTACAGTTATTCACTGGTATATTATGGCTACTGGAATGACTAGCAAAACCGTGGAGGCACAGGGTTTTACCTTAATTGAACTGTTGCTGGCAATTTTTATTTTCGGGATTGTTGTCTCCGTGGTGTATGGATCGTACAGTTCCACATTTCTTCTGATTAATTCCACGGGCAAAAAGATGGAGGTTGCCGGGAAGGCCGGTGTTGCGCTGGAGATGATCAGCAATGATCTCTCTTCCATAATTAGGGGCAAAGGTGGATTTATGCGGGGTGAAGAACCGGGAGATCCTGAAACGGGCGGTGACCTTCTCACCTTTGTTTCTTCCATGTACCTGGGTCTCACCAGGGAGGATGAACACGGGGGACTGTCGATAATTAAATACTCCACCGAGCAGGATGAGGAAAGCGGGCTGTTGAAATTATATCGCGCCGCCGGTCGAATTTTGCCGGGTCAGGACAGAAATGGTGTTAAATTAAATAAATATCTGTTATGTGACGGTTTACAAGAAGTTAATTTTCTCTATTACGACGGGGACGGTATCGAAAATAATGAATACCATTATGATGGTGCCCAGCCGGTAAACGCCGGCAACAGCATGCCGGCCATGGTCTCGCTGTCTCTTCAATTTTCGGATGGGGCGGACAGCGAAAATTTTTCCATATTTACGACTTCACTGTCAATACAGCAAGTGAAGTAACTGGTGGATATGAAACAATTTTTCAAGGCTGAGTCTCCGGTAAACAACCAGCGGGGCATGGCCTTACTAATTACCATTACGATTATAAGTATGCTCATTGCCGTAACGGTAATGTTTTTTAAGAGAAGTTGGCATAGTTATCTTGTCGCCAATAACTATAAAGTAATAACACAGTTGAGATTCATTGCCGACTCTGGCATAAACATTGGCCGAGAGATAATTACTGACAAGGGAAAGGCGCCCAACTACACGACCCTGCTGGATGGTTGGGCAACACTCGCCAAAGACGAATGCGCATCGCTTTTTGGTTATGGAAAACTGGAGCTGGTGATAACCGATCTATCCGGCCGACTGCCCATTAACGGTTTGGTGCAAAATGGTGCGGCGGGAGGAGCCGTAAATCGTGGGAATGCAAACAATGCAGCTGTTAAATTGCGCAAGGTTCTCTTTCGTCTTCTTCTCTCCGGCAAGTTCGGCATTGAGGAACAGGGTGAGGCAGGATCCATTGTCGATGCCCTGGTGGATTGGCTGGACAAGGACGACAGGGAGTCTGATAACGGTGCCGAGTCAAGTTATTATCAGTCGTTGGCCAGGCCGTATGCATGTCGTAACGGGCCTGTGGAAAATATTGAAGAACTTTTGCTGGTAAAGGGTATTACGGCAAAATTGCTTTTCGGTGGTAGGAAAACGAAAGCTCTGGCTGACTATATTACTGTCTATGGTATGGATGGAAAGATCAATATCAATACCGCGGATAAGCTGTTGATAAAAAGCATGGATTCACAGATAAGTTCGGAACTTGTTGAAAAATTGGACCTGTTCCGGCGGGATAAAGATAATTTAAACCAGTTGGCCAAAACTCGGTGGTACTTGAACACCGGGTTTTGGCCGGGAGATATAAAATTGAACGAGCGTTATATTACGACGCAGAGTGTGTTCTTTCATATCAAAGCTGTTGGGCGGCGGGACAGGTTATTGTCCAAAGTGCAGGTGGTTGTCCGGCGCACCAATGACAATACTTTAGAGTTATTGAGTAAAAAGGTAGATTAGATAATGGCTGAATCGCTGTTTTGCCTCGATATCAGCGGCGATACCGTGACCGGAGTTCTTATAGAAAGAAACGGAAAAGTTACGGTTATCGTCGGTTGCGGTCATGTGGAAATTGTTGACCGGCAGCTGGAGGAAGCTATTGCCGAGGTGTGTGAACAGGCCGGGTTTATGAAGGGGAAATGTACCCTTTCTCTGAATATGGAGTTCTTTTCTTTTAGGAACCTTTCCCTCCCTTTTGCTGATCGAAAAAAAATAGCGCAGATATTACCCCTGGAGATGGAAAATATCTCCATTGCTGAACCGGGCAGCTGCCTGACCGATTTTGTTTTAGCCAAAACAGGCGTGGATGATTCCAGTATAGTTACCGCAACCCTGGAAAAGACCGTGCTCGCCTCTTTTCTTAAAATGTTGAGTAGGAGGGGTATTGATCCGCTCGATATTGAGATAAGAAGCGTCCGGGCCGCACTTCGTCTTGCAGAAGCTAGTCGCCATGACTGTGTGCTCCTCGATATCAGCGGTTTTGCGGCGGGGCTCATTATTGTTTCCGGAGGGCGCATTGCCCTGTTGCGTTCTTTACGTTTTCCCGTTGTTTCAGCAGGTGAACGTAAGGATTATGTGGCATTTGGCAGGTTGCTGAGAAAGAGTCTGTTGGCTTCACGTATCGTCGATCTGGAAAAAAATGAATTTGCTTTCTTTCTCACTGGTAATGACGTTGATCATGAACCGGTCTCGGAGCAGATTGCTCTTCATTTCGGTGTGGAGGTCTCAAGTTTTCAGTTGACTCAACAACCTCTGTTGAAAGTCGCTCTGAAAAAGGGTGGCTGGTACCATCCCCTGAGGATGGATCCGGTTTTGGCCCTTTCTTTCAAGACCCAGGTTAAAAACGGTAATTTTAGTTTCCGTAAAGAGGAGTTTAAGAGGAAAAGATCGATTTCCGAACTCCGTACATTGTCGCTGAAGGTGGTGTTGCCGTTAATATGTGTTGCCGTGGCGCTTTTCATCTATTTTGGTTATGACTATTATGCTCTGAAAGGTGAACAGAAGTCCTTGAAGAAGCAGATCGCCAGGGTCTTTACTGAGACCATGCCCAAAGTAAAGAAGGTTGTTAAGCCCGTCCAGCAACTGCAGGCGGAGATAAAGGAAATTCGTAAGACGTTTAAGCAGAGTAAGGGAGAGGGCGGCAATACGGTTATTTCCCTGTTGACGGAAATTTCCGCAAGGATCCCGTCCACTTACCCAATAACCGTCAAGAAAATGGTTATAGATGGGGAAAATGTGCGAATTAAGGGTGTTACCACGACGTTTAATACCGTGGATAATATACAAAAAGAACTAGAAAAATCCACGTATTTTAAGACTGTTACGATCAGTTCCGCCACCCAGTCCACGGAAGGGGATCAGATTCGTTTCGAGATGAAGTTGGAGCTTTTTTAAGAGAAGTGTAATGGCCTCATTGTTAAAACATGCATTTTTCCAGGATATCCGTCGCAAGTCCGGTATTGACAACCTGGATGAACGTGAGCAGAGGGTGTTGGCGGGCGGGGTGCTTTTTGTCGTCTGTTTTCTTGTTTTTCAATTGGTTTTGATGCCCTTCTGGGACAGTCGTTCGAAGGTACAGAGGTCAATTGCCAAAAAGAAAATGGAGTTGGCGAAGATTATCAGTTTGCAGAAAGAATATAATCTGCTCAAAGCGGAGGCGGGGGGGGTTGAAGAAAAGGTTATTGCCCGTGCCAAAGATTTCACTCTGTTTACCTTTCTTGATAAGCAGGCAACGACCGCCCAGGTCAAAAAACAGATTAAGTATATGAAACCATCCACCCTGGAGAGCGAAGAAGGTCTCAACCAGACCATGGTGGAAATGAAACTGCAGAAAGTAACGCTGGAATCGCTTGTGCATTTTATTCGCCTCGTCGAGTCTGTTGAAAATGTGGTGTCTATAAACCGGATATCCATTCAGGAAAATGGTAAAGATTCTGGATATCTAGATGCAATTATGCAGATTATGACATTTGAGTTGAAGGGTGGCTGATGAAAAAAATCCTTTCATTTCGTTTATTTTTTTATCTGCTCTACGGCTTGGTATTGACTGCAGTGTTGTTGTATGTCCGTTTTCCCAGGGAGAAATTCAGACATTATTGTGAGCGGCAGGTGGAGCGTACGTTGAGCAATGTCCACTGTAATATCGGTCATATCGGCTATTCTTTCCCGAGCAGTGTCATCTTTGAAAAAGTTAAGCTCAGTTCCTCGGCTACCGTTAAAAGCAGGGGTTTTTTAGTGGATAGATTACAGGTGGAGCCGCGGTTGCAGAGCCTGTTTTTCAAGTGGCGGGTTAGCGGGGATTTGTATGGCGGCACCTTGGGCGCAGACCTTAGCCTTTCTTATGGGAATAAATCTTTTATATTAAAAAACATTCAATGTCAGAAAATAGCCATTGCCGAAATTGTGGAAGGTGTGGTGCCTGTTGAAAGAAAAGTCACTGGAAGTTTGTTTATTGATGGAGAGTATAAAGCAGGGTTCAATCTGCCGACGGCCGGTACGGGTAATGGTCATGTGCGTTTTGAAAAGGGTACTTTCCAGCTTTTAAATACACTTTTTACGCTCCATTCTCTAGATTATCAGACAGTACAGTGGCGTTGGCAATATGGCAGGGAAAAATTTGATATCACGGATGGCAAAATGCTGGGTAAACAGTTTAATGTTGATTTTACCGGTGCCCTGTTCCCTCGCTTTCTAATCGATGGTGGTGATTTGAAGTTGAGTGGCCTGATAACTTCGAATGAGGCTTTTTTGCAGGGCAAGCCTAAAATCAGGAAGATTTTTATCCAATTAACTCAACGCTCCGGCAAGGCGGCTGTTCCTTTTCAGCTGGGTGGGACGTTGCGTAAACCAAGACTCAGGTTAATCAGGTAGAATAACGATGGTTCGACGTGTTTCAGCTATAATGCCGCTTTTATTGATTACCGTATTGTCCGTGGGGGGAGTGGAAGGCGGTTATCGTTTGCTGGAATATTTTTTGACTAAGCCGACGATTGTGCAGCGACAAAAGACCGTATCTCCACGCGCTAAAGAGCGTAAAAACCAAGATAATATTGAAATAAAACATGATTATCAGATTATATTGGAACGCAATATTTTCGGGTCATCCCCCGCCGCCAAGGCTGAAGAGGAAGAAATTTTGGACGAGCCGATAGAGGATATTGCCGCGACGACGCTGAATATTATACTTACCGGTACAGTAGGCGGAGAAGAAGAGAGTCGTCGTGCGATAATTGCGGATCAATCAAGTAGAACACAATACTTATACCAGGAAGGGGATTCGGTACAGGGTGCCTTGATTGAAGAGATATTGCGTGGCAAGGTAATTCTATCCTATCGTGGTAAAAAGGAAATTCTGGAAATGACCGATAACAATGAAGGCTCCGGATCTACAGGGCCGGTGGCTGTAATGCCCGATTCACCCTTTACGGAGATGGGTGCGCCCATGACCATGTCTTCAGGTTCGGCTGTTCCGAGAAGGGTGAAACCAGGCATTGTTAAGCCCGCCAGACGGGTTACCGGTAAGAAAAATGACTCCCATCAACCCATTGAATGAAGGTGAACGGTAAATGAGCAGGTCGTCTGTAATTACAGTTTTTTTGGTCATTCTTGTTGCTTTTGGCATTGACGCCCATGGGGCAGAGAGAATAGCAAAGCCCCTTGCCTCAACCAGAAGTCAGGTAAAGAGCGAGGGGAATCGTTTTATCACAATTGATTTTGATAATGTTGATATTCGATTGTTTATTAAATATATCAGTGAGTTGACAGGGAAAAATTTCGTTGTTGACAAGGCTGTGCAAGGCAAAGTAACCATTGTTTCGCCGACGAAAATTTCCGAAGATGAGGCCTACAGGGTTTTTGAATCGGTCCTCGAAGTACACGGCTTTACCACTGTTCAGGCCGGTTCGGTGTTAAAAATTATCCCTTCGGCCAGGGCCAGGTCACAAAATGTTGGCATGTTGCAGACGGGCCTTTCGCAGAACCCTGAAGATAGGGTTGTCACCCAGATTATCCCCCTTAAATATTCATCACCGCTTGAGTTGAAAAAGGTGCTTACTCCGTTGGTATCGAAGACATCGGTTGTGATAGCCCACGCACCATCCGGAATGTTGATTATCACCGAAACACTCTCAAATATTCAGAAATTGCTGGCAATAATCAGAGTGTTGGATGTTGAGTCGAGGGAGGATGAGGTCGTGGTTATTCCGTTGAAAAACGGATCCGCCGGAGTCCTTGCTAAAATTTTAACCACCGTTTTTCAAAAGACTTCTCCCCAGCTTAAAGGATCCAAGGCGGGGATAAGGGGTCGGATTAAGGTTGTGCCCTATGAACGGGTTAATGCGCTTGTGGTACTGGCCGGTTCTGGTGAAATTGCCAGGGTAAAGAGTCTTGTTGCTTTGCTGGATACGGAGGTGGAAAGGATTGACGGAAATATCCATGTATTTTACCTGCAAAATGCGACGGCGGTGGAATTGGCCAAGGTACTTAATTCGTTATCCGGTAAGCAGAGTAAAGAAAAGATTAAAGGAAAGGCACCCGCCATTTCCAAGGATGTTCGGGTTCTTGCCGATGCGGAAACAAATTCATTGATTATTACTGCGAGCCGTGATGAGTATGCGGCCCTGGAAGAGGTTATTCGTAAACTTGATATCCCGCGTCGGATGGTTTATCTGGAGGCCCTTATCATGGAGGTGGATACGGATAAAACTTTTGATGTCGGGGTGCAGTGGGCGGCGGGGGGAACTTACGCCGACGGCACCGGCCAGCTGGTTACCGGTTTTAGCGGGAATACCGATCCTCCATACAATATGATTTCCGGGATCAGTGGTGAGAAACCGTCAATGCCCAGCGGTATTACCTTTGGTGTATTAAAGCAGGGCATTGAAATCGGAGGTGTAACCTTTCCCAATATTGCCGCGATACTTCGGGCTTATAAGACGGATTCTGCTATTAATATTATTTCAACGCCGCAGATTCTGACAACGGACAATAAAAAGGCCGAAATCAGCGTCGGTCAGAATGTACCATATATCACCAGCCAGAATACAACGTCTGGTGATCAGGATTATACCCAATACGAATATAAGGATGTCTCCACCAAACTGACGATAACCCCCCATATTAACCAGGCTGATACGCTGCGCATGGAAATAGCAACGGAGATAGTGAAACTAAAAGGGAAGGATCCTGCAGATAAATTCAGGCCGACAACGTATAAACGTACGGCAACCACCACGGTTATAATAAATAACAGTGATACCGTGGTTATTGGCGGTATTATCGGTCAGGATGCAACGGAGAGTGACTGGAAGGTGCCGCTGTTGGGGGATATCCCACTTATCGGCTGGCTATTTAAAACCCATACCACGACCAGTACAAAGACTAATATGTTTATCTTTATAACACCCCATATTATTAAAAATCCTGCGGATCTGTCCGCGGTTACCCTGCAAAAGGAAGATAATATGGGGACGGTGTTACCCGCAGTGCAGAAAGAGTTGCATAAAAAAGTAAATCCAAAACATGCAATGACTCTAACAAGTACTGGATATGATAAGTTGATTGCCGACAAGGTTGCAGAGGCGAAGGATTATTTTTTAGAGGCCCTTGAAATTGATCCGAAAAACGCATTTGCCTTGATGAATATGGGTGTCGTTTATGAAAAAGAGGGGGATCTTGAAAAGGCACTGGATATGTATCGAACCGTGGTTGATCTGGATTCCCGGGAGATTGCTACAAAATCGAGTGATCCCGATAAAAACGGTATGACCCTTGTGGAAATTGCCCGAGAAAATATTGAACGGATAGAGAAAAATCATTCACAAAAGAAGAAAAAATGACAGGAGCCAAAGCGGCGCAGGGTTTTAGCGGCGAACATAAAAAGATCGGCGAAATAGCGACGGAACGGTACGGCTTGTCCGTGTCCGCCCTGGAAAAAGCGCTTGAAAAACAAGTTGAAACAAAGGGCAGACTAGGGGAAATCCTTATTAAAAATGGGGATTTGCAGGAAATGGATGTTCTTAACGGTCTCGGTGTCCAGTTTGAGATGGAGGTATATCCCCGTTTACCCACTAATATTCGAACCGACTTCACCGAAATAATCCCCATCGGCTTTCTTAAAACAAACAGGATGGTTCCCTTTGAACAGAACGGTATCCAGTTTGTCGCAATAAACGATCCGTTCCTTTTTCAACCACTGGATGATCTTTGTCGAATCTTGGAGTTAAAGGATTATACTCCGGTTCTGGTCCCGGCCCAATCAATTATCGAAGCGATTAACTACTGTTATGATATGACCCAGAGTTCGGCGGATGAGGTCATGGCCGATATTGATGAGGATGATCCCGAGCAGCTCTTTTCAGAGATTGAAGAGATCGGTGATCTGCTTGATGATACCAGTGATTCGCCCGTTATTCGCCTGGTTAATCTGATGTTTTCCCAAGCAGTCAGGGATAATGCCTCGGATATTCATATCGAACCATTTCAAAACAGTTTAAAGATCAGGCAGAGGCTGGACGGTATCCTGTATGATATGTTGAGCCCACCCCAGCATGTGCAGTCTGCTCTTATATCCAGGGTTAAAGTAATGGCCAAGCTTGATATAGCGGAGAAGCGGCTGCCCCAGGATGGAAGAATAGAGTTGAGGGTCGCCGACAGGGAAATTGATGTCAGGGTTTCCACCTTGCCGACGGAATTTGGGGAACGGGTGGTCCTCAGGTTACTGAAGAAATCATCCGTCCTGATTTCACTGATGGATCTGGGAATGCCGAAGGATCGTTTTATCCCCTTTGAGAAGGAAATTACGGCATCCAACGGTATTGTCCTGGTAACCGGCCCCACCGGTTCCGGAAAGACCACGACGCTCTATGCGGCACTCTCTGCGATTAACAATACCGATATTAATATAATCACAGTCGAAGATCCTGTTGAATATCGTATAAACGGTATTGGTCAGGTGCAGGTTAATCCCAAAATTGACCTGACCTTTGCATCGGGTCTGAGGTCAATTGTACGACAGGATCCCGATGTAATTCTGGTTGGCGAGATCAGGGACACGGAGACGGCGGAGATCGCCATACAGTCGGCGTTGACCGGTCACCTCGTCTTTTCCACCTTGCATACCAACGATTCCGCCAGCGCGGTCACCAGGTTACGGGATATGGGTATCGAACCGTTTTTAATTGCTTCGTCCATTAATGCGGTTTTGGCGCAGAGGCTGGTGCGGGTTATCTGCTCCCACTGTAAAGAGAAATATGATGCGGGGCTGGAGGAGCTTGAGCGGCTGGGTTTAACCGCAAGGGAGGTCGCCCATGGTTCGATTTGTCGTGGCCGCGGCTGTCCCCACTGTCATCAGACGGGTTACAGCGGTAGATGTGGCATATTTGAGTTGTTGCTGATGACCCGAGATATGAAATCCCTTGTTCTTCAGACCTCCGATGCAAACCAGATAAAGGAGCGGGCCGTGGCAAATGGAATGGTGACCCTACGCCGGGATGGTGCAATGAAAGTACTTCAGGGTGTGACAACCATAGAAGAGGTGTTGAGGGTATCTGCTTAAGGCAGGATTTGCTATGAATAAAAGAGGGTTACCGGGGAAATACAGGGGTTTTGAACAGGGCCCCATAAGACCGCCCAGTGAGGCGGGGAGTCTTCTGCTTCGCCTGACCCGCAACTGTCCCTGGAACCGCTGCACATTTTGTCCGGTTTACAAGGGTCGTGATTTTTCGTTGCGACCGGTGTCGCATATAGTGGAGGATATCGACCGAATTCATCGTTATATCGTTCTGATTCGTCAATGTGGGACCAAGGATGGCAAAATTTATCCCGAAGATATTGTCAGGATGAGCAGCGAAGATGATGTTTATGATCGCGGTGCGTTAAACGGGGCTTTACAGTGGGCCGCTAATGGTATGCGTGCAATATTTTTGCAGGATGCCAACAGCTTGATAATAAAACCCGCCGATCTTATTGTTGTGCTGCAACATCTGCAGGAATGTTTCCCCTGGGTGGAAC
>Ga0256845_1002882_pt1 | contig 12085 bp, 5 predicted proteins | sample RiftiametaG_FD_189101 | JGI IMG/M metagenome (GOLD analysis project Ga0256845, IMG submission 189101) | Tube worm associated microbial communities from hydrothermal vent at the East Pacific Rise, Pacific Ocean - Riftia | ecosystem: Host-associated > Annelida > Integument > Unclassified ... | reverse complement strand
AATAATACGGATTCTTATATTATGTCAATAGAAAAATCCTGGATTCTGAACTTTTGCCGCCTTATGAATTGTAGTTCTGGGTGGGTTTTTCTTGACTTCATCGAAGAAAACCGTTAATACTAGGTCGCGGGTAGAGGAGAGTATTACGATTTTTTCGCAGGAGCTTAGAGACTATGGCACTAAAAAAACCCATCCAACAATCAGCAAAAGGAGGCAGGGACGGCGATCCCCCGAAGAACACCTCCTGGTATCATCTCAACCTTTTTCAGAAATTTGCCCTTATTTTTTTTGGGGTCGTCGCGTTATCAGTGGTCGTGATTGCTGTATACGCCCTGCAGCAAAGCCAACTTTCTATCTCAGAGAGTACGGAACAAATTCTGGACGCTGTGACCCTCTCCATCGGAACGCTGAACGAAAAGCAGCAGCATGAGAGTGAAAACACGCTTGATCGCGTGAACCAGGGATTCCTTGAGTTAAGCAATGATTCTCTCCTCCAGTTTAAAGCCCGTCTTCTTCAGGATAATCAACAGCTTTATGCACGGAGCGTAGAGGAATTGACCCGTGAAGCTCAGGAACTTCTCGAAACAGAGTTCCAATCGCTCAACATCGAAACAGCCCGCTCAATTTCTTCGACGATTTCGCAATTTGTGGACGGTTCTCAAGCATTCCTCGCCTTTTTTGCAATGAATTGTGATATAACTGAGGCATATAATCGCCGCGTTGACACGCTCAGGAAGCTCCTGCTTTTGGATGAACGTTTCATCCACGTCAGTGTTTTTAATCGCGAAGGACGGCGTATCGGCTCTCTTACGCAAGAGGAGGAAACGGCTGCGGATTTCGAGTTGTTCTTCGCTCATGATGATCAAGGTTTTCTTACACCTGCGCTCAAGGACGGAGCACCGTCTGTTGATCTGATTCTGTATCGTAAAATGAACTGGCTGCGTGTGGTCGTCCCGATCTCTCAGGATGATGAGGTACAGGGAGCGTTGGTCGGAGTTGTTAATCTCACTCCGCTGTGGGGCGTAATCCGCCAACAATTCACGTCTCATGCAAGACAGATGTATGTGCTCGATCAGGAGGGAAGCATCCTTTTTCCCGCTCAAATGCCCTCAATGTCCTTACAAGCGTCATTGGGTCTTCAGGCGGTCGCCAGGGCTGTTGAAACGACAGGGAATGCTCAGCAAGAAAAGCTTCTCTCGTCCTACGTGACAATCCCGGAGCTTGCCTGGCGAGTTGTCATTACGCAGCCAACCGCCTCGCTTGCCACTCGATTTGCCCCGATAAGCCGCCTCATCTCGCAGGATATTGAAACAGTGACAGAACGACTTGAGACTGGCGTACAAGAGGCGATGTCGATTGTTTCAGAGGAACTTTCGGCCAAAATCACGGCGAACAAAGAAGAGGCCCGCCAGCGAATCGAGGCGGACTATCAGACCTTTATCACGACAACACGCGATGAGATCGCTCAAAAGATTACTCAGATTTCAACTCATATCTATAAAGATGCCCTGAAGAAAGTTATCCCGATTATCGCCTTGCTGGGCATTATGGCGGCGGTGTTAGGAACCCTGGTCGCTGGGGCGATTATCAGGCCGATTAAACGTCTCACGTCCGTGGCGCAGACCGTGTCGCAGGGAAATGTCAGCGAGACGGTCCCGGTCATTCATTCTCACGACGAAATCGGGATTCTGGCGCGATCGTTTCATGAGACAACAGTGTATCTTCAGAAAATCGCGAAGAGTGCTCAGAAAATTGCTGAAGGGGAGTTTACAGATGACGTCTCTCCAGTATCAGACCACGATTCGTTAGGCAACGCCTTTGAAAAAATGACCGTGTATCTGCGTGAGATTACGATGCTGGCAACCGCCATTGCCCACGGCGATCTTGACCAGGTCGTGACCCCAAAGTCAGAACTTGATGCCCTGGGGAACGCCGTCTATCGCATGACCGTCTATCTCCAGGACATTGCAAGCGTGACGCAGAAGGTCGCCGGTGGGGATTTGAGCGAACAGGTTCAACCCCATTCAGAAAAAGATTTCCTGGGCAATGCCCTGGCAGAAATGATTTTTAAACTGCGGCATCTTGTGGCAAAAATCCGTACTGGCGCCGACCAGCTTGTGTTTATGAGCATGGAGACTCATAGCCGCGCTCAGGAAGAAGCGGAGTCTGTGGAAAAAATTTCCTTATCTGTCGAGGAAACTTCGTCGTCAATGAACGAAATGGCGGCCACGATTGGGGAAGTGAACGAACGGATGAAACAATTATCATCATTTGTTGGGGAGTCCTCATCGTCAATTGAAGAATTAAATAGTTCCATCCGGCAGATTTCGACGCACGGGGAACAACTCGCGATGGCTTCAGAGCAAACCTCAAGTTCGATTCAAGAGATTTCGGCATCTCTGCAACAGATTGCTGACACTGCCAAACATTCCAAAATGCTCTCAGACGGGGCCAGACAGGATGCGATCGATGGACGGGAATCTGTCGGGAAAATGATCCACAGCATGAATATCATTCAACAAATGGTGACGGTCACGGCCGATGCGATTCAATTGTTGAAGAAACGGACTGGCTCGATTGAAAAGATTTTGGCGGTCATCAAAGATATTTCCGATCAAACATCGCTTTTGTCAATTAATGCCTCAATCATCGCCAAAAAAACCGGGGAACGCGGACGTGAATTTAATGTCATCGCAGACAAAGTCCGAAAACTCGCCGACCAGTCAAATTCTTCTGCGAAAGAGATTGCCAGGATTATTCGGGACGTTCAAAAGGAATCATCACATGCTGTTGAAGTCGTGTCAATGGGAAGCAAAAAAGTTCAGGAAGGCGTTCAATTGGCAGAATTAGCCGGCAAGGCGCTGGATAAGATTATTGGGGGAGCCAATGAATCATCATCTGTGGTCGCCAGGATCGCTGAAACAACGGATGAGCAGACGAAGATCAGCCAGCATATCATGAATTCGATGGAACAGGTCGTCGAGATGGTGAATCAGATCAAGGTGGCGACGAAAGAACAGGAACAGAGTTCGTCCTATATTATGGCCCAGATCGAGCAGATTTTGCTCCTTTCGCAACAAGTAAAACAATCCACGACCGACCAAACCGGTGTGGTCAAACACGTGTCGTTTGCGATGGATGATATTCGCAACCTGATCGAGATGACGTCGGAACGCGCGAAAGAATCGACTCAGGCGGCGTCAATACTGTCGCAGCATGCTGATGCCTTGAAACGCTTAGTGAGTCAATTTACCATTTAGAACGAATTGAAGAATCCCTGTTTTCTTATTCGGCCTTCACTTTCCAGAAGAAGGCCGAAGTAAATTACGCGGCAGAAGGTGGGTCGATCTGAGAGGGATCGACGCCAGAGGGTTCTATGGCAGAAGACACTTTGTTAGCAGCGACTCGTTCTTTAAATTCTTTTCCAGGCTTGAATTTAATCGTTTTTCCTTTTGAGATAGGAGCATCTTCGCCGGTTCTCGGATTTCGTCCTAAGCGGGGATTCCGGTCGCGCACCATAAAAATCCCAAATCCCCGGCATTCAATGCGCTCTCCCTGCTGTAACGCATCTTTAAGGACCTCGAAGAGTCCGATTACCGCCTCATTGGCCTTTTGTTGAGTCAAATTGGCTTCGCTTGCAACAATCTTTGCAATATCCAATCGTGTCATCTGTTCTCCTAAGGTCAAGAACTCGGGCTAAGTTCGCAAAGCCTTCCATTCTTTCCAGTCATGATCTTGCCGTGGTTAATGAGAGAAGAGTTGCCCCTGAAATTATCTCCGTACTGTGGGATTTCAGCAGAACTCTACCATAGCTAATGCGATAATGTCAATAAAATTATACAGTTAACTATATTTTTCTCGAAAGGTTCTCAAAAATTTCATTTTGTCGGAATAATAATCTCACTTTTGGGTTGACAGGAAAAGAAGTGGCCCGAAGTACTTTAGGCACTCGAAGTACTCTAGGCACTCGAAGTACTCCAACATGGAGGTAGAAAAATATGAGTCGGGCAAAACGTAGGGTTTATATGGGTATGATGCTGTGTAGTTTGCTCTTTGCCTGCCACGATGAGGTCGCTCCGGGTAAGTCAGGGAACGCGGAGCAACCCGCAGCAGTGCAGGCGTCCTCCAGTTTACAACAACTTTCTGGTACGATTCTGTTTCAATCTGATCGCGACGGCGACAACGAGATTTATGTCATGAATGCCGATGGAAGCGAGCTCATGCAGCTTACGCAGAATGAGGCGTCAGACGAATATCCGATCTGGTCGCCGGATGGCAAACAGATCGCTTTTATCTCAAATCGGGACGGCAGCTACGACCTGTATCTGATGACCGCTGATGGAACGAACGTGCGTAAGCTGACAGATCATCCTTCAAATAATTACGATCCGGCCTGGTCGCCGGACGGCTCGCAACTGGCGTTCAGTTCAGACCGTGAGAGCGGAATGGAAATCTACCTGATCAATGCGGACGGCAGCGGACGAACGCAATTCACGAAAACTATCGGCAAAAATATCCTGCCAGCCTGGGCATCGGATGGCAAGCATATCGCGTATACCGGCAACCGTTATCTGGGGTGGAACGTGTATGTCACCACACTTGATAAAACTGAAGATACGCGCGTCACTGAGGGACATGGGGCCTGCCGGCCAGATTGGTCGCCGGATGCCTCAACCATTGCGTTTGTATCTCAGGAGGCTGATGGAAAAGGCGATATTTGGACGATGCGCCCTGATGGCAGCGGGAAAACGCAGTTAACTTACGACGAAGTGAATTATGATTATTATCCGGCCTGGTCGCCGGATGGGCGATATATTGTGTATGCCAAAACCTCTGATAAACATCACGGAAATTGGGAGCTATACATCATGACCGCTGATGGGAAAGAACATTTGCAAATTACGGATCATCCTGCTCAAGATAAATTTCCGGATTGGAAACCGTAACATTGATGATGAAAAAAATTCGACCGGAATATGCGATTTTACTCGGACTTTTCGCCTTTCTGATGGCGATTGCTTCGACTGTGGAATACCGACGGGTGGTGAATTATCTCTTTGGCGATGAAGCAGTGTATTACATGATGGCGCAGAGCTTTGCCTATGATTTCGATCTTGAATACACTCAGAAAGATTTATGGCGCGTGTATCAGGATGGGTGGCATGCCGGGCCGCAAGGGATTTTTCTGACTCAAATCGCGAATTTTACCCTGACTGACGACTCATTTCAACGCCTCCGCCGGGCAACGCTGCCTGCTGACGTCCCTGGGAAACTGGAAGTCCTGAAAGGTCAGACGATCAGGACTCGCGCCGCGTTCCTGATGGCTGTCGAACAAACCCTTGACGAGAAGCTGACGCCGGAGCAGCGAAAGGTGATTGTCACGTGCGCGCAGAAGACCGATGCCAAAATCTACTATTCTAAATCCTTCGCCTATTCCCTACTGCTTGCGCCTTTTCTGGCGATATTCGGTTTTCAGGGCTTTCTGATCCTGAACATGCTCTTGCTCTTTTTAATGATTGTGATGGGATGGCTGTATCTCCGCGACTTTAACGCCCCTCTGTTCTCACTCGTGCTGGTTGTCACGTTTTTCCTGCTCAGCGCGAGCTTCATCTACACGTTCTGGCTGACGCCAGAAACCTTCAATATGTTTTGCATCACTCTGGGGCTGTTTTTATGGCTGTACCAGAAAGAACAGCAACAAGTCCGCCGCCCGTCATTGTCCTCTCGCCCGTCACGCTCTTTTGCGCCCTTTCGGTTTGCAGCCTGGCTGATCACAACTCCTGAAGGACGGCTTTATCTCGCTCCGATTCCAATCGCAGTCGCCGGAGCGTCAAAGCTGCCGAATGTCTTGTTTATGTTTCCAATCGCCGCTGATATTTTACTTAAAGTCTCTGCCGGCTTTTCCCGAAATCGGCGCATCAAATCGGCCTCCTCTTCTCAGCGTTGGAGATCGTCACAGTTCTGGCATGACGCCAGAAAACTCGTCCTTGTGTGCATGATTTTTGTGCTCGTCGTGAGTTTGTTTTACGTGTTGCAATATGCGTTTACCGGAAACTTCAATCAATACGCCGGGGACCGTCGAACCTTTTATTGGAATTTCCCCTTTGATTCCGTGCGTGATATTTGGGACAAAGGTATCCGCCTGTCAAATGATGACTATTTTGAAGAATCCTTTTATGTAAATCCAACCGTTCTGCTGCATAATGCCTATTATTATGTATTCGGACGATTTACCGGTCTGCTCCCCTATTTTTTCTGCTCGTTCATCGCCCTGTATTATTGGGGGAGACGGCTGTTTTCAAAGGACCCGCCAGCGTTGGTCAGACGACGTTTTTTGCTGCTGCTGACGATTGGAGGCAGTATTTTTGTTTATATTTTTATGGCTCCCGGAAATTATCAAGGCGGCGGTGGGGCCTTTGGCAATCGCTTCTTTGTCAACATCTATCCGGGGTTTTTGTTTTTGATCACGTCGCTCTCAAGCCTGTATCCGCTTGTTGTGTCCTGGGTGGTGAGCTCGCTCTTTCTGGCGCAGGCGTTGATCAACCCTTTCCAGATTTCAACCTACCCCGCTTCCCAGGCATTCCGTTTTCCGTACCGTGTGCTGCCGGTTGAATTAACGCTCCTGAACACTCTTCCCACCAACATCAATTCCCATTTGGTACAATTTGCCATGATTGGGCAGCAAGCAGCCCACCGCCTCTATTTTTTTGATGAAAATATCGCCGACCAAACCCCTTACGATTTTTGGGTGCGCGGAGAGAAAACGGCTGAACTTGGTGTGCGTTTATCCTATCCACGGGATTATTTGACCATCACGGTCAAAAATGGCCCCCGTAGCAATCAGGTTGACGTGACGGTTGGCGGAACCACTCACACAATACACTTCAGCAGTCCACAGGCTGTCAAACAATTGGTCTTTCCGTTAAAAAAAGGCGTCCCGTATTTCAAAACCGAGGTCTATCTGGTGAAGATCAGGTCGCACAGCGGGTTCGTTCCGAAATTTACCGCCGGCAGCGGTTTGAACGACCCACGCTATTTAGGCTGCCGGGTGTCGATTTCATCAAATCCTTTTGATGCTGGAAAGGTATTGTTTGAGCAAGGACAATCTGAACAAGCCATTACTGTGTTGGAAGCCTTATTACAGGATTACCCTCAACATGCCCAGGCTCAATATTATCTCGGCATGGCGTATCAACGTGTACACCGTCTTGAAGACGCTATGACAGCCATTCAACGGGGAAAGGAACTCTTGCCGGATTTTCAGACAACGTTCTGGACCTATTGCCGATCATTGGATGAAGACTGTGCGCCGAACAACGCGGTGAAACCTCCCCAAAATCCATCAGAAGCGACTCTTGCAGAGCTGCTCGATCCGTTTCGTCTCCGTTATGAAGCTGAAGACCTCTTTTTTTCAACAGGAGACGTGGTGGAACGACCCGGAGCATCACGGGGCAAAGTTCTTGAGTTCCATCCGAATCGCCATACTCCCGGGTTCTTGCTGTATGGGCCATTTCAGGTGTTGCCAGAAGGGCAGTATCAGGTTCGGTTTCGTATCAAAACCGGCGTCGCTGGAGATGCCGAGGCGTCGTCTCCTGTTGCTGTGGCATTCTTTTATGATGTTTATGGAAAACGCCAGGGCATTATCGCCAAAGAGCGCGTAGCTGTTCATGCCGGACATCTGTTTGACTCGGCCCAGTATCGGGAATATACACTGAATTTTGACCTGTACTCTCCCGAAACCGTCGAATTCCGGATCGAAACCACTGGACGGGCATCTGTGGCAGTGGACCGGGTGGAAGTCTACCATCGACTGCCGCTTCAAATTTTTGAAGGACTTGCCCAATCCCAGCAGGCTCTGGGAGCACGGGAAGACGCGTATCGCACCCTCCGGCAGGCAGTGGCGTTCGATTCCTGTTCGCCTGACATCCAACGCGCATATCTCCAACTGCTCTTTGATTTACGCAAATGGGAGGATGCCTCACAATTTATTCAAAACGCGGTCGAGAGGTCTGAATTTCATACTGGTTTGCTCACAAAATTTTTTGAGCAACACGCTGAAGATCAGGAACTCCCTCCTGATTTGCAACGTTTGGGGAAAACGGTTCGCACCCCATTCACCCCGGATATTCCGATGAAAGTGCTCTTCGCAGACAGGATTGAATTTCTGGGCTATTCTCTCTCATCCGATCAGATCGCTCCGGGCGGCACATTTACAATCCAGTATGTGTGGAGAGCCTTACAAGCCACGAACGAGGATTACACGATTTTTGTCCATTTCATCAGGAAAGGACACCTGCTTGCGTCTGAAACAACATCGAAGATTAAACGGCGTTTAGGATTGCCAGTTCTCGATATGTTCCAACAGGACCACGAACCGTTGAACGGCACATACCCGACCCAAAAATGGATTCCCCGTGAATTTATTCAGGAGCAGTATGAGGTTTCAGTGCCTCACGAATTGGAACCCGGAATATATGAAATCCGGATCGGCCTTTGGAATCCGCTGACCAGGCAGCGGTTACGGAGTAATGGAGACCAAAACGTAACGATTGGGGAACTACAGGTACATGACGCAGGAATGGATTGAGTGGCTGGAAATCTCGCAGCCAGACACCACAACTCGTAAAGACGCCGCCCCGGATAGCCCTGATGTGTCCTCAAAGCGTTGTCCCCGATGCGGCTGGCTTGAGCAGAGCAGTGTGGCGGAATGTTTTCGCTGCGGCTATAATTATCTGTCCGGTGAACTCCATGCCGACTACTTCAGCAGTCGGCACATCGGTATGCCGGCCCCGACGATGCAAACGGTGGATTTTGACGACTGGAAACTTTTTGGGCGCAGACAGAGCGGGCAGTCGTTACCGGAGTTCCTTCTGCGCTTACAGGCCGAACGTTTTCGTCTTGTTCAGGGATTTAAGAGCCTGCTCTCCTTAGATGAACTGAATATTATTCATTATGAGCATCAACTGCACACCGCATTGACCGTCCTTAATACTCTCCGGGGTCAAGCATTGCTGGCCGATGAAGTCGGGTTAGGGAAAACAATTGAGGCCGGTATTATCATGAAGGAACTCATCAAACGGGGGCTTATCAAACGGATTCTGATCATCACGCCGGCTTCGTTGATGGCTCAGTGGAAGGACGAACTCCTGGTGAAGTTCGGTGAGACCTTCCACATCGCTTCTCAACATGACGATTGGCTGCATGAGAAGGTCATCACATCCTTTTCCCGTTTGCGTCTTCCGGGACAACCATCCCGCAGGCCTGAAAATGCCGTCTCGTCCCCGCAGAAAGATGCGGCGATTTCTGGCGTGCTCCATATACTTCAGCAAGAATATGACCTGCTGATTATTGACGAGGCTCACAAATTAAAGCACCGGAACACGCAGCGTTTCAAATTCGTCAGCAAGATTAAAAAGAAATATATCCTGATGCTGAGCGCGACCCCTGTGCATAATAATCTCACAGAGCTTTACAATGTCATCACGATTCTTAAACCAGGGCTGTTAGGAACGCTTCGATCGTTTAAGAGACATTTTGTCGCCTCACGTGATGCCCGGGAGCCTAAAAACGAGCAATACCTTAAAAAGCTTTTGACCTCAGTCATGATCCGAAATCGGCGTGCAGATGTCAATATTCGTTTTCCTGCAAGAAAATCGGCGATCTATCATCTGTCTCTGACCGAGCGGGAACAACAACTGTATGATGAGGTCTCTGCGTATATTCGGCATGAATTTAAAGCCCAGACTAAAAATCAGTTTCACTTGCTTTCCCTGACAACGCTGCAGAAAGAACTGTGCAGCAGCTCCAATGCGGTTAAGGCGACTCTGGAGAAGATGACCGAACGCCCGCAATACCCTGATGTCACCAAAGAACGCTTACGCTCATTTATCGCCTTAGCGGACAGCATCACGGAGAATCGCAAGATTGAAGCGTTGGTGGATATTCTGGATCGATTCCCTGGAAAATTTCTGGTTTTCACTGAGTTTCTTCAAACGATGTATTTTATCAAAGCACACCTCGATGCGCGAGGGATTCCGACACAATTATTTCATGGAGGACTGGATTTACTGAAACGGCAAGATGCCATCCGGAATTTTTCACGCTCTGCCAGAGTGATGATTTCAACTCAAACCGGCGGAGAAGGGGTGAATTTACAGTTCTGCCATCAACTGGTCAATTACGATTTGCCCTGGAATCCTATGATGGTCGAGCAGCGCATCGGCAGATTACACCGTTTAGGCCAGGAAGAAGATGTCCTGATCTTCAATTTTTCGATTCATAATACGATTGAGGCGCATGTCCTCAATTTGCTCTCACGAAAAATCCGGATGTTCGAGCTTGTTGTCGGCGAGCTTGATCTGATCCTGAGTGATTTAGACGAGCATAAGACCTTTGAACGCCGGATTCAGGACATTTGGCTTACCAGCCGAGACGATGCCGAGCTGCAGCAGCGGTTTGAACATTTCGGTGAACGGCTTGTTCAGGCTCACAAGGAGTTTGAGAAAGTCAAAAAAACCGAACGCATGATTTCTGATTTGTTCGAGGTGTAATGCCGCCCAATACAATGAAACAGTATCTCATTGAATTCTTCACCCATTCCGGTTGTACTCTCCAACACCATGATGAGATGTTGTCGGTAGAGTTGACGCCTGAACTGGCGCAGCACTTCGGTAAATCGACCCTGCAGCTTGTCTTCGATCCGGCGCATCTGAAAGAGCAGACCGAACTCGTCACTTATGGAAGTTACATCATTCATCGCATCTACGATTTGCTCAGACATACAGGTGAAAGGATCGCGTTCACCCTCCCAAACACGCAGAAAGCAGGGAGCGGAAGGCAGAAGGCAGACATGCGGAAACAGGGAGATATTCGCCCGTATCTGTGTGCTGTCACAACACGGCGATCCAGGGACGTCCGGCGAACAGAGACCTTTTTGACGTTCCGGGTCACGTATTATTCCAACGAAAAATTTGAAGAGCTTGTCACCATTGGGATTGACGTTGACGGCAACCTCAAAAATTATCTTACCTTCCCTTATTCTCTGGCATCGCTGCACAATGTCAGCCCCCACAAGCTGCCGTATACAAAAAGAGAGACAAAAGCCATCTACAACCGATGCCTTGCAGAAGCCCGTACTTATGCTGAGCAGCAAGCCCAAGAACGGCAGCAGGCCCTTGCCGAACACTATCATCAGGATATTATTCGGCTGGAAGGCTATTATCAGCAAATGATCGAAGAGATTTCCGACCTGGCCGAGGATCGGGAATCTCAGATCGTCCAGTTTCAACAAGAATTCGAAAGGAAGGCAGCAGAAGAACTGAAGCGATGCCAGATACACGTCCAGATTGAACCAATCAATTTTTGTTCGGTCACAATCCCATTCCGCCGGTATCAATACCTGCTGACTCCTTTTCAAAACAGAGGAATTCCCCCGGACGTTTCTCTCGATACCTACCAGAACCTTTTTTCAGGTCAATGGCTCTATCCGACATGTTCATCGTGCGGACGTGAGATGACAGACGTTGGCATCTGCTCTGCGGGGAACCATGCCGCGTGTCGCGACTGTCTTTTTACGTGTCATGTCTGTGGAACATCTGTTTGTCGGGAGTGTGGGATTGAGAAATGCGCTGAATGTCATGAATGGGTGTGTCAGGAATGCAGCGAACGCTGCCATCTGTGCGGCAAACGCTTTTGCACAGAACATCTGGTCGGATGCCGCGAATGCCGTCAGCATGTCTGCCCCCAATGTTCTGACCAGTGTGAAGAATGTGGAACAACTGTTGGCAGCATCCATCTGATGCAATGTGACGTCAGCCATAAACGAGTATGCCCTCATTGTCTGATTACCTGCCCTTGTTGCGGGCAGCATGTGGCGCAATCTCAGACTGCGGCCTGTGCATTTTGTGGTCAGCAGGTGTGCGCAGACTGCACCTTTTCCTGTGATGTGTGCGGAGGAACTTTTTGCGTCCATCACATCATCGAATGCGAAATAAGTGGGAAAACGATATGTCTTCGTCATTCTGCCACGTGCGAAAGTTGTTCAAAACGAGTTAGCGCGGCGTATCTGCACACCTGCGATGTGTGT
>Ga0256845_1002881_pt1 | contig 12086 bp, 11 predicted proteins | sample RiftiametaG_FD_189101 | JGI IMG/M metagenome (GOLD analysis project Ga0256845, IMG submission 189101) | Tube worm associated microbial communities from hydrothermal vent at the East Pacific Rise, Pacific Ocean - Riftia | ecosystem: Host-associated > Annelida > Integument > Unclassified ... | reverse complement strand
TGTGTGCGTGAAAGGGCATCGTGTTGCTTGCTTCTGAAATTCGCGTTCGAGAGAGGCTAGCCCTGCTCAAAACAATAGAACATTCCGCCGGCTCCGCAGATCGTCTGCCATTCGTCATCGGTCCACTTTGTGTCAGTAAAGCCGGCGCTGCCCTGGCGTGTGAAGATATCGACCGCGTTTGAGGTCCAATTCTCGCAATTCTCGCCATCTCCCCAAGACTCACCATTTGGCTGAGTCGCTGTCCACACCGGGTACATGTCGAGTAGGGTGCCGCTTAGGGTCCGGTTGATGCCATTTTGTAGGGTGCCGTCGGTGAGGTCTTCCCAGTTCTCCGCGACGACCTCTCCTGTAACCATGACGTAGCGACCGCTCGAGTGGAAGAAGCGATCGGCAGGCGATTTTTTATCATCGCTGAGCCACGCTTTGAAATTCTGGAAATTTGCGTAGCCATAGCTCATTGCGGTCTTGCGGCAGACGTTGTCGGCCCCGTAAAGCGAAAGGAAACCCTTTGGCGCGAGGTCCTTCTCGGTGAGGAAGACCAGTCGATCCCGAATGCACTGATCGTTACAGCCATCATCCGGGATGTCATTGCCATCATCACATTCTTCGATGCCTTCGTGGAGGACCCCATCACCGCATTTGGCAGCAACGCAGGCCGTCAGACAGGCGTCGCTGTTGTCTTGGTTGCCGTCATCACAGTCCTCTGAACCATTATAGACATATCCGTCGCCGCAGGTCGCGGGCTGGCAGCTTCCGGGGCAAGCGTCGTTGTCATCCGGGTTGCCGTCGTCACAGGTCTCGCCTGGATCGATGACGCCATCGCCGCAGAAGGGAAAACGGCAATTCGAGGGGCATTCGTCGCCGTCGTCGAGGTTGCCGTCGTCGCAGTCTTCATGCTCAGGATCGAGCTGTCCGTCGCCACAAGTCGAGAGCAGCAGACAATTAGAGGAACAGCCCCCCATACCGTCCGGGGTATTCTTGTTGTCCGGGCCGTCGTCGCACTGCTCTTCGTCGATGTAGACAAAACCATCCCCGCAGGAGGCGAGTGTGCAGAAGAGCGTGCAGGCGCCTTGGTCGGAGTTGTTGGCCCCCAAGTCGCATTGCTCGGGGTCATCGAGCACTCCGTTGCCGCAACCGAGTTTTTTGCAATCGATCGTACAGAACCCATTTCCGTTTGCAGAACCCTCGTCGCATTCCTCGCCCTCATTTAGGATATTGTTGCCACAGGTGTACAAGAAGGGGTTTTCCTCGGTGCAGGAACCGAGGCACACGGCTCCGAGGAGCGCCGCGACTATCGCGCTGCGCTTTGCTCGGTGATGACGGCTTGCTCCCTGCGGACGGCGAGTTCTGCTTTGGGCGTTGGTTACCATACGGCGACACAGTACAGATGTGCGAGAGAAGAACATTTTTGCTCCGCTAGGGTAGTCCAGTTGTCATTGATTTGGGTCCATACACCGATCCTGCCTCCGAGTTTCCACTCGGCCGACTTCCAGTCAGCACAGGTGTTTTCGGCCACAGTACCGTCGGCGAGGGTTCCGGTCCAAACGCTCGCACTCACCCCGTCATCGGGCATCACACCTTCTTCGTTCTGGCTGATCGCAAGCTTGAGCTGCCCATCCAGCAGATCTGCCCAGTCATCGGCGACGACCATACCGCTAGGCAGTTGGTAGCGCATCTGGGGGTTGACATCCCAGCCCGCGGGAGAGGCCGCATCGGTGCTCAGCCAGGCGCGGAAGCTTTCCGGTTTGTAGAGCCCTGCGTCTGTTGCCAGGGTTTGACACTTTACGTCGGCGCCCGCGAGCCCTCCGAGATCCCCGAGGTAGCGCTCGCTGGTGACGAAGATCACTCGCTTCAGCAGCGTGCACTCTTTTGAGCAGATCGCGGGATCGGGCTCTTCGCCGTCATCACATTCCTCTGGGCCCTGGACCTCATTATCACCACATCTGGGACCCCATTCGCAGATCGTCGTACAACCCCCGTAGGCGTCATCGTCGTTGACCATCGGAGCATCCTCGGGATTGTCCCCCCAGTCGCATTCTTCGACATCTTTGTAGGTATTTTTGTCGCCGCAGCGGGCCTTTGTGCAAGCGAGCGTACAGGCTGCGTCATCGGCGTTGTCTGTGCCCTGGTCGCACTCTTCGATGCCCTCCTGAAGGTGCCCGTCTCCACACTCGGCGAGCGTGCAATTGCTCAGACAGGCAGCTTCGTCGTGGTTGGCCTCGCCTTGGTCGCATTCCTCGCCTGCATCGAGCTGGCCGTCGCCGCACTGGGGTGGATCATCGCCGGTGTCGGTGTCGGTGTCGGTGTCGGTGTCGGTGTTCGTACCGGAGTCTGTGCCGGTCGCCGTGTCCGTGGCGGAGGGACCGGACCCGCCACCGCCACCGCCCGGGTTGGGCCCGCCCGCGGTGATGCCCGTCGACATCGGGCCGGAGTCGGAGTCGCCTGCAGTCGCGCTGGCCGAGCCTTCGCTGCCGTCGGGACAGCCAGCGCAAGCAAGACCTAGCGCCGCTGCTAGGACGAGCGAGCCCACGGAGCGAGAACAGCCTGAGGAGTCGAGTGAACGGAGAGAAAAATGTTGCAGATCGAGCATTGCTTCGGTGATCGGCCGGTGGGACCAGTCGTTGCGGACCGATGCGAATTTTTGTAACCGAGCCCTTCGTTTTTAGATAGGCCAATTATGCGCATGCTTTAAAATCGCCTAAATCAGGACTATTCGGGACCGTACTCCCATTTTCAAGTTCTCAAACCATGGAAATGCGGGAAATCCGCAGGAAAAGAAACATCAACTTTGAATTAGAAATGTACCCGGGGAAATCACGCACATCACGATGCGGGAACTCCGCGAGGTTCTGCCGCGCCAGATCTCGAGCACGACGAGCGCAGCACTGAGGGCATAACTACAACCATGAGCTGGATCCAGAGCAGTGCGAGGCGGCGGATGGTTGGTATTTTGTCGACGAAGAACGGCGTGAGGTGCAGCTCTGCGGCGCAGCCTGCCGGGCATTCAAAATCGAGGGGCAGGGCGAGGTTTTTGTCAGTCTCGAGAAGCTATCGTGTTGAGAGTTGTATGTGGGTTGTATCGACACTTTCCTATTACGAAGGCCCATGAGGGTATTCGTAAGTCGCTCCACTGTGCGGTTTTGGAGGGAACACTATGCCGACGTCAACGACTCGGGAGCCTACGTTCGCGGAGCCTAAACGCGATCTCTGCGAGTTCGCTGTCGAGGTTTGCGTCTAGACGTTCGCCGAGAAAGAAGAGCTTGGAGAGCTGGTAGGCGGCCATTTCGGGCTCGCTTTGGGCGAGGGCGACGAGGCTCTGCACGGTCGGGTGTGCGGCGTTTAAGACCAGGGTGCGTCTTCGCGAGAAGAAACTCGAACCGAGGGCGCGAGCTTCGCTTAAGTCCTCGATCTCGCCGGCCTTGCGCTGAGTGATCGCGACCCAGTTGTGGATCGTCGATTCGGGATCCGAGAAGCGGGCAAGCTCGACACTGTGGATCTTTGCGCCGTGCTCTTTCAGGAGCCGCAGCACTGCGGCCGCGAGAGGTCGCCAGTGGTCGGCTTCGGGACCGTCGCGGGCTGGCTCGGGGAGGCAGAAGCGGGTGCCGACGGCGATCGCCGGTGGACCCTCGAAGCTGGCCAGAAGGACATGCACAGGAGCGTCGGGGGGGGCCAGGATCACCAGCCTGTCGCTGGCCTCGACGGCGTCGGTGAGGGCCGTACGCCCGCTCGCCAGCAGGGGGCGATGTTCGCTGGAAAAGCTCCGCATGAGGGCTCGCAGGGGGAGCTCCTTGCCCGAAGGCGTAAACGCGACGGTCCTGCGGAGAGGCTTGCCGGTGAGGGGACCGCGGTTGCTGTGCCAGACGCCAGCCCGGTAGAGATAGCGCAGGCGCTCGTCGCTCGGTGGGTTTTTCAGTGCCTCTTCGATCGCCGAAAACACCGCCTCGAGGAGGGGCCCGTGCACCAGCTCTCGCAGCCGTCGATAGACCTTAAAGTAGGCCTCGTCTTGGATCACATTGTCGCGGGTCAGCGTGTGCTCGAGCAGGTCTGAGGAGATTTTATACGCGAGCCCAGGGTAGTCCTTGTCCTTGTCCTCGAGCAGTGTGAGGCCGCGGTTGTAGAGCCCCGAGAACGTGGCGCCATCCTCTGGGTGACCGACGACAAAGGTCGAGGCACTGTCCTCTTCGCGGATCTTGAGCGGCGCCGCGAGATCAAAGGGTTCTGTGAGTAGTTCGTCGTGGAAGCGGACTTCGCCGCGCACGTGCTTGCACCAATAGCGGATCGTCGCGCGTGAGCGTTGCAGCAGTGACTCGTGCTCTTTTTGGGTGGTGCGCTTGTAGATCCGCACCTTGGTGCCGTCGACAGGTTGTTCCAGGCGGCGGAGCTCAAACTTGTGGTCGGCGGTGAAGAGCACCCGCCAATGCTCGCCCTCGCGGGATGTATCGACGCAGACCAGCTCGGGCTCGATCGCGAAAATCGATACAAAGCCGATGCCAAATTTACCGATCTTGGTGCGGTCGCCGTCTTTTGAGGAGGAGAAGAGACGAGTCAGCCGCTTCTCGATGATCTCGCGGGTCATGCCGCCGCCCCAGTCGTCGATGTGGATGATCGTGACGCCGCTGTCGTCGTTATCTGACTCATGGGTCAGGTAAATTTCGATCTCCTCGGAGCCGGCATCGAGCGCGTTCTGGATGATCTCTCGGTAAAACGAGAGCGGATCGGCGAACTGGTGGATCAGCTTGTCGAGGGCATCCGAGACCTTCAACTCTGCGGGCGCAGACATCGTTGGCGATGCTACCAGGAGGCCGCCGGTCGGTCCCTCCGGGGCTCGCTCGCGGCGCGATATGCCCATATCGGCCGTTGTTTGGCGTTTGGGCGGAGAACTGACAAAGGCGCGCCTCAGCCGGACTTGGCGAGTTCGATGATGCGGGCCATCATGCGCTCGACTTCGGCCTCGGTTGTGTAGAAATGCGGTCCCAGACGGAGCCCGCACTTGGGGCGCCAGTCGAGCTTGTAACGCTCGGCGACGAGCTGCGTGCAGGCGGCCTCGGAGGTCTTGAAGTCGATGGCGACAAAGCCCGATCGGCGGCTGTCGTCGGTGGGCGAGTGCACGGTGAGACCTGCCTCTTGGGCCCGGTTGATGATGATCCGCGAGAGCGCCAGGTTGTGGGCGCGGATCCTCGGCACGCCGATTTCGAGGAGGTTTTTGTAGGCCGCGCGGGCGACGTAGTAAGCGGGGATCGACGGGGTGCCGCCCATGAAGCGCCAGTTGTTGGGGGAGTAGGCGATCGGTGCGGGCTCAAAACTAAAGGGGCGGGCGTGGCCGAGCCAGCCGGTGATCCGCGGATTCAGACGCTCGCGGAGTTCGGGCTTCATCCACATGAAGGCGGTGCCAGGGCCCCCACAGAGCCATTTATGGCTGCCGGCGACGACGATGTCGGCACCCCATTCGGTGACGTCGATCGGCACCACGCCGACGGTCTGGTAGGCGTCGACCATGACCAAGGCGCCGACTTCGTGGGCCCTGTCGCAGATCGCCTTGACGTCCTGCAGTGCACCCGAGACATAGATCCCGTGGGAAATCGGCACGATCAGGGTTTGCTCGTCGATGGCCTCGAGCATGCGCTCGGTTGGTACGGTCATGCCGTCGTCGGAGGGCACGAGCTCTAGGCGCGCGCCTAGATCGCGGTGGCGCTCCCAAACGTAGATCACGTTGGGAAACTGCAGCGCCTCCATGACGACCTTGTTGCGGTGGCCAGAGAAGTCAAAACACGAGGCGATTTGGGCCTGAAAAAAGGCGACGTTTTGGTTGAGGATCGTCTGTCCCGCGGGTGCACCGATGAACTGGGCGGCGGCGTCGCTGACCTCGTCGACGGTCCGTATCCACTCGCCCCAAACCTCGACGCCCTCGGCGGCCCAATCCTCTGTGTAGCGGAGCAGCGCCTCCTTTGCCTGCCGCGGCATCGCCCCCATGCTGTTTGAATTCATGTAGGTGGTATCGGCGAGGATCGGGTAGTGCTCGCGGTAGCGGGCGAGGCTCGGGTCGAGGGCGGGCGTTGACTTCGGGTCCATGGTCGGTCTGCCTTTTTAGTTTTTCGGGCGGGTGTAGGGGGCGAAGGTTTGATGGCTCATTCGGCGGCGGTTAAGGGCCCGCAGCTCGGCATCGGAGTAGGCGTTTGCGTGGCCCTTGGGCAGCGTCGTGTGGATGAAATGTTCGATGGTTCGACGGGCCTGTTCGGCGGTTTTGATCCGGGCGCGATCGATCTCGGAGAGCGCCTCTTCGGGCACGTCGCCGGAGTCGACGGCAAAGGTCTCGTCGCATTCGTCCCAGCGCTGAAAGAGCAGGGCGCGGCGCTCGGATTGACTGAGCGAGGTCTCGGCCCAGAGGCCCTCTAGTTGGCCCCCTAGCTGGTCGAGCCGAAGCGCAAGCAACTCGCGGGTGTAGCTAATCGCGAGGGCGATACGGATCTCGCGGGTGCGGGCGAGCAGTTCGGCCTTGACCCGGGCGTTGCGGTCGATGCCCTGCAATGCCATGACCCACTCGGCGGGGCCGGTGAGCGACATGCCCATCGGCCCAAAAAGCCCGCGAGGCAGGCCGCCAAAGGCTCCGCGTTGGCCATTAGACCTGTCGGGGCGGCGCCATCGATCGGCGAAGTACACCGTGCCGTCGCGGTTAAACGTGGCTGTAAAACGCTTGTAGGGATCGATGTAGAGGTAGGAACCGTCGTGCTGGCGGCGCAGGCCGAGGTTCTTGCGATCGCGGCCACGGGCCGATTCGGGCATCGGTCCGCTGAAGTCCAGACGCGGCGGCGGCAGGGATTTTGGACCCTCCGGGCGGACGCTTTTGGCCGGGTTTTTGACCGTGTCTTTGGCCGTGTTGGAACTCGGATGTTTGGCGCCGCTGCCCGGGCGTTCATCCAGGCTCTGAGTCTGGCTTTGAGTCTGTGTTGGGCTCGGTCGCAGGGGCCCTTCGACGGGCGGGCTCGCTCGGGCGCTGCCGGCCGTGAGCACGTGGAGTCCCGCGAGAGCGCCGATGAGGGCGCCCTTTCGCAGGAGGGCCGGCAGCGGACGACCGGTCACCACTTCAGTCCGCGTTGACCACGTACGCGCGATAGGCCTCGGCGTTCATCAGGGCGTCGATTTGGGACGCGTTGCTGGCCTTGAGTTTGAGCAACCAACCTTCGCCGTAGGGATCTTGGTTGACCTGCTCGGGGGCGTCGAGCAGCGCCTCGTTGACCTCGCTGACCTCGCCGTCGACCGGCGAGAAGAGTTCGGAGACCGCCTTGACGGAGTCGATGTCACCGGCGCGCTCACCTGCGGTGACGCTCTCACCGACCTCGGGCAGGGTGAGCATGGTGATGTCGCCGAGCTGCTCGATGGCGTGCGAAGTGATGCCGATGATCAGGGTCTCGCCGTCGCGGCGGATCCACTCGTGCTCCTTGGTGTAGAGGAGATCCGCGGGGATGGAGTCAGTCATGGTGCTTTCGCCTGGTTCCTGGTTTTGGGTGTGTGGAGTTGGCTCAAGAGGCGGGGCTCGGTCGGCGGTAGAAGGGCCCCTTGACGATTTTGGCGGTGAGCACCTGCTTGCGCTGGCGGATCCGCAGGGTGGCGCCGATCTTGCCACGCGCTTTGGGAACATAGCCGAGACCGATGGAGCCGCCGACGGTTGGGGCGACGCCGCCGCTGGTGACACGGCCGATGACGACATCGTCCTCACCGAGGATCTCGGCGCCGGCGCGGATGATGCCGCGCGAGGTCACCTTAAAGCCGACCAGCTTACGCGTGAGCCCGGCGGCCTTTTGTCGGAGTAGGGCATCGGCGCCGATGAAGGGTACACCGGCCTCGACCTTCGCGAGCTTGACGACCCAACCCAGACCGGCCTCGAGGGGGCTGGTGGTTGCGTCGATGTCGTTGCCGTAGAGGGAGAGGCGGGCCTCCAGGCGCAGGGTGTCGCGGGCGCCGAGACCAATCGGCGCGGCGCCGGCATCGATGAGCGCGCGCCAGACGGTGGGGGCTTCGGTGGCGGCGATGAAGAGTTCGAAGCCGTCCTCGCCGGTGTAGCCGGTGCGGGCCGCGAGGATCGGCACGTCGGCCAGGCGCCCGGGGGCAAAGCCAAAGGGGCGCACCTCCGCGAGCGTCTCGCCGCCCAGGCGAGCTACTAACGCGACCGCCTCGGGACCCTGCACAGCGATCAGCGCGGTCTCGTCGGAGCGGTTGATGATCTCGCAGAGCTCGCTCGCGTGGGCCCGAAAATGATCGAAATCCTTGGCGATGTTGGAGGCGTTGACGACGATGCGGAGCCGGTCCGCGGCGAAGCGGTAGACGATGCAATCATCGACGATGCCGCCGTCGGGGTAGCAAATGGTGGTGTAGAGAGCGCGGCCGTTTTCTAGGCGAGCGGCGTCGTTAGTGATCAGCCGCTGGATCGCCGCGAGTGCGTTGGTGCCGACAAAATCGATCTCACCCATGTGGGAGACATCAAAGATGCCGACGTGCTCGCGGACGCTGCGGTGTTCGGCAAGGATGCCCTCGTATTGGACCGGCATGTGCCAGCCGCCAAAGTCGACCATCCGGGCGCCGCTGTGGACGTGTTGGTCGTGAAGGGGGGTCGCTTGAAGCTCGGAGGAGTGGGCCACGTTTTCACCTCTTGGGTCGATCGCTGGAGTATCGAATTGTGGCGGTCGCCCGCAAGGACTGCCGACGCTTTGACGGGCGGCCGGTGCCAAAATACGGGGGCGGAAGCGGAATCGAAGTGCGCGCGCGATGTGCGCGCTTATTGCCTTGACACCCCTTGCCTGGGGCTCAACACTGAGCGCGCAGGCAGCCTGATGGGGATGACGAACAACGATATCGAAGCGGAGCTGAGCTACGCCTACCTCCACGCTGTCGCCAGTTGTGCGGGGGTCGCCTGTCAGGTCGCGGGGCGATCACACGATAACCTCGGCATCGATGCCACGCTCAGTGTGGTCCGCGACTTTGGCGAGGGCGCATCTCTCACGGATATCTCGATCCACGTCCAGCTTAAGGCGACTACGAAAAAGCCGACGGTGAAGGGCGGACGCCTCTCCTACTTTCTCAGAGATCGTGAGCATTACGATCGCCTGCGCGCGGGGTCTTCGTATCCGGCGCGGATCCTCGCGGTGCTTTTTCTTCCCGAGGGGCGCGAGCGCTGGCTCGAGCACTCGCCCGAGCAGCTCGCTCTTCGCCAAGGCGCGTACTGGGTGAGCCTGAAAGGCGCGCCGGAGAGTGACAACGACTCTGGACAGACGGTCTATCTGCCGGATTCACAGTCGCTCTCTCCGGCTGGCATCACCGATCTCTTCCGACGAGTCGCGAGACGCGAGGAACTCCGCTATGTCGCTTGATCCGCGCCATGCCGTGCTGGCTCGGTTGCGGCCCTTAGCCGTCCAGCTCTACGCCAAGTCGCGGGGCTGGGAGCCGCTGCTCTCACCTTCCGAGCGCTTCTGGCTCTTTCGTCATCCAGAGCACTCACTGCGTCAACTGCAGATCCCGATGGATGCCGATGATGTCGGCTTTGTCGAGGGCATGCAGGATGTGCTTCGCCGGCTCGTCGAGATCGAAGGCCGGCCGCCGCAAGCGGTGCTCAGTGATCTGCAATGGCCCGATGCCGATACGCTGCGAGTCCGCGTTGTCAACGGCGAGTGCGCGACCGGCCAGCTCTCGCTCGCGGCCGACGTCGCGCTCCGTGAGGGCGCCCGTCGGGCTCTGCTCGCCGCCGCCTGTTCGGTCATCAACCCAGTCCGTTTTCATCCTAGGCTCAGTCGCAGCGAGCCCGATGCGTTGCTCTCGGCCTGTCGTGCCGGCCAGACCGAGTTCGGGAGCTATATCGTCAAGATCATCTGCCCCCTGCACGCGGTCGAAGGGGTCGATGACGATGTGCCTCCCTTCACGCGTCAGGTGACGACGCATCTGATGCGGGCTGTGGGCACGCTGGTCTCGCGGATCGAGCAGGGTCGCCTAGACGACTACGAAGCCGATGATGCCGGGCCGTTGAGCTGGAACCTCTGCGATGCACTGCTGCGCATGCAACCCGATCGCAATGAGGGGCGGATCGATCTGATGACGACTTGGGCCGCGGATCGCAAGCTGGCGCCGCCCTTGGCCGCGGAGGTGCCGTCGCGGGTGTCGATCAAGGCGGAGTACCTGCCAGAGATCGAGCAAGTCGCGAGGGTCCTCCGCCCCAATACCGGAGTTGCTCGGGAAGAGCAGCTTATCGGCACCGTCGAAGAACTCGCGGGCGCGGTTGGGGCGGACGGGCGTCGCTCCGGTGAGGTTGTTTTTTCGCTGCTCAAAAAAGACGGCGAAGAACTCCGTGCACGGGCGACTCTCGATTCTACACAGTACAGTATCGCAATGCGGGCACATGCTAGAGGTGATGCCTATATTGTGCTTCGCGGTGTGATCCACCAGAGGCGGAGAATCAGCCGAATCGAGCCCCTGAATTTAGTGACACTGCTCGAGGATCCGGGTCGCTCGTCCTGAGCGTCTGCTCGTAACCGTGCACGCTCCTCTTTAACTGCACATAGTTCATCTCTCCGCGGTCGAGGTTGTTGAGTGTGGAGCGAATCCTCCACATGCGCGCCGAAGTCGAACGCGAGGGCGTCAAGCCCCGGCTGCTTTCCCAGGAGCGAGATTTAGTTGTCTACAAGGGCACGACTCCAGTGCATGCGGGCTTTCCCCGGGCGGGGTGGGCTGCTACAGATCCCCCGTGTTCGCTCATCGCCACGTTGACTGCCGGGCTCCGCGTAGTGCGGCTCTGATGCTCGGGGCGCTCGCTCTGGTCGCGTCGGCCTGTGGCACCAGTCGGGGCGCTGGTAGTCGGGTGAGCCACCCGGGCGAAAACAGCATCGGCCAGACCAATCGCTTCGTGAAGACGGCGGTTCGTCGCGCTCCCGAGGGTTTTATTTTGATCCCCGGGGCCCGGGCCGAGCGTGTCTTTGACAGACAGCGGCTGGTTCAGCTCGCCCAGGACCTGCGTCAGCCGGCCGCCGCCTGTTTTATTAACCGCACGATCGATACGGCGAAGTGGGGCGAAGTCGACGACGAGCGGGCTCTGCTCGGCGTGCCCGAGGGCCAGGTGAAGATCCGCGTACGCATCGCGCCACAGGGCGAGGTGTTGCGCACGGATGTCTTAGAGGGTGCTTTTGGCGACGACGATGAGGTGATGGAGGCCTGCCTGATGGACGCGCTTCGGGATGCGCGCTGGCCAGAGAATCGCTCGGGCAATACCCATTGGGTCGACGCGATTTACTGGGTAAGCCTGGGCTTTCAGGCCGAGGATCAAGCGCCTGAGGCCGCGCTCGAGCTTCGGCGGCAGCAGGCCCTGCTCGCGAGAAAGGGCAAGGGCTGTCTAGAGGGGCGGACTCGGCCTGGGCAGTACCACGTGCAGGGGCTCTCTCTCCTCGACCGCGAGGGGCGGACTCTGGTCAATCGCCTAGAGCCCACCGAACTCGGTCAAGACGTCGCCAATTGCCTCGCCGTCGTGCTTCGCGGGCTGCGTATGCCGCGGGTTTCGGACGCCTTTGTGCGCCCTTTTTCGCCGGCGATCGAGTACCGGGTGAGCCCGCAGGGGGAGGTCTCATTTAGCGACGAGCGCTGGCTTGAGCTGCTCCTGTTGGAGGAAAGGGCCGCTCGCGAGCAGAGGCGGGCAGAGCTCGCCGCCGAGAAATCCCAAGAGGAGAACGAAGTCCCCGAAGGGCTCGTCGATCTCAGCGCCGAGCGAGCTGAAGATAAAGACGGGGAGAAAGACGGGGAGAAAGACGGGAGCGAGGGCGTGCCAAAGCCTGTGCCGGTGGATCCGCCGAAGCCCGCACCGCCTGTCGACAAGCCGGCGCCTGTGAATCCCAACGCAGCCGATCCGGGCGAGGGCGGTCTCAGGCTCAATCTCGGTGCGCGCCCGTCCGGTTGAGCTCCGTTTTCAGCGGAGCCGCGAGTCATCGCCAAGGCCCAGGCCAAGGCCCAGGCCAAGGCCCAAAATGTCCGCTTAGTTCCGCGGCGGCGGCAGCAGCAGGCTGATGAATACCGAGCCGATGAGCAGCAGGGCGACGCCGCCAAGTGACCAGCCAAGG
>Ga0256845_1002880_pt1 | contig 12089 bp, 5 predicted proteins | sample RiftiametaG_FD_189101 | JGI IMG/M metagenome (GOLD analysis project Ga0256845, IMG submission 189101) | Tube worm associated microbial communities from hydrothermal vent at the East Pacific Rise, Pacific Ocean - Riftia | ecosystem: Host-associated > Annelida > Integument > Unclassified ... | reverse complement strand
TTCCATTGTGTTTCTAGGGGATGATACGGGTTATAGTTACAACCATCTGGCCTATACGCTTGCTGACAACAGCTCCGGTAAAAATTATCTTATCGGTGTGCAGCCGTCATCAACATACTATCTAAAACTAACTAGAAATGCAGGAGCATTAACTGTCGATATCAACACCACGCAGACTTCAGGGTCAACATCAGTACAGGCTTCAGCAAATGGTGTCCTCTATTTTGAAAGTTCCGGCAGTAGTGATACCCAGGCTCCAACAATACCACAGAATCTCAGTACGAATGTGGTATCCTCCTCTAAGATAGACCTTTCCTGGGATGCATCCACCGATAATGTTGGTGTTATCGGATACAGGATATTCAGAGATGGAACTGAAACGGGCACAGCTAGTAGTGCTGCATACAGCGATACCGGACTCAGCGCATCAACCGGTTACTCCTACACCGTACTTGCTTACGATGCCGCAGGAAATAACAGTGACCAGAGTTCTTCCGCCAGTGCCACAACGCAGAGTGGTAGTAGCAGTGTTACCACCTATTATGTTTCACCATCAGGAAGTGATAGTAATGATGGAAGCCTGAGTCATCCGTGGAAGAAAATCACCTATGGAGTAAATCAACTCCAGTCAGGTGAGAAACTTATCCTCCTCAATGGCACATTTAGTGAAAAAGTATCCCTTGATAACAAAGGTTTTGATGGAGGCACAATATATGTGGAAGGTCAAAGCAGAACGGGAACAATTCTTGATGGTTCCGGCCTGAGTGGAGATACAGTTTTCCTCGATAGCTCAAAAAATATCGATATTTCCAACCTCACCATCAAAAATGGTGGCAGATCAGCAATACGACTCAGCTATTCCCACCACATTGCCATACGAAACTGTACCATCAAGGACAGTGGCGTTTGGGGTGTCTTTACCGATTTCTCCAATTACACCACCGTTTCTGGTTGTGATATTTCCGGCTCGGTGGATCAGCATGGCATTTATATATCAAACAGCTCTGATAATGCCATTATCCGAAATAATACAGTCCACCATAACCATGACTCGGGCATACAGATCAATGCCGACATGACCATGGGAGGTGATGGCATCTCATCGGACTGCCTCATTGAAAATAACAGAATCTATAACAACGGTTCAGGTGGTGGATCAGCAATTAATCTTGCAACTGTTCGTGATTCCATCATCCAGAACAATGTCATCTATGACAATAAATCAGGTGGAATTGCAGCATGGGATGATGGCATTGGCAGTCAGTGGGGATGCAGAAATCTCTCCATCAGACATAACACCATTTTCTTTAAGCCCGGAGAAGGCCGCTGGGCAATAAGCCTTAAAAATGGCTCAACCGGAATAAAGGTATATAACAATATTATTCTTGGCGGGCGAAGAGGAGGCCTTGAATTTTCTCAAAATTCATCCGCTGACCTGGAAGCAGACTACAATATTTATCACCGGGCAGGGTCAAACATTGTCGTGGAAAAAGAGGACACTACCTCCTATACCCTGGCACAATGGCAAACCGCAGGTTACGGCGCCCATTCAACAGTGGAAACTCCAGCATCTCTCTTTGTTGATTTAACTGGCCGCAATTTCCACCTCAAAGAAAATTCAGCCGCAAAAGACAGCGGAGCAAACAAAGGTACAACCACTGATTTTGAAGGAAATTCCAGACCCCAGGGTTCAGGCTATGATAAGGGTGCGTATGAATATACGGTTGCAAACCTGCCAGGAGATGTGACAAATGATGGCCAGGTTGATCTTGAAGATGCAATACGAGCCCTCCAGGTTATTAGTGGCCATACGGGAATCCCGGTAAACGTTAGTGGCGATGTCAATAACGATAACCATATAGGCCTGGCCGAGGCAATTTTTATACTTAATAGCGTGGCAAACTAGGAACACCCGGCGAACTGTCAATAGAACAAGCAGTATTGTTATGAATACATTAAAATTATTATCAATTTTTTTTATCCTGACGATACCGCTATGTTCATTTGCCCTTGAACCTGATTATATCACCTACAGCCTGAATAACGATATGGTCTATCGTGTGGCGGCGGTCGAGAATGCCACAGCGGTTAATATCAGCGAAATACTAGACACCTTTTCGCCCAGAAAACAGGACAGGCAACTCAATATTTCGCCCAACGGCGAGTGGATGGTACTGCGCACACAGCGGTTTGACAGTAATTGTAATGGCTGGACCTGTCTTGCCGTAATGCGCGGCGATCTGACATCTGCCAGAGTTGTTCTTGTCAACAATCAGGTTATCCATCCATCCAGTTTCAGCGCCATCTCTTCAGACGGTAAGCTGATAGTCTATGTGTGCAACGGAGGCCCCCATGTTCGTGACCTCTTTGCCATCAGACGTGTCAACAACAGTTGGCAAAGCCCGGTGCTACTGACTGGAGATTCCACATATTCTCTCCATGATATGCCCGCACTTTCAAACGATGGCACCAAGGTTGTCTTTGACTGTGATAACAACAACTCAAATGTTGGAGAATCCGTCTGTGAAGTGAATACGGACGGTTCTGGTTTTCATGTTGTTTTCACACCTGAGCAGGGACCGGGGCCCAGTTATAATACCATGCACAGCCCTGACTATGCTCCAGACGGAGCTATAGTTTTTGAAGGAAACTGGAGTCGTGAAGCAATCTGGCGTCTACCTGCCGGGTCAACCACACCCGTTAGAATAGGTTCTTTCGGCAACGACAATTCTCCTTGTGTCCTCTCGAGAGGAAAAATCGCCAGCCTCTGGTTATCTGTTGCGATGCATCAAATCAAAGTAATGGATGCTGATGGCAACAACTATTTTATGGCCACTAACGGAATCGACATCTTCGATATCGGCATAGGGTGTACCAGTGTACAAAGTGGTGGTGACAGCCAGGCGCCAACAGTTCCACAAAACATCAGAACAGATGTTATCTCCGCATCACAGATTAATCTCTTATGGGATACATCCACTGATAATGTCGGTGTAAGCGGATACACAGTATATAGGGATGGAAACACAGTCGGAATGTCCACAACCACATCATATAGCGACACCGGATTAACCGCTGCCACCACTTATTCTTATACTGTTTCAGCATACGATGCCGCTGACAATAATAGCGCACAATCTACCGCAATCAGTGCAACAACAGTGCTTCCCGGAGATGTAACAAACGATGGCCAGATTGATCTAAAAGATGCGATATGTGCCCTCCAGGTTATTGGAGGCTACACAAATATATCGGTAAATATTGGCAGTAATGTCAACAACAATAATCGTATAGGTTTAGCCGAAGCAATTTTTATACTTAACAGTGTGGCAAATTAATTCTACCTATAAAAAACTGTGGAGTTGGAGATATTTTTATGAAAAAAATCAGTGTGTTTGTAATCACAATCATCCTGGCAATGATACAACAATCATTTGCTGCCGGAATCATTATCGATCATCGCCATATCGATATTTCTCAGATACCCAATAGCTGGATTTCAAAAGTAAAACAGGATTTAAAAATTGGCTATTCCCATACTTCACACGGTAGTCAACCGGTGTCAGGAATGGATGCCTTTAAAGGCAGCTCAGGAGACACTTATTACTATAATAAGACTGGCTACGGCTCACACCCAGGGGTGTTTTTCAACGATCAATGGGGAAATGCTGCAGGGGCAAACGACCTTGGTCATAACGGTGATCTGTCATGGCGCAATGCAACCAGAACATTGCTTAACAGGTCAAATAATGACAGAAATGTGGTGATTTGGTCATGGTGCGGAGGAGTGCAGGATAATACCCCTGCAGGTATCCAGACCTATCTTGACGCCATGAATGCGCTTGAACAGCAATATCCCAATGTGACCTTTGTCTATATGACCGGACATGCCAATACCTGGAATGATGCAACGGTCAAAGCCAGCAACACGCAGATACGTAATTACTGTATAGCTCATAATAAAATATTATTTGATTTTTTTGACATAGAAAGCCATAACCCTGATGGACAATATTTTGAATTTGTCAACGATGATTGTGACTATTACAGTTCTGCAGGGGGAAGCAGACAGGGGAACTGGGCAAGTGAATGGATTGCGGCAAACCCCGATAGCGATTTAAAGACAATTGCCACGTCCTGTGGAAACTGTGCACATTCCGAAAAATTGAACTGCGTCCTGAAAGGCCGGGCCTTTTGGTGGTTGATGGCACGTATTGCCGGTTGGAACGGTCCAGGTGGTGACAGTCAGGCTCCCAGCGTACCACAAAGTCTCGCAGCAACCGCAACATCGGCCAGTGCAATACATCTTACATGGTCCGCCTCAACGGACAATGTCGGTGTTACAGGATATAAAATTTTCAGGGACGGTTCTGAAATTGATACAACAACAGCTCTGACTTACTCCAACACCGGACTTTCCGCATCCACTTCATATTCATATACGGTACTGGCTTATGATGCTGCTGGAAACAACAGTGACCAATCCGCATCGGCCAGCGCTACAACGCAGGGCGGAGGTGACAGCCAGGCTCCAACTGTACCGCAGAATCTATCTGCAACCGCAACATCGGCCAGTGCAATTACTCTTACCTGGTCCGCCTCAACAGATAATGTCGGCGTTACAGGATATAAAATTTTCAGAGGCGGTTCTGAAATTGATACAACAACAGCTCTGACTTACTCCAATACTGGACTTTCCGCATCCACATCATATTCATATACAGTACTGGCATACGATGCTGCTGGAAACAACAGTGATCAATCCGCATCGGCCAGCGCTACAACACAGGCCGGAGCCGACACTCAAGCTCCAACCGTACCACAAAACCTGACAGCAACTGCAACATCGACCAGTGCGATTACTCTTACTTGGTCCGCCTCGACAGATAATGTCGGTGTCACAGGATATAAAATTTTCAGAGACGGTTCTGAGATTGATACAACTTCAAGCCTGACATATGCCAACACAGGACTTACCGCATCCACCTCATATTCATACACGGTACTGGCATACGATGCTGCTGGAAACAACAGTAATCAATCCACATCGGCCAGCGCTACAACTCAGGCCGTAGCTGACAGTCAAGCTCCAACCGTTCCGCAAAATCTATCTGCAACCGCAACATCTGCCAGTGCGATTACTCTTAGTTGGTCCGCCTCAACAGATAATGTCGGTGTTACAGGATATAAAATTTTCAAAGACGGTTCTGAAATTGATACGACTTTAAGCCTGACATATTCCAGCACAGGACTTACCGCATCCACCTCATATTCATACACAGTACTGGCATACGATGCTGCTGGAAACAACAGTAATCAATCCACATCGGCCAGTGCTACAACACAGGATTCATCTTCCGGCGGAACAGACTATATCACATACAGTTTAAATAATGGTACGGTCTATCGTGTGCCTGCAACAGAGAATGCTACTCCGACAAATATCAGCGAAACGCTGGACGCTTTTTCAGCAAGGAAACCAGACACACAACTCAATATTTCACCAAACGGTGAATGGATGGTGTTCAGAACACAACGATTTAACAATAACTGTAACAACTGGCCTTGTCTTGCTGTAATTAGTGGCGATCTGACAACTGCTAATCTTGTTCGAATTAACAATCGTACTATTATTCATCCAGAAAGCATCAGCGCCATCTCTTCTGATGGTAACCTGATAGTCTATGTTGGAGATAGTGGGCCCCATAGTCGCGACCTTTTCGCCATAAGACGTGTCGCTAACGTTTGGCAAAGTGCAGTACTGCTGACCAATAGTTCCACATATTCTCTTCATGATATGCCTGCCCTCTCTGAAGATGGAACCAAGGTTGTGTTTGATTGTGATAACAGTAACTCTGATGTAGGTGAAGCTATCTGCGAAGTAAATACAGATGGTACCGACTTTCGTGTAGTTTTTACTCCACAGTTGGGTCCGGGTCCAAACCGTAATCCGTTACATAGCCCGGATTACGCTCCAAACGGTGCCATAGTGTTTGAAGCGGATTGGAACGGTGAATCAGTCTGGCGTCTTCCTGCTGGTTCTTCCACACCTGTCAAAATTGGTTCCTTTGGTAACGATAATTCTCCCTGTGTTCTCTCTGAGGGGAAAGTCGCCAGTCTCTGGCTACCCGGTGCGGTTCATGACCTTAAGGTAATGAACGCCGATGGCAGCGGCCATTTTAAGACTACCAATGGAATCGATGTCTTTGATATTGGCATAGGTTGTACAAGTGTGCAGAGTGGTGGCGACAGCCAGGCACCATCTGTTCCAGCAAATGTCAGTACAGATAACATATCTGCGACACAAATTGATCTATCATGGGATGCTTCCACTGATAATGTTGACGTGACCGGATATAAAATATTCAGAGACAACAATGAAGTTGGAACATCTGCAACCACCACATTCAACGATAGCGGATTGACCTCTTCAACAACGTATTCATACACCGTGTCGGCATACGATGCTGCAGGCAACAACAGCGCGAAATCCAGCGCAGTTAATGCCACCACCGCTATTTTACCGGGAGATGTGACAAACAACGGCCAGGTAGATCTCAAAGATGCGATAACCTGTCTCCATGTTGTCGCCGGTTTAACTGATTTACCAGCAACCAAAGACGCTGATGTTAACGATGATAACCTCATCGGTCTGGCAGAGGCAATTTTTATACTTAACCGTGTGGCAAATTAAGCTGGTACCTGATTTCTTTCAGTTGTTTCCTGTGTCGTAATTCCTGACATACGACTTTTCGACACAGGAAACATCAGCCAGCTTTCGCTGTCTGTTATTGTTATACGCCGAACAAGCTTAATAACAGCAAAGCGGCGTTATACATTTCGTGCTTTTCCAGCATTACTTATCGTATGCTGCATATTTACAAATACCCTTCTTCATTTTCTTGTTTTTTGGGACAGTAATTATGGAGTAAGGCACTAACGCAGACAAGTTGCAAGTAAGTGCCTTGTTTCTGTTATGAACCCGTTAAGTTGAACATTACCTTTATTTTCTTGTTTTTCTTTACAGGTTTTATGAAGTAAGGCACTAAACTGATATTTTTTACTTGGAGGTAAGGTTTCATGCGTTGCAGGATAACACTAATAGTTATGGTTGGACTATTCTTTGCACACACATCAGCTGTTGCGGAAACAATAAATGTAACACTCCACTGGCAGGATAATTCCGACAATGAAGAACATTTTGTAGTTGAGCATCATACGGCAACTGGAACCTTCACGCAAATAGGTGAAACAGATGCGAATGCCACCAGTTATAGCACGCAACTGGATAATTCCGTTACCAATTATTACAGAGTCTACGCCAAAAATAGTGGAGGAAATTCAGATTATTCAAATGTTGCTCTGTTTACAATCCAGGGAGACGTTGATGGCAGTGGTTCGGTTAATCTTTCAGATGCAATTTTAGGCCTGCAGATAGTGGATAACATCACGGTTCAAACTGATATCCACCTGGAATCTGATGTCAACGATGACAACCGAATTGGATTACCTGAGTCTGTACATGTTTTACAGCAGGTTGCTGAATAACCTGGTTCGTATCTCAGATATTCAGTCAGGGAGGCTAGCGTCTATTTTGATAACCCGCAAAAAAACACCCACTTTTCCAAACACCATCCTGCGCATCATTATAATTGCATGTCTGCTTCTTTATTTTATTATAAATGATTCGTCATGGGCGGCAACCCCTGCTTTCCAAGTAAAGACCGGCCATCCCATTCTCTTTGTCACCCCGGAAATAGTGACCAAGATAGATCAGAAAACGAGAAATCTCCTCACATTTCATAACTACATCAGGGCAAAGATGGAGCCGATCACGGACGCCGCAAATATAAGTGGCATTCGTGGCCTGATGGACGAACGCACCAATGAAAGCAAAATGCACCCCAACTATTTTATACGGGATGCCATGAATTATGGCGTGGATGCATACTTTAATAACGACGCGCTTTCCAGGGAATATGCGCACCAGTACATACTTTCCATCCTTGGTCGTCCGGTCGGTTATCCCCGTCGCAACGACAGTCAACCCAGGGGTAAGCTCTACGCCCTCGGCGCACTGTACGATTGGAATTACGACCACCTCAGCACCTCCGAAAAACAACAGATTCGTGAAAAAATACTTGATCTGATGGATTACCTGGACACGGAATACCATTATTACTCAAGCCCCGTCTTTACCGGTGGTCATAGCCGATTGGCCAATATTGTTGCCCTGGTTGCTCTGCTCCCCATATATCATGATATTGGTCTGGACAGCAGCACCATTCAGAGTCGATATTTTGCCTATTTGCAAACCGTGGTCAATCACTGGAGAAACGGCTATAACCCGGTGGGCAACTGGGTTAATAAAAATGGTGGCCACCATATGGGTTGGGCCTACGGCACAGCTTACAGCTCGGTGGAACCTTATCTTGCCTGGGAATACGCAACAAATGAAGAGTCATGGTTTGGCGAGTGGCAGGAAAATAAAGCGTTCTGGCATCTTTACAGCCTTCGCAACGACAACGGCTGGACGGATCGTCATAACGGCGGTTACGATAATTTCCCCTTTTCCGGAGATGTATGGGCCACCGACTACGGCCCAAGTTTTCAGGGGCTGCAGCTCCTGGTTTCGGCGACACACTATAATAACGGTTACGCCAAATGGCTCTATCACCGTTTACACCACCATCCCAATTATTTTTGGGATATTCTTTATAATAATTTTCCAGAAGAAGAGGGCATCCCGCCGGATGACCTCCCACTTTCCCGCCATTTTGAAAACTCCGGTTTTGTTATAATGCGTGATTCCTGGAATTTTGAGCAAAACACACTTGGAGTATTTAAATCCAGTTCTTTTTATTCGATTAATCACCACCATAAGGATCAAAACTCCTTTACCGTCTACTATAAAGGCCCCCTTGCCATTGATTCAGGCGCATATGGCGCTTTAGGAGAGTATGGCAGCACTCACTGGAGAAATTATTACACCAGAACCGTTGCCCATAACACCATAACCGTCTACGACCCCAGTGAAGTCTTCAACTATGGTGGCAGGCTCTCCAACGATGGCGGACAACGGTTCCTGCCTGCAAGCGGAGGCACACTTGCAGATATCATAGAAGGCGGCCACAACCATCTCGACGGCATACAAAAATATGAAGAGAAAGGCGATTATGTTTACACCATGGGAGATGCCAGCAAGGCATACACATCCAGCAAGCTGTCCCTCTTCCAACGCCATATGGTCTATCTGCGCAACCATTCGTATAACCATCCGGCCATCGTCATTTATGATAAGATTATTGCCACCAATGGATCATTCAAAAAAAGATATTTGCTCCATTCCATCAATGAACCGATAATCGACGGAACCCTGGTCACAATTACCATCGACGATGGTCTGGACAGCACCAATAAAGGTTATCTTTTCCAGAAAACACTGCTGCCTCTTAATCCAGAGATCGTCAAGATCGGGGGCCGGGAAAACGACCAGGAATTTTATGTAAGAGATAATGGTAACGGCAACCCATATAATTACAACGATGAGGTGGATTACAACAACCTCTCAGACCATAATGCCAGACAAATCCGAGAAGCGGGCCAGTGGCGGGTTGAGATAAGTCCGCCGGATGCTGAGCCAGAAGATGTTTTTCTAAACGTACTCTCCATAACAGACGGCCAAGCAGGTGAAACAGCCGTCCAGACCACCTCTATTTCTTCGACCAATATAGATGGAGTCATTGTAACGGATAACGACAACCAACAAAGTACCTTTATCCTTTTCCAAAAAAACAACACACCACTGAGCGATACGCTAAACTTCGCATCAGATAAACATTTTGGACATCTGCTCTGTATCGGACTTGAACCAAATGCGAAATACAACATCAATACCACCACAACCTCTGTCTTTATCGAAAAAAGCAGTACAGGAGAACAACTAAGTTCAGATCAGGGTACCATCTATCTTAACACCGGTCAGTCTACTTCTCCTCCCAATGGACCACAAAATCTTACCATAACTGTTACCCATTAATTAAACGTTACCGTGAAACATTTTTTTTGTTCAAACTATAAACCATCGTAAAGCGTACAGGAGTTCCCCATGAAATTACGATCAATTGCAATCTTTTTTCTTATAATTTTACTAAGTTCAACCTCGTCCTGGAGTACTACCTATGAAGTGGGGCCCGGTAAAACACATGCCAACCTCAACTCGGTTCCATGGCTCAGCCTGGGGCCTGGAGATAGTGTGCGGATTTTCTATCGTCCCGAACCGTACCGATCAAAAATAGGCCTGCGTTGCCGCGGCACGGCCCAGGCCCCTATTCGTATCAGCGGAGTAAAAGGTGCAAACGGAGAACTACCCGTAATCAGTGGTGAAAATGCCCAAACCCCCACTGCCCTGCAGGGGTTTTTTTCAAAACAGTGGGATGAATTCCTCGGTGTCTTTGTTATTAAAAAGGGATCAGGTGATAGCTGGGGATATAAACCGGGTTATATAACTTTTGAAAATCTTAAAATCGTCGCAGGCCATCCTTCTTACAGCTACACAGATCAGGAAGGAAACGTCGGTCATTACAGTAATGGCGCCGCTGCCATCTGGGCGGTTCTGGTCGAAAATCTCACCATCCATGGCTGCGAAATTACAGATAATGGTAACGGACTTTTTGTCCTGTCTAAGAGCAGTGAAGAAGAGGTCTCACGAAATATCCTTATTGAAAACAACTATATTTACCATAATGGCAATGTTGGCCGGGATCGCGAACATAACACTTATACCCAGGCTGCCGGCATCATTTTCCAATACAACAAGATTGGAACATTGCGGGCAGGAGCCATGGGATCCACCCTTAAGGATCGGTCATCCGGAACCATTATCCGCTACAACTGGATTGAATCATCGGCTCGAACTATTGATCTGGTCGGAGCGGAGGACAGTTTTGCAGTTGTAACCCATGAACCAAACTATCAAAAAACTTTTGTTTACGGCAATGTCATCATTAACAATGTTGACTACAGTAAAGCGCATGGTTTTCCCTATGCCTCAGCAATGATCCACTATGGTGGAGATTGCGGGGTACCTGATGTTTACAGAAACGGCACACTCTATTTCTATTACAATACCGTGGCAATTACCGCCACAAAGACAAATGTCTGGAGTATGCGTCTCTTTGACGTAACCCTCAATACGGCCAATGTCTCCCTGTGGAATAATGTAATTCATCTTCAGGGTGATTCAAATTTTTCCCTGATGAACGAGCACGGTCAGGCTTTTTTTGAGGGAACTAACTGGATAACAAATGGCTGGCTTGAAGGCCGCAATAGTAGTTTTGACGGCTCGGTAACAACAAATGGCACACTCCTTACCGGATCGGCTCCCGGTTGGAAAGACTTGCCGAATCAGGATTTCAACCTCACCGAAACTTCACCATGCCTTGATAAAGCTCTACCATTATCTGATGTAATCACTGCCGATCACGACATGACACAAATGTATGTTCCCCCCACGGGAGTGACTGCACGCACCTCAACAGGTGCGGCTATGGATCTGGGAGCATTTGAGGCAACAGGAGACCAGGTTAAACCAATCGCCCCGTCAAACCTGTCTATTTCAGTTGATTAACAAACCCTTTTCAACAGGTTTTTAAAAAAATATTATTATGTCCACGTTAAAACCAGCTACCTTATTTTTCCTCCTGATTCTTACAGCAACTATCCAGCCAAACATTCTTTTTGCGGCACCGGGAGATACCATTTTTTCCAGTGATTTTGAAGATGGCGAGGCATGGATACCACGATCCGGCATAGCAACATCCATTGTCACAGCGGCAGGTCACGGCAAAGTCATGCGGGTGAGCGGCAGACAGGAAGTCGGCTGGAACTATGCATTCACCAACACATTCACCTTGGAACCCGGGCATAAATACAGATTTACTGCCAAGATCAAAGTAAACAATATATCACCACTCTATCCGCCCTATTTTAAAGTATCAATTACAAAGGATGGCTCGGGGATACAGAGAGCAGGAAGCAACTCTTATAACCTCTTCAATGGTGATAACGGCTGGCAAAATGTTTTTGTT
>Ga0256845_1002879_pt1 | contig 12089 bp, 10 predicted proteins | sample RiftiametaG_FD_189101 | JGI IMG/M metagenome (GOLD analysis project Ga0256845, IMG submission 189101) | Tube worm associated microbial communities from hydrothermal vent at the East Pacific Rise, Pacific Ocean - Riftia | ecosystem: Host-associated > Annelida > Integument > Unclassified ... | reverse complement strand
ATTGTTATTTATGATAAGAAAGGGAATTATATTGATGGGGTGAGTATGCGAGCTTTTAATAAAGGCATTGATCCTAAGTTGTTGTATTGTATAGAAAAAAAGACCTTTTTGTTTGATATTTGGAACCCTTGGGATAAAGAGAAAAAGAAGCCTGTTAATTTATCGATTTCGAAAACGCAAGATCCCAGTAAGGGGTGGAATGTTTATCCGATTTCTATTCCCGAAGGAAGAGATGGAGGGGGATTGGGATGTAGTAGTAAGTGGATTGGATATACGTTTCCGGGCGGGAAAGAAAATACTTTTGTGTTAGATTTTGACGCAGCAAAAAAAGGGAAGAAGGTAAAAGTCTATTTTTTTAAGGGGCATTGGGGTCAACCGGCACTAACTCATGGTCGAGGAGAAGAGGTTTATTTTGTAAAAATAAATCCAAGAGAGGTTGTTGTTTCTGCCATTAAAACAAAAAAAGATGGGACTCCTTTTTTAGAGATTTTATCGAAAAAGAAAAATACGCTTAAGTGGCGATATGGATCGCGACCGGTTCCTCAGAAGGGAACGGATGTGCGTGTAGCAGCGGGTGCACGAAATCCTAAAAATTTAATTTTTCAGGGGGGGGATTTGTGGTTTTCGCATATTGTAAAGAAAGATGGACGTTCGGCTGTTTCTTGGCATCAATTGGGATTGGATGGCACGTTTAAACAGAGTGGAATTATTTCTAGTCCGGATAGTAATTATATTCAGGTAACGCTTGCGGTAAATAAGCGTCGCGATGTGCTCATTGGATTTCAAGAGTGTGGAGAGAACCTGTTTGTGAGTCCACGTTTTGCTTTTCGTTTATATAATGATCCAAAAGGAACAGTTCGAGATGTTATTGCGTTGGGAGAGGGGAAAGGGGCTACGACGGGAACCACCTGGGGCGATTATAGCGGAACTGTGATTGATGGAGACAACTTTTTAGATCTTTGGACGATTCAAAGTATTGCGAATGAGAAGGGAAGAGGAGAAACGGTTATTGTTCGGGTTCCTTTTTTGGGGGTAAAAAAATAGCAATTTTTTGTTTAAATACTATTTTTTCAGGTTTAGTTAATGGGTGGGAAGTAGTAGAAATGGGTGGATTTGATTGTACTTTTTTACGCAAACTTAATAGATTAGTTTTTTATCTTATAGAAGGAGAATAGATAGGTATGAAGAAGAGTATTTTTGTTATATTTTTTGCGATAAATTGTTTTTGTTCTATTGTTTGGGCAGAGGGGGAAGTTGCTTTTGTGGATATGCAAGAGGTCTTTAGACAGTTTTATAAAACGGCGTTAGCCCAAGACCAAATAAAACAACAGGTTAGTGATATTAAAGTTGAAAGCGATGCAATGGCGACGGAAATTAAAAAAATGAAAGAGGAAGTCGAAGTGCTTCGGAATGATTCTCGCGATAAAACATTAAGTAAAGATGTTCGGGATGGAAAGATTGAACGATTGGAAGAGAAGTTGGTTGAATTGCAGAAATTAACAAAAGAGATGCTGGATTATAAGAAGCTTCGGAACGAGCAGTTGAATCAGCAAAAGAATCGGATGTTGCGAAAATTGTTTGATGAAATTACTTCAAAGATCAATGAGTATGCCAAGGAAATGGGATTTGTAGCGGTCGTTGATTGTTCGACGAAAGGACAGAGTGGTGTGTTGGTGGTATTATATGTGGATAATAAAAAGAATATAACTGCTGATGTGGTTTCTTTATTGAACGAGGAATCTAAGAAAGAAAAGAAAAACCCCTAATGAGGTGAGGTTATGAAGTTAGAGAAATTAGTAAAAGAGTTGGGAGGCATCTTAGAGGGAGATGGTGGAGTTGACGTGACGGGAGTTGCAGGGCTTGAAGAGGCGACATCAACGGATCTGACTTTTCTTGCAAATCAAAAATATGCATCTCGTGTGTCAGAAACAAAAGCGGCGGCTATTTTGGTTCCTTCTTCTTGGGATCGGCCGGCTCCTTGTGCATTAATTCGGATTGAAAACTCAGACCAAGCCTTCTCTAAAGCGGCAGAACTTTTTTATGAGAAACCACCTCGACCTGCCCGTGGAGTTCATCCAACGGCCGTTATTGATGAGTCGGTTCAATTGGGAAAAAATGTGAGCATTGGTGCGCATTGTGTGATTGAGGCGGGTGTTGAGATTGGGGATAATACCATTATTTCGGCGAACTGTTTTGTTGGTTTTAAAACAAAAATAGGAGCCAATTGCTTTTTTTATCCACTTGTTTCCATTCGTGAATTCGGTCAAATTGGAGATCGTGTTATTCTTCATAATGGAGCTGTTATTGGATCGGATGGGTTTGGATATGCTGTTCAAAAAGATGGGACACGAACAAAGATTCCGCAGCTTGGAATTGTTATTATTGAGGATGATGTAGAAGTGGGAGCAAATGTGGCCATTGATCGTGCCCGTTTTGGAAAAACAAAAATAGGAAAAGGAACTAAGATTGATAATTTGGTACAGATCGCTCATAATGTAATTGTGGGAGAGCACTCGGTTCTTTGTGGTCAGGCAGGGATAGCGGGAAGTTCTACACTTGGATCGCGAGTGATTTTAGCAGGGCAATGTGGTATTTCGGGGCATTTAACCGTAAGCGATGGTGCCATTGTGGGGGCACAGGCGGGCGTGATGAAGGATGTGCCTTCAAAAGATTTTGTGATGGGTTCGCCGGCGATGCCTCATATGTTAGCAAAGAAAACAATTGCCAATATGGTTTTACTACCTAAGTTGAAAGATCGGGTAAAGCAATTAGAGGCTCGATTGGCTAAGCTAGAAAGTAAAGGGTAGAGAAAAAGAGACAAATTTGTATTAAATCAAAGTATTAGAGGTCAAAAGTGTAACAAAAGAAAACGAGTTAAAAGGAGTTATTTTATGCAAGTCACTTTGTTTCATTGGGTTAATATGTTTTTGGAAAGGTTTGCATGAATAATGCTTAAAAGGGCTATATTTTGAAAGAATAATAAAAAGTACCTGTTTTAGGAATATTAATGATTAAGGAGAAAGTACGATGAGAAATAATATTGAATCTTTTGGAGATCATGTATTTGGTTTGCCTGTAATGGAAAAACGTCTTTCGGCGCCTACGTTTGAGTCGTTAAAGAAAACGCTTGATACGGGAGCAACGTTGGATGCAAACATTGCTGATGAAGTGGCAGAAGCCATGAAAGAGTGGGCTATGGAAAAAGGTGCAACGCATTACACCCATTGGTTTCAACCTTTAACCGGTGCAACGGCAGAAAAACATGATTCCTTTATTTTTCCAGATTTTAAGGGTGGAATTGTAACTGCTTTTTCGGGAAAAGAGTTAATACAGGGCGAGCCAGATGCTTCGTCTTTCCCTTCTGGTGGACTTCGGGCAACCTTCGAGGCTCGGGGATATACGGGATGGGATCCTTCTAGTCCTGCATTTATTAAATACAGTGATTGTGGTGCTGCTACGCTTTGTATTCCAACGATTTTTTGTGGATATAATGGAGAAGCTTTGGATAAGAAAACGCCTTTATTACGTTCAATGAAAGCACTTTCTAAGCAGAGTGTTCGGTTAGGAAAACTTTTTGGCATTGATTGTGGCGATAAAATGGCGAAAGCCACCTTGGGTCCAGAACAAGAATATTTTTTAATTGATGCAGACTTGTATGCAAGTCGTCCTGATTTACAACAAACGGGGCGAACTCTTTTTGGTCGGGGTTCACGAAAAAACCAACAACTTGATGATCACTATTTTGGTGCAATTAAAGATCGTGTTGTTGCCTTTATGGCGGAACTTGATTTAGAGCTTTGGAAATATGGTGTTCCCGCCAAAACTCGTCATAACGAGGTTTGTCCGGCTCAATTTGAATTGGCACCTGTTTTTGAAACCTTAAATATTGCAGTTGACCATAATATGCTTACTATGGAAGTGATTCGTACGACGGCAGAAAAACATGGTTTTGTGGCACTTTTACATGAAAAGCCTTTTGCGGGAGTGAATGGTTCCGGTAAACATTGCAACTGGGGGATCACGGGTCCTGATGGTAAAAATTGGATGAAGCCAGGTGATAATCCGCATGAGAATGCTAAGTTTATGACGATTATTGTGGCATTAATGCAAGCGGTTGATCGACACGCAGATCTTTTACGTGCTTCTGTTGCTTCCGCAGGAAATGATCATCGTTTGGGTGCTAATGAAGCTCCGCCTGCGGTGGTCTCTATTTTCTTGGGCGATCAGTTGACCGATATTATAGAACAGATCGAAGCGGGTGGCGCGAGTCATTCGAAAGCAGGGGGACAAATTCATCTTGGTGTAGATTCATTACCCAACCTTCCGCGAGGGAATACGGATCGTAACCGGACGTCTCCTTTTGCTTTTGTGGGGAATCGATTTGAGTTCCGAGCCGTGGGTTCTAACCAGAGTGCTGCGGGTTCCAATGTGGTGCTTAACACTATTGTGGCTGAAGCTTTTGATGAAATCTGCACTCGTTTAGAAGCCGATTTGGAAGCAGGAAAAGAGTTTAATGTTGCTCTTCAGGAGTTGCTTGCTGAATTGATTACGAAGCACAAGCGCATTCTTTTCAATGGCGATGGGTACACCGATGAGTGGCTTGAAGAGGCAAAAAAACGAGGGCTACCAAATTTAGTAGACACAGCGGTTTCTCTGGAAGTGCTTGCCACTCAAAAAGTGAAAGATCTATTTGCTAAATACGAAGTATTGAGTAATGAAGAGCTTGAATCACGTTATAATATTTATACTGAAGTGTATGAAACGTTAATTGATATTGAAGCAGGATGTGCGGTTGATATTGCACGATCGATGGTTATTCCTGCCACAGTAACGGCTATTTCTGAATATGCGGTAGTATCTGCGGTTGCGAGTTATTCAGAAAAAATGACTGCATTGCTTGAAAAGGTTGTTGATCAGGTGGCTATTCTTGATGAGGCAAAAACAACGGCAGATCAATTGGTTGCTATGAACAATTTACGGGCTTCTGTTGATGCACTTGAGGCGATTGTTCCTGCTGATCTTTGGCCTCTTCCAAGTTATGCAGAGTTATTGCAGGTATAAGATATATTATGGAATTAAGTGATTGGTTAAAAGAGAAAGGGCTTTCGGCTGAGGCATACGATGTCGAAGCTCTTTTAGATCAATTTCTTAAAGAAATGCAACGAGGACTCGATGGGCAGTCGAGTTCTCTTGCCATGATTCCGGCTTATCTTGGTATCAACAATTCTTTACGGATCGATGCGCCCGTTGCGGTAATCGATGCCGGCGGAACGAATCTTAGAATTGGACTGGTTTCTTTTTCGGAAAAAGGGACGTTACAACAACATCACTTCATAAAACAGGCTATGCCTGGGCGTGAGAAAGAGTGGACGGCGGATCAATTTTATACTTTGCTTGCTGATGCGTTAGAGCCTTTTATCGATCAGTTTTCTTCTATTGGTTTTTGTTTTTCTTATCCGGCACAAATTCTTCCCAATTATGATGGAAAATTGATTGCATGGACCAAGGAAATTAAGATTCCTGAGTTGGTTGGGAAAAATATTGGGGCAGGGCTTTTAGAAAAATTGGTATCACGCGGCTTTAAGGATCGGGATATTGTTTTGTTGAACGATACCGTTGCAACCCTTCTTGCGGGGCTTGCTCAAGGACATATTTTTTCTGCATCGTCTTATATTGGATTCATTCTTGGAACTGGAACCAATATTGCCTACGTAGAAAAAAATTCAAACATTGGAAAGCTTGCAGAATCCGATGGCGAGCAAATTATTAATGTGGAATCGGGTGGGTTTAATGCACTCGAAACCACTATTTTTGATCAGCAACTTAATGAACAAAGCGAACATCCCGGCCGGCATATATTTGAAAAACTCATTTCCGGAGCCTATCTTGGCGATCTTGCTTTGTTGATTGCAAAAGCATTGCTTTCTCATTCCATTTTTTCTGCTTCGGCCACCACGTACATTCAAAATCTTTCCGAGCTTTCCACCGTTCATATTAACCATCTGCTTATTGGGGCAGGCGACACGGGAATTTTTGAAACGGATCTTTTTAATACGGAAGATCTTTCCATTTTTAAAACCATTTTTTCTCATATTATCGATCGAGCTGCATTGCTTACTGCCGTAAATTTGGCCGCCGCCATTATAAAGAGTGGTGAGGGCACCGATCCGCAGCAACCCATTTGTGTAAATATTGATGGTTCCACCTATTATAAAATTCATAAAATGAGCGAGAAAGCAGAGCTGTATTTATCCAATCTTCTTCATCCACGTGGAATACACATTCGGATTATTCAAGAAGGGGATGCTCCTATTGTTGGGGCGGCGATTGCTGCTTTAACAACGAAGTAAATCGTTTTGTTGTAGATAAAAAAGAGCGCTAGATATTTGAATAAAATGGTAGGGATAAAATAAAATGGGCTTGATGAGTAAGCTTGACTTGTCTCCTCTTAAACGATATATGTAAGGGGTATTTCTAATAAAAATTATATAAATAAATGGGGTTTCATTTTATATGATTTGTGTAAAAAAAACAAGAACCGGAAGGAGAGTAGAATGAAAAAAGGAACAGGACTAAAAACAATTATATTTTCAATGCTATTGATCAGTGTAATTTCTTATGCGGGCGGCGTGAATGTCTCGGTTACTGAGAAGATTAAAAAGGATCGCAAGAATACAAAAAATGAAGACGATCATACCACGGTTCGTACATCGATTTCTAAACAACAATCAACGCTTAATATCACGGTTTCTAATTTATCAAAAGAATCGGCTACTGTTGAGTTAGAGTGGTACTTTTTTGAGCGGAATATTATTAAAAAAGGAAGAAAAGGGGATTTCGTGGTTTCCGAAAAAGGAACGGAATCTATTTCATTAGAACCAAAGAAAAAGATCAAAAAAACGATTACGTCGAAAGAGTATCAAAAAAAAGAAGTAAAGACGGAAAAAAATAAGAGTAATAAACATGATGATAGTGGATCAAATAAAACGTATAAAGGAACCACGTATGCTGGATATGTTGTGCTTCTCCGAAAAGACGGGAAAATTATTTCGAAAAGATCATCTGAGTCGAAACTTTTAACAAAAGAATGGTTGAAAAAACTCAGTCAGTAATAGACCAATCGTCTATTTTGAATGTAGAAAGCTGGTTCAATATAAGAGCCAGCTTTTTTTAGTATTTACACCGCATGTTCTTTTGTTTCGGTGATAATTAAATCCAGAGGCTGATCGGTGGGATCGATTGGGATTTCGGAGTAGAGTTGAAAAGAAAAGCCGACACCTATGGTGAGTCCTTTAAAGGACTCTAGAAGGCGGTCGTAGTATCCACCCCCTCGTCCGAGTCGTTCACCTGTGTTTGGGTTGAAAGCAACGCCAGGAACGAGCATCAGATCAATAGCATCTAATAACACCTCTTGAGGGTCGCAGGGTTCTGGGATTTGATACCGTCCCATACAAAGCGGAGTGTCTGGCTTGAGTTGAGCAAAAATATATTGTTTTGTTTTTGGGGAATAAACAGGAATAGATAATTTTTTTTGTTCTTTCCAACAAATATCAAACAGCTCAGATAAATCCACCTCGCCAGGGAGGGGCTTATAAAGAGCAATTTGTTTTGCCCGTTTAAATCCATCATTTTTTTGAATAGATGTAATAATTTGCTGACTGTTTCTTTTTACCCATGCTGGATCTAATTGTTTCCGGCGTGAAGTCATCTCTTTTCGGATGTCAGATTTTGTAAGCATAAAAAATGGAGCCAATGATCCGAGTCGAACGGACGACCTATTCATTACGAGTGAATTGCTCTACCAACTGAGCTACATTGGCCACGAAAGAGAGAGGTGTTTACGAAAAATTACAACGGGGGTCAACTCGCTTTTTGGATTAATTAAATTTTGCTGTTGTGAAATGCGATATGAGTGATCCTTTTTCTTGGGTTTCCAATCGAATATTATTCTTTGTTTTCTTTTTCATAGAAGGAAGTTAGGCGCTTGATTTCGATTTTTAAACGAACATTTACGCGGAGTTTTTTAATTTGTTTTCCCGTTCCTCCACAGGTGGCGCATTGATGTGTTGTAACTTTTGTTCCGCCACAACTGGTACATACGCCAGAACCATGGCAGGTCGTACAATAGATGCCATCTGCCTCTTTATCTTTCTTTTTCTTCTTCCGTTTTGATGTTGTCTTTTTGATGTTCGTTTTAATTTCAGATTTTCGGGTTCCTGTTCCATCACATCGCGGGCACTTTCCTGATCCATGGCATGTTGGGCATGGCCGTTCAATAACACCCGTTCCATTACAAGCCGTACAAATATGAATATATTTTTTGACATCTATAATTTTTGCCTTTGGATAAAGCACCTCTAGCATAGTGTTAAAGTAGTGTGCTTTTTGCATTTCTTTTGTTTTTAATGCCTGCATTAAGCAAAGGACAACAAGGTTGGTATCCATCTCTCCCTTATAATTTGTAGAGGTATAAAAGGTCTTCACTTCTGATTTTAATTCAGGAATTTTTTGTAAGGTTGACTTAATAGGAGAGAACGGAGTGGCTGTAATGGTTGTCCATGCGTTGGAATCGGTGAGTGCATTGATTTCCCGAACCCATTTGTTGCGTAGAACAATACAATAATCGGCATTTAGTATTTTTTTCTTTCCATTACACAAGGAGCAGATTTGTGTAAATTTTCCCTTTCCTAGGCAAGAGGGACATTTTCCGGTTCCTTTACAATTTGTACAATGATATCGCGATTTATCGAAGGCCGATTTTCTTGTTCCCATTCCATTACAACGCACACATTTTCCCGTTCCTTTACAGATCCGGCACACATGCGAAATGGTGCCCTCTCCATGACATTTAGGGCAGGATTGAAAAAGTTTTTTAAGATCAAGTTCTGTAATAGTATATTCATTCTCTTCAATAAAAAGGAGAAGCTGTTTGGCTCGTTTCTGTTTTTTATTAAGTAGACTTTGTAGAATACCCAAGGCGAGGATCTTTTGTGTGATTTCATCAGAAGGATTGGATTGCAAGAGCCACGCCAATCCCTTTTCGCTTAATCCAGGAATTGACTTAAATGTTTTCCCTAATTGGTATGGATTATTTTTTATGGGCAGAGAGGGCTCATTTTTTTCAGGGGCGGGTGTATTTTCTTCGGGGGTTGGTTCGCCGAGGTAGGCTTTCTTCCAACGATCAGGAAGTAGGGTGTAGTTTAAAAAATAATTTCCCCCGTCGTGTACAATCATAATCCCTCTAGAATCCTGTTTCCAAGCATACGCATTGGTTAAAACCGTGCCATTTGGCAAGGTGAAAAGAGGAACTTTTTCGTGGGTAATTACAACCACCTCTTCGGCGGTGCAAGGCCATGCGCTTAGTAATAATAAAATAAATAATCCGACTCTCATAAAATGCCTCTCAAAATAAATTTCTCTAACATCCTGCTTAGTAGGACGTATTTTTTAATAATATAGGATAAAAAAATATCTTTTTTTTAGAGATTTTATTTTCAACTCGCTTATAGTACCCCGTTTTTAAAGGAAATTTGTTATGGGAACACCACGTTTAGTACGAGTTAATGAACTCTTAAAGCGCGAAATTGCGGAAGATATTCACCGTAATTTCTCACTTTCCGACTTTAATACCGCCGCCGTTACCGTTACACGGGTTGAATGTGCAGCGGATTTGCGCGATGCCAATGTCTTTATCTCTATCTTTGGGCACGAAGACGAGCGGGATCAAATGATTGCTTATCTTAACCGACACCGACAAGAGGTCATTCGACTTATGATTAAGCGTGTGAAGCTTAAATATACACCACGCTTACACTTCATTCTTGATGAATCCATTGAAGGTGGAGATCGAATTCTTTCGATGCTTGCCGAAATGGAACGAGAGAATCCTGCGGCATTTAATGATGAGCAAGAGAGTCCCGATGAGTAGGCGGGGGTCTCGTCGAAATCGGGAGCCCGATCCATTTGATGGCGTTTTATTGGTGGATAAACCTTCGGGTTGGACCTCTAGCGATGTGGTCGTAAAAATCCGAAACCATTTTAAATTACGAAAAGTTGGACATGGTGGAACCTTGGATCCACTTGCAACAGGTCTGCTTGTGGTCTTAATTGGAAAAGGAACCAAACGTTCTGATCAAATTATGGGCGGCGACAAAACCTATGAAGGCACCATTCATTTGGGCATTACAACCGATTCGCAAGATAGCGACGGCGACGTGATTGATCAAAAAGATCCCTCCAACATCACCCGTGAAAAGGTCGAAACAGCCCTTCAAAAATATATAGGCGACATCGAACAAATCCCACCTATGGTTTCAGCCATTAAAAAAGACGGCGTTGCGCTCTATAAATTAGCGCGAAAAGGAAAGACCATTGAACGCGAACCCCGTAAAATTCATATCTATCGTTACGAGATCCTAGATTTTAACAATCCCCTCATTCGCTTTTGTGTAGAAAGCACCAAAGGCACCTACGTGCGAACCTTAGCACACGATCTAGGAAATGACCTAGGCGTAGGAGCCTCGCTTGATGCTCTTCGACGTACGCATTCAGGATCTTTTGATATTGCTCAGGCGCACGCACTAGACCATATTCTCACACACGATCGAGATTCCTTAGGAGACCTTATGATTCATCTCCCTGAACTTTAGCAACCCCCTGAATAAATGTTGTGAAAATTTTACATGCACTAGAAGAATTTAAACCTACGCAGTATCCCATTTTCTTAGCGATGGGCTGTTTCGATGGCGTGCACATCGGGCATCAGGCGGTCATTCAAACTGCGCTACATCATGCCTCAAATACAGACGGGCAGGTTTGGGTACTCACATTTTCCCCTCACCCCGCAAAACTATTTGACCCCGATCACGCACCTAATTTGATTTCAACACAAGAGCAGCAACTGCTTCTATTTCAAGAAATGGGCGTAGATGGCGTAATCATTCAACCCTTTACAACGGACTTTGTGGGATTAGAGCCGCCCCTATTTTTTGATCGGCTTCTCGCGACACTCGCTCCTCTTGCCGGTCTTTTTGTAGGCGAAAACTGGACCTTTGGAAAAAACCGATCTGGAACCACGCAAATCTTGCATCAATTTTGTACAGAAAAGAACATAATATTTTCGGCACACGACTCCGTTTGTTGGAAAAACAGACGCGTTTCAAGCACACGAATTCGCAAAGCATTCACATTAGGACAGATCACAGATCTAAAAAAAATGTTAGGTCGAGAACCCAGCACCATCGGAACCGTTGTGCACGGAGAGCAAATTGGACGCACCTTAGGATTTCCCACAGCCAACATTCAGCCCCAAAACGAACTACTACCTCCCCTCGGCATTTATGCGGCTCACTTACGCATTGGATCCAAAACATATCCTGCTGCGGCCTACTGGGGTCGACGATCCACCTTTCATGCCGATGCTCCACCTCAATTAGAAGCTCACCTAATCGATCAATCCAACATCGATTTATACGGAAAAACCGTCGAAGTTAGCTACGTTGACTACATCCGAGCAGACCAATTCTTTGATTCCCCAAAAACACTAAAAAAACAGATTGCTCAAGATTTAATCGCGATTCGTGCCTTGCTCTGATCTCAAAAACCACAGATAAATCCGAAACTCAAAACAGTATTTTTTTATTAACCACGGAACGGGGGAACCGCAGAACAGGGGAACCGCAGAACAGATGAATACTGAACAAGGAATTTCGAAGTGCCAGAACAGTATTTATTAACCACGAATGGACACGAATCGGAACGAATCTATTTAACCGTGCTTTGGAGCGAAGCGGAAAAATAATTTTCGAAGAAAATAGGCGAAGCCGGTTCATCACTCGGATGGGTACGGATTTTTCCTGATAACGAATATACAAATAACAGATAACAAGGGAACCGCAGAACAGATGAATACTGAACAAGGAATTTCGAAGTGCCAGAACTTTGTTTCTAAAAAACTTTGCGAATCTTATAGGATACGCCCTTGTTCTTTTTAGAGCTTTTCCCCCTTTCGAGAATGGGTCCTTTAACTCGTCGGAGAAAGGGGGAGAAAAAAGCTCTCTATTTGTTTATAATAGAGAGCACCGGGAACC
>Ga0256845_1002878_pt1 | contig 12091 bp, 8 predicted proteins | sample RiftiametaG_FD_189101 | JGI IMG/M metagenome (GOLD analysis project Ga0256845, IMG submission 189101) | Tube worm associated microbial communities from hydrothermal vent at the East Pacific Rise, Pacific Ocean - Riftia | ecosystem: Host-associated > Annelida > Integument > Unclassified ... | reverse complement strand
ATTATTTAATTCCATATAAGGATCAGGCTTAAAATATCCTATATTATTTAAAAACTGGTATGAATATTTATGTTCCTTTTCAAATTGATTATTTGATTTAAAAGAGTATTCATAAATCAAATTAACCATTGCAGTATTCGCTAAAAAGGCTAGTTTAATAAGCGGGCGATAAATAATATGAATATTATCTTTGTAAGGTATGGAGTATAAATACATTTTAAAAAAGCATTAATAATAGACAAGGTTGCATGTACATACTTGGTCACAGGAGCAATAAGAGTTTCGGCGAGTCGTCCTAGGTGATACAGGTGAGTCAATATAGACTCTTGGAGTGAAGCTCCCAATAATAATTGTATTGCAGACACATACACTGTTTGCAGGTATAATACTGCCTGCTGGTATCATTATTGTATCACAGGTACAAATGGTACCTGTGCCAGCAGAAGGAGTGGAAATGCAGTCACAAACACAAATAGCACCTTTTGGAATTTGTGTACCACATGGAAATGTTTTTGTTGCGCCATTAAATTTATAAGTTGATATTTCAGCACCTGCGTTATCAGTCTGTCTTATTTCATTGGCTTTTGTTTTAATTTCTGTTGCTTTTTCATCACAAAGACAATTAATAGTACTATTTTTTTCCATTAAATGAATTACTATAGTGCCTTCGTCGCTACCGGAAACGAGAAATCTTCCATGGGGACTGAATGCAATTGAACGAATTTTCTTTGGATGGTCTTTAAATATATGAGTTTGGTTACCTGTGTGTATATCCCACAGTCTAACAGATTTATCCCAGCCAGCTGTAGCAAGAATATTACCATCAGGGCTAAAAGCAAGATCGTATATGGATTCTTGATGCCCTTTTAAAATTTTAATACATTTATTTGACTTGGTTGACCATAAACGGATTGTGCCATCATAGCTGCCTGAGGCTACCAGCGAACCATTATTATTAAATTGAACACAATGAATCCTGCCTGAATGACCTTGTAAAGTGGCAACTAATTTTTGCTTAATCAGTGACCATAGCCAGATAATACCTTTTTCACCGGCAATTGCAACCATATTATTTGATGAATTTATATCAATAGAATAGACTTTTGAATTTATATTTAATTTTTTATATGGCGAATTCTTAGACAAATACCAGAAAAAAAGCTGATTATCAAAGCCTGCTGAAAGGATCTGTTTTCTTTTAGAAGAAAAAATAATAGATTTCACTTCTCCTTTATGCCCAAGAAAGCTTTTAACAAATTTGCCATCAGGAACAGACCATAATCTAATCGTGCCATCACCACTGCCAGATAATAATTGAGTTCCATTTTTTAAAAAGCACAAGCTATGAATGGTGTGTATGTGTCCTTTGATGGTTGACAGAAGATGCCACGCCTGAGTAGACCAAATTTTAATTATATCATCCTTGCTGCCCGTGGCTAAATATTTACCGTCCGGGCTAAAAGCCAGGGCAGTGACACTATCAATATGAGCTCTTATCCCCTGACAACTGTCGATTATATCTTCCTCGGCATTTGCATTAATCAATGGCTGGGCAGATAAGTAAACACCAAATCCAACCATTAACTGGAAAAAATTACGCCTGTTAAATTTAATAGTATCATTATTGAGACTTGTTGAATAAACTGCAGGTTCATCATCTTTTTGTGAATTAATGTAGCTCAATTGATCATTTTTCTGACTTTTCATTTTCTCATTTTCCATAATATTAAAGGGTATAAAAATTGTTGACGGAAAATTTTTTCTATATTATCTAAATTAGTAAACCTACAATCAATTGTCAAGCGATATAGCATTCCAAAACTACCTTCAATTAAAAAGTGGGAGACAACTCATTTTGCCTGCTAGTTAAAAATACCATTGACCGGAAATAGTGGGTTTTTCAAGGGAATTTTTCAATTGTTTTAAAAAAGTTTGCCTTGGGACTTCAAAGCCACCCATACTTGTCAGGTGATCTGTTGTAATCTGGCAGTCTATGAGATCAAAACCATTTTCCTTCAGGAAATCAGCAAGTTTCACAAGAGCGATTTTTGAAGCATCAGAAATATTAGTGAACATGGATTCGCCAAAGAAACATCCTCCAAGGGATATTCCATAGAGTCCTCCTGCAAGTTCATCATCTTTCCAGCATTCAATGGAGTGGGCAAATCCTTCTTTATGGAGCCTTTTATATGCTGCAATCATCTCATCTGTCAACCATGTTTCTTCGCTGTTTTGTATACGGGTGTTTGCACATGCATATATAACATCATTAAACGCCTGATCAATTGTAACTTTAAAGGTATTGGTTTTTATTTTTTTCTTTAAACTTCTGGAGATTTTGATTTTTTCAGGGTATAAGATGAGCCTGGGGTCAGGGGACCACCATAAAACAGGTTCATTTTCTGAATACCATGGAAATATTCCACTGCTGTATGCTAACAGAATCCTCTCCGTACTGAGATCTCCACCAACACATAAAAGACCGTTGGGTTCAGCAAGGGAAGGGGGGGGGAATTCAAGCTTACTTGATAACTTAAATACTGACATTCTTGTTACTTAAATTTTATTATGTATAGTTAAATGTAAGCTTATTATTTCTACACCCAATAGATACTTTGCCTCCTTTTGCAAGTTTGCCAAAGAGAATCTGATCAGAAAGTTTGTCTTTAATGTCAGTTTGTATAAGGCGTTGCAAAGGTCTTGCACCAAATTTGGGGTCATACCCTCTCTTTGCAAGGAGAGAGCGTGCTTTTTTTGAATAGATGATTTTAACATTTTTTTCTTTTAACAGCTCTTTGATTGTGCGCATATCCTTATCAACAATTAATTCCATGATTTTTTGAGACAGATGATTAAATTGTACAATAGCATCAAGGCGATTTCTAAATTCAGGGCTGAATGTTTTTTCAACAGCTTTAAGCCCGTGGGATTTTACCTCTGTAAGGTCATTGCCAAAACCGATTTGATTGGCATCCATTTCCCTGGCTCCGGCATTGGATGTCATAAGAATTATAACATTCCTAAAATCAGCAGATTTGCCATTATTGTCAGTTAATGTAGCATAATCCATTATCTGTAGAAGAATATTATATAGGTCAATATGAGCTTTTTCAATTTCATCAAGCAATAGTATACAATGGGGAGTTTTTCTGATGCTGTCAGTCAATATTCCACCCTGATCAAATCCAATATATCCTGGCGGTGCTCCAATAAGTCTTGATACAGCATGTTTTTCCATATACTCACTCATATCAAAGCGCAGGAATTTAATTCCCATATTATAGGCAAGCTGTCTTGCAACTTCAGTTTTTCCAACCCCGGTGGGCCCTATAAACAAGAAAGAACCTATTGGGCGATCTGGAGATGAAAGCCCGGCTCTGGAGCGCTTAATCGATGTCGTAAGTGTTTTAATGGCATTATCCTGACCAAATATAACATTGAAAAGTTTTTGATCCAGTTTTTTGAGACTTTTTTTATCAGAAGAGGTAACACTTGTAACAGGTATTTTTGCAATCTTCGAAACAATATACTCAATATCCTGTTTATGAATTTTTTTCTGATTCTTTTTTTTGTTCAACCTCAGATATGCACCAGCCTCATCAATAACATCAATGGCTTTATCAGGAAGAAACCGGTCGTTTATATATTTTGCTGAAAGCCTTGAGGATACTTCAATTGCTTCATCGGTATATTCAAGATTATGATGTTTTTCGTAATAAGGTTTAAGCCCTTGTAAAATTTTAATTGAATCTTCTATGGAAGGTTCATTAACATCAATTTTTTCAAATCGTCTGGAAAAAGCTCTATCCTTTTCAAAATGGTTTTTATACTCTTCATACGTGGTTGTACCAACACACTTAATTTCACCATTTGAGAGAGCTGGCTTAAGAATATTTGAAGCATCCATGGACCCGCTGGTAGTAGCGCCTGCTCCGACCACAGTGTGAATTTCATCAATTATTAGAAGTGCATTTTCTTTGGCGATAAGTTCATTAATGACATCCTTCAGCCTCTGTTCAAAATCACCTCTATATTTTGTCCCTGCCAATAGCGTCCCCATATCTAAAGAGTAAAGTTCACAATTTTCTAAAAGTTCGGGAACTTTTTTTTGTTCAATTAAAAGAGCAAGTCCTTCTGCAATTGCAGTTTTCCCAACACCTGGATCACCAACAAGAATTGGGTTATTCTTACGTCTTCTGCAAAGCACCTGCATAACCCTTTGGGTCTCATTGGATCTGCCAATGAGAGGGTCAATTTTATTATCCCTGGCTTTTTTTAAAAGATCAGTTGTATATAATGCTAAAGGGTTTTGTTTTGTTTTTTTTGTTTTCTCTTTTGCAGGATGTTTGAACTTTTTAGGTGGAGTATTTTCCGAAGAAGATAATCTTGTATTAGTCTGATGGTGAGAAATATAGTTTAGAATATCGACTCGTTCCAAACCTTTTGATTCAAGAAAATATGCAGCATGGGAATCTTTTTCAAGGAAAATAGAAGCAAGAATATCGCCAAGGTTAACTTCATTTTTTTCAGCTGAACGTGCCTGATTAATCGCTCTTTGTATCATTCTTTGAAAACCAATGGTCTGCTGGAGTACATACTCTTCTTTTTTATCTATTTTGGTCATGCTTTCGTTGAAAAAGGATTCCAGATCAGTTTTAATTTTTTCAGGTTCAACGCCGCATTTTTTAACTATTTCTGAGCCTGAATCATGGTTTAAGATGGCGAATAAAACATGTTCAACACACACATACTCATGCCTTCTTTTTTTAGCTTCCCGGACTGCAAATCCCAGAGCTGAGCTTAATTCTTTGCTTATCATGTTTTCTTACTCCTTCTCCATGATACATTTTAACGGAAACCCTTGAGCTTGTGCAAGAGTGTGTACGGTTTCAATCTTAGTTTCAGCAATTTCCCGTGTATATATTCCACAGATTCCTTTACCTCTCCTATGTACATTAAGCATTATTTTGTTAGCTTTTTCAAGGGTTTTTCTGAAAATTTTTACGATAACCTCAACTACAAAGTCCATGGTTGTATAATCGTCATTTAAAATAATAACTTTATACATGGGTGGCTTAGTTGAAACGTCATCACTTTCAAGGAACGATTTAGTTGTTATTTCAGTATCAGTTTGTGACATAATTATTTCCCACAGCACTTCTTATACTTTTTCCCACTTCCGCAGGAACAAGGGTCATTTCTGCCAATTTTTGCGTTTTTATTTTTAACAGGCTTATTAATTGTTGAGCCATCTGAGTGAGAAAAAGAGAGTTGGTTGTTTTGTGGCTTTTGGATGTTTGCATTAAAGTCATTGGTAGTTATTTGAATTTTAAAGAGGATTTGAAGGGTCTCTTCCTTAATGCGAAAGATAAGATCTTCAAACATAGCAAAACCTTCTCGTTTATATATAATAAGCGGGTTTTGTTGTCCATAACTTCTAAGACCAATACCTTCTTTAAGATGATCCATGGAGAGAAGATGATCTTTCCATAAAGAATCAACAGTTTGCAGCATTATGAATCTTTCAAGGTGTCTAAACTCATCTGAACCGATTAAAGCCTCTTTTTCAGAATATATTTTCTTTGCCCTGGTTATAATTAAATCAATTAGTTGTTCTTTATCATCCTTATCTTCAGAAATGTTATCTAGATCAATTTCAAAATTAAATTGGTTTAAAATCCTGTCAGAAAGTCCTTTGGTATCCCATTGTTTAACAGCTGTTTTAGGTTGTTCAAATTCACTTGCAATACTATCTGCAAGCTCTTCGATCATGTCAATTATGTATTCTTTAAGATCTTGACCATGTAAAGCTTTTTTCCTTTGACTATAGATAGCGTCTCTTTGCTGGTTCATGACATCATCATAATCAAGAAGGTGCTTTCTTATTTCAAAATTCTGCCCTTCAACTTTTGCCTGGGCATTTTCAATGGCTTTGCTTATTAATTTGTGTTCAATGGGCTCGCCTTCTCCGATCCCCATTTTATCCATAATAGCATGGATGCGTTCACCTCCGAATATTCTTAAAAGTTCATCTTCCAAAGAGAGATAAAATTTTGAGGAGCCTTCATCACCCTGTCTTCCTGAACGGCCTCTTAACTGGTTGTCAATTCGTCTTGATTCATGTCTGGAAGTGCCAAGTATATGAAGTCCTCCAAGTTCTTTAACGCCTTTACCAAGTACAATATCAGTACCTCTGCCTGCCATGTTGGTTGAAATTGTGACAACTCCTTTTTGTCCTGCATTGGCAACTATTTCAGCTTCTGATTTATGGTGCTTTGCATTTAAAACAGAGTGTTTAACGCCTTTTTTCTTAAGTTTTTTACTCAAATTTTCAGACACATCAATGGATATTGTCCCAACAAGAACAGGTTGTCCTTTTTTGGACAGCTTAATTATATCTTTGATAACAGCATCAAATTTTTCTTTTTTGGTTTTATAGATAACATCGGGCATATCTTGTCTGATCATTGGGAGATTAGTTGGGACAACAATTACATCTAAGTTATAAATTTTCTGGAACTCCGATGCTTCAGTTTCGGCAGTACCAGTCATTCCAGAAAGCTTTTCATACATTCTAAAGTAATTTTGAAACGTAACAGAGGCAAGGGTTTGATTTTCATTTTCGATTTTCACATTTTCCTTTGCCTCAAGTGCCTGGTGTAGCCCTTCACTATATCTTCTGCCAGCCATGAGTCTGCCTGTAAATTCATCAACAATAATAACCTCATTATTTTTAACAACGTAATCAACATCTTTTTTAAACAATTTATGAGCTTTTAAAGCCTGATTAAGGTGGTGAAGGGTTTCAATATTATTTGGATCATAGAGATTTTCAACATTTAATAGTTTTTCACCATGGGCAATACCTTTTTCAGTAAGCATCACACTTTTAGCCTCTTCATCAATTGTGAAGTGCTCTTCTTTTTTAAAACTTGGCAGGATTGTATCAATTTGAAGATATAGACCGGTTGAATCATTGGTGGGCCCTGAGATAATTAAAGGAGTTCTTGCCTCATCAATTAAAATAGAGTCAACTTCATCAACAATGGCAAAATTAAGGTGACCCTGGCAGAGATCCTCTTTTTCAAACTTCATATTGTCTCTTAAATAGTCAAATCCAAATTCATTATTAGTTCCATATGTAATGTCAGCATTATAAGCATCCTTTCTCTCCTGATCGCTCATATCGTGTAGTATTACACCAACAGTGAGTCCTAAAAAAGAAAATAGCTTGCCCATCCATTCAGAATCTCGGTTTGCAAGGTAGTCATTAACAGTAATTATGTGAACACCTTTGCCAGTGAGGGAGTTAAGATAAGCTGCAAGGGGAGCAACAATGGTTTTGCCTTCTCCTGTTTTCATCTCTGCTATGGAGCCATTGTGAAGTACTATGCCACCAATAAGTTGAACGTCATAGTGGCGCATACCAAGGGATCTTAAAGAAGCTTCCCGAACCAGGGCAAATGCCTCGGGCAGGATATCGTTTAGTGATGCTCCATCAGTAACCTTCTGTTTTAATTCGTTGGTTTTTTCCGGGAAATCAGTGTCATTAAGTTTTTGCATTTTTGGTTCAAGCTCATTAATGAGTTCAACCAATGGGTGCATTTTTTTTATTATTCTTTCATTATTAGAACCAAATAATTTTGTAAAAAAGTTTAAAAACATAGAAGTTTCCTATTGTAATTGTAATTAAATAAATTCTAATTAACATATATAATCATTTTTAAAGAAAAAAAAAGGGAAAATAAAAAAAATTGAGATTTTTAGATAGGATTGCTTAATTCAGAATATATTTTGTAGGGTTTACCGGTGCTCCATTTATTCTTACTTCATAATGGACGTGTGGACCTGTACTTCTTCCTGTGTTACCCATTAAACCGATTACATCCCCACGTTTTATCTTTTGCCCTGTTTTAACAAGAATTTTATTCATATGTCCAAATTTAGTTACAATGCCGTGACCATGATCAATAGTAATAAGGTTTCCAATTAACAATTTTTTTCCGGCATACGATACCCTTCCATTGGCAGTTGCAATGACTTTTGTACCTTTTTTGTTGGCAATATCAAGTCCTGAGTGAAATTCTTTGAGTCCTGTAAAAGGAGATGTTCTATATCCAAATTTTGATGATATCTCACCAATCACAGGTTTAATTGAAGGGGTGGAGGCAAGAATATTTTTCTTTTTGTGAAGCTCTTTTATCAACTCTTCAAAATTTTTAGTTTGGTTGATTACTGCAAGGTTTGTCTGTGCTACCTGTTCGTGCATTTCTCGTATGAGATTATTATGCTTAAGTTCAGGCTCAAGGTTATAATCCAAATCTGTATTGGGTATACCACCAATACCAATAAGCCCGTTGGAATCATTTGATTGTCCAATGTCAGCAATCAGTCTTACTCTGTTTTCAAATATACAGAGATTTTTAACTTGTTTTTTAACTTCAGAAATTGTTATAGCAAAGTTTTGTATCTGTTTTCTCTGGGATTTAATTTCGTTTTTCTGTTCTGCGATTTTACTGCTTAATTGATGATTATTAAAGGAAGTTGATTTAAGAGTATAATAATCAAAACCAAGATAGAGAAGACCTGCAGCAAGTACGAATATAATGAGAAAAAACATGTAGGCAATGTGTTGTGGAACATTAAACTCTTTTATACTTGTTTCTGATCCGGTATGGAGCCAAATTTTGAAATCTTTTTTCATTACTTCCTTTTTTAAAGGTATATTTGCCTTGTGTCAAGGGATTATTGAATAAAAATGGTTTTAATCATAATTTATTTAAGCCCAGATACTCCTTTAAGTCAAAAATTATGTTCATGTTTTGTACAGCCTGTCCTGCTGCTCCTTTTAAGAGGTTGTCAATGGCAGAGACAATAATCAGCCTTCCTGACTCATTATCTACATGAAATCCAATGTCACAAAAATTTGTTCCTTTAACACTCAGTATATCAGGAAAAGCTTCTTTTGGCAAAAGTCTTATGAAATATTTTTCTTTATAGTAATTATGAAACATTTCTTCAATATGGGTTCTTGTGACGTTTGTTCTTAAATTTGTATATATTGTAGTCATCATTCCACGGGTTATGGGAAGTAAATGGGGAACAAAGGTAATTTTAATGCTCTCTTTTGCATGTTCGCTTAATTTTTCTTCCATTTCAGGAGTATGTCTATGGTTAGTGACACTGTATGGTCTAAAAGACTCATTTGTTTCACAAAAATGAGTTGCAAGAGATGGTGCTCTGCCCGCACCACTGACCCCTGATTTGGAATCTGAAATAATAAATTGAGAATCAATCAATTTTTCTTTTACAAGGGGGATCATTGGTAAAAGAAAGCTTGTGGGATAACAACCCGGGTTTCCAATTATATTGGCATTCTTAATTTGGAGTTCATATATTTCACTTAGGCCATAGATGCTCTGTTTTAAAAGTTCTTTTGAACTATGTTTTTGATAAGCTTTTTCATAGGAGTTTACATTGTCAAACCTGTAATCAGCAGAAAGATCAATAACCTTTATGTTATTTTTTATAAATTGAGGGGCATATTCCATGGAAATTTTATGGGGCAGGCACAGAAAAACAATGTCTGTTTGCTCTGATATATTGTCCACATCGAGGCCCTGGCATTTTTTATCTATAATGTTATTAAAGATAGGGAAAATGCTTGAAATGGGTTGCCCTTGATATGTTTTTGATGTAATTGCAGAAACTTCAGCTTCAGGATGGTTTATAATTAATTTAATAAGTTCTGCTCCAGTATATCCAGTTACTCCAACAATTCCAACTTTAATCATAACTTAATAATTCCTGTAATAGTAAAAATATTTGAATCAAGATATCAAATAGTGAATTAATAGGATAGTATTAATTTCGGCACATCATACTTATGCCTTAAATTAAGGTGAAATGCAAAAGAAAAATTGTCAAAAAATATAGACAAACAAAATCAGTTCTTATATTATACTGCAAACTTTTTAGGAGGGCTTGATGAGTACAAATTTTATTGATGGAAATGATGCCTGTGGGGCAGGGGCAATCGCAGCAGGATGTGATTTTTTTGCAGGTTACCCTATAACTCCTGCCACTTCAATATATAATTATATGTTGAATGCTTTGCCGGCTAAAGATGGTGTGTGTCTTCAGGGTGAGGATGAAATTGCATCCATTGGATATTGTATTGGTGCGGCAATGGCGGGTAAAAAAGTGATGACCGCAACTTCAGGTCCGGGAATCAGCCTGTATAGCGAAAATATTTCCTTTGCAATTGGAAGTGAGATTCCCCTTGTAATTGTCAATGTCCAGAGACTCGGCCCTTCAACAGGATCTGCCACCAAAGGTGCAGATGGTGATGTTAATTTTGTACGTTATTGTAATACTGGTGGTATTCCTTCCTATGTCCTTGCTCCATCAGATGTCCAGGACTGTTATATGTTAACAGTCCATGCTTTTAACATTGCTGAAAAACTACGATGCCCTGTATTCATACTATCCAATAAGGAGATTGCTTTAACAAAACAGAGTGTTGATCTTAAAGCTATTAAAGTACCTAGGATTGTTAATCGAGTTCAAGCTGAAAATCATATTGATTTTTTACCTTTTAAAGTTGATTCTGACCAGGCAGCACCGTTGTTTTTACCAATAGGTTCTGAAATTTTGGTTCGTCAAACCTCCTCCACACATGGTATTAACGGGTATATAACTATTGATCCCACAGAAATAAATGATATTAATTTAAGACTTCAAAAAAAAATAGACAAATCTTTAGATGATTTTTTGTTTTATGATGAACTTTTAAAGCCCAATAGTGATACTCTAATAATTACGTATGGGATTTCATCTTCTTCTGCAATTGAGGCATCTTACCTGGCTGAGCAAAATTCACAAAATATTTCTGTTTTAACTTTAAAGACTTTGTGGCCTGTCTGTGAAGAGCTTATACGTGAAAAAGCTAAAAATTTTAATAATATTTTAGTTGTTGAGATGAATCAGGGGCAGTATGTAAATGAAATAAGACGTGTACTAGGTGATAAAAAAGTTCAATTTCTAGGCAGAATGAATGGTAATTTAATAAAACCCAGGGAGATATTAGAGGTTATTAATAAATGAAAACACTTATAAATAAACAACGTCCTTTGGTATTTTGTCCCGGGTGTTCCCATGAAAAAGTTGTAACTGCTCTGGATCAGGCGCTTGTAAATATGGGTCTTGATGGATCAAAAGTTGTGATCGTAAGTGATATCGGCTGCTCAGGTCTTTTTGATACCTTTTTTAATACACATGCACTCCACGGTCTTCATGGCAGGGCTTTAACCTATGCAGTAGGTATAAAAATGGCACGGCCGGAACTCAATGTGATTGTAACCATGGGAGATGGCGGACTTGGAATTGGAGGGGCTCATTTTATAAATACCATCAGAAAAAATATCAACCTTACTTTACTGGTATTAAATAATTTTAATTATGGCATGACAGGGGGGCAGGCATCTTCCACCTCCCCTGAAAATGCTGTTCTAGGCTCATCCTTTTTAAATAAGATTGACAACCCCATTGATCCATGCCTTCTTGCACAAGGGTCTGGAGGGCAATATATCAACCGCCTCAGTTGTTATCAGAAAGACCTCTCAATTCAACTGGAAAAAGCAATTGGGTTTAATGGATTTGCCATGCTTGATATTATGGGAATCTGTACAGGGAGATATACCAAAGCCAATAAAATATTACCAAAAGATATTGATGCTTTGGTGGAAAAAATGCCAAAATTCTATGGAAATCCAACATCAACAATTGATGAATATTCCAAAAAATATTTTGAAGAATCTAAAAAATTTAAAGACCAAAGTAAGGGGCAAATTACTTTAAAAACAATTAAGAAACAATCGGAAAAACTTTTTTCCGGACGAAAAGAGATCATTATTCTTGGAGGTGCAGGGCAGCGTATAATTACAGCAGGTGAGCTGTTGGCATTGGCAGGTATAGGCTCAGGACTTAATGCAACCCAGAAAAGTGATTACCCAATAACTGTACTGCGGGGGCACTCAGTTACTGAAATTGTATTGCAGGACAGAAATATTAATTTTTCAGGTATTGAAAC
>Ga0256845_1002876_pt1 | contig 12097 bp, 11 predicted proteins | sample RiftiametaG_FD_189101 | JGI IMG/M metagenome (GOLD analysis project Ga0256845, IMG submission 189101) | Tube worm associated microbial communities from hydrothermal vent at the East Pacific Rise, Pacific Ocean - Riftia | ecosystem: Host-associated > Annelida > Integument > Unclassified ... | reverse complement strand
TAAATTTCGCGGGATCCGTAAGAAAAAACCTTAGTTGCTGTATAACATATTAATTTAACTATATTAAGTTTATTTTTTCATTTTCTGCGTGCAAGATTTTAGGTTCTAATGATTTCATGGGCAATAGCGCCCGTTACCTTAACGTTGCGTTATTTTTCCCATGATCCATGGGCAGGATTTGACCGATAATCCATCGGAGGCCTTTTGAACCGGGCTTTCGGTTACTGGTTTTTTACGAAGAGGGAATAATATGTTTGGACTGGGAATGCCGGAACTTATTGTAATTCTGGTAATAATAGTAATTATCTTTGGCGCGGGCAAACTCCCTGAAATAGGATCCGGTATTGGCAAGGGTATCAAAAATTTCAAAGAGGCCACAAAAAAAGAAGAGGCCAAGATAACCGACGATAAAAATGAAGAAAACGACACAAACGCATAAGGCCGGCCGTCGACGCTGGGAGGATAAATTATGTTTGGATTGGGAACTCCTGAATTAGTAGTAATTTTTGCCATAGCCTTCCTTGTTTTTGGAGGGAAGAAACTACCCGAACTCGGTTCGGGACTCGGCAAAGCCATCACTTCCTTTAAAAAAGGTCTCCATGAAGTAGAGGAAGAGGGAAAAGAAATTATCAATGATATTCCCGGGGTAAAAGAGGCCGTTGAGGTAAAGCAGACGGTTGATCAAGTAAAAAATCTCGGTAAAACAGGTAATATCATTAAGTAATATCCGTCGTCAGGGCTGTAAATTGTCGGAAAACTGCAGTTTTAGACTCTTCACAATCTGTTCTAAATCGACGATTTTCAAAGAATAGGCGCAGCCCATGCAGTTGATGTCCATCCGGAACTGGCTGTTTCGGCAAAGTCTTTTTCGGTCGAACGGGCTCCCGGCTCATGCTCCGGAGCAAGGCACGTGGTGAGGTTTACGTGATCTTTAAACAACCCGATATTCCACACTGTTCTATCCAAAATTAGTTACTCCTAACTCCCACCCCTCTGCCTTAAATCTAAACACCCGATGGGTTTTACCGCGACCATATGGCTGATATCTCGTACCTCGCTTTATCAGAGGGTAAAAATTTTAAGGGCAGCGAACAATTTTCTTGCCAATTTCCAAATACCCGGTTTTCATCTATCAGCTATTCCATTTTATATAAAAGTGGTTTCACTCTTGAGTCGCCTTCATTGTTTGTTGTGGCTGTGGCTTGATAATTTGGTCCCCATGCTGATTACTTATAGAACAAGCTGACAAAAAACCACACACACACCACAAGCAACAATTTAAAATCTATTATATCAAACAGATACATAGATAAATCCGCCACCTCACCGGAGGTAAAAGCGGGAAACAAACTTGACTTTTTTGTCATAATTGTATAAATAATTTTTTAAAGTTATACGTTTTTGTATTTATTTGTTCCAGGAAAGCACCCATCAGGCAATATCCAACAGACGTTTATTCCTGTCGATAACCACTTTTTAGTCACCGGGAGAGCAACATGTGTCGTTTAGCCCTGAAAACCGCTAAAGAGCCGTTTTCACCATACGAAGTCCTATCCGCCATGGAGGCCATGCAGGAAGGATACGACGGTTCCGGCCTCGGTCTTTTACTGCGCGGGGTGGAATTTGAAGATTTCAAATATAACCCCAAGTTTCCGATTCTCTCCGGCATAGCCCATACCGAAAAGGCGTGGCAACGGGTAAAAGATTATATGGAAGAGCGTGATTACGAATTAAAATACGATCACCGCTTTGCCATGAAACCGGAACTCATTGATGCAGAGGATCGTTTTCGTTATTTTCTCAGGGCCTACCGAATGCCCCCACGATTCAGGGACATGAATGACGAAGACAGGGACAAGGAATTGCTGAAAACCCGCCTTGCCCTCAGAAACCTGGCCACAAAAGAGGATAATATCACGGTTTTTTCTCTCTATCCGGACGTTGCCATGATCAAGGAAGTGGGCTGGCCTCTGCAGATAGGCAACGCGCTCTGTCTCCACGACGGCCAGGTCAAGGCCAGGGTATGCATGGCCCAGGGCAGACAAAACACCAATTACGGTATCAACCTGTACGCCTGCCATCCATTTTTCATCCAGGGTATCTCCACCATGACCAACGGCGAGAATACCGCCTTCGTCCCTATTAAAGAGTGGCTGCTCGGTAAAAATATCCCCGGCTATATCGGTTACCAGAGCGACAGTGAAGTCTTTACCCATATCCTTCACTACACCCTGAAAAAGCTGAAACTACCACTCCAAGCCTACAAACATATCATGACTCCCCTCTCCAAAACAGAACTGGAAAAACACCCCCAGGGGGAATTTCTCACAGGGCTGAGGGAGGTGTGCAAACGGCTTATCATCGATGGCCCCAACGCCATTATCGGCACCCTGGCCGATGAAACATGCCTCCTGGTTATGGACCAGAAGAAACTACGACCGGCAACCGTGGGTGGTCGTGAAGGATCCTGGGCCATTGCCTCCGAGATATGCGGTGTTGATGCCATGGTTCCCGATCGCGACCCGTCACTCGATTTTCAACCCATGCGCGAACACACAGTTATTATTCCCCCCGAAAGAAAGGAATTAGAAATATGGTCTCAGCACGATCCGTTTCCGTTACCCCAGGCAGCCTAGCGCCATCCGATTTTCCATGGATAATCGAACACCGGGAAGAACGATGCACCCTCTGCGGGCAGTGTACGGCAGTCTGTCCCAAAGAAGCCATCCACCTGGCCCATATGCGCAAACGACTGCCCAAGCTCGAGGTATTCGGTAAAAAACGCGGCAGTACATACAAAACCTTCACCGGAATACGCCAGGAAACCGACCCCGCAAAAAGCTGTATTGGCTGCGGTATGTGCGCCATGGTCTGTCCCAACGATGCCATCGCCCCCACCCGCGGAGCGGATGAAGACAGAACCGTCTTTTTCAACAACAGACATGGCGAGCCGCTCAAAAGAGGTGGTCGCCGCAACGTCGGTGGCCCGACCCTCCTTGATCGCATCATTTTCCATCGCATATCCATGCTGACCGATCCAGCCCTGGACGCCGGTCGTCACGAGTTCACCACCACAACAACCCTTGGCAGAGTTTTATCACCTGAAGACTTCCTCGACCGAACCATAAACGGGGGCTGGATACCACCAACAAGAGAAATATTCCCGTTTGTTATCGGTTCCATGTCCTTCGGTGCCCTCTCGCCCAATATGTGGCTTGGCTTACTCCAGGGCGTTGCTTACTGTAACGAGGTTTTAGGAATCCCCGTTGTCATGTGTACGGGGGAAGGCGGTTGCCCTCCCTGGGTTCTTAAAAGCCCCTATCTCAAATACATAATCCTCCAGATAGCGTCCGGGTATTTTGGCTGGGACGAGATAATTCGCGCCATCCCGGAAATGCAGTGTAAACCGGCGGCCATAGAGATCAAATACGGCCAGGGCGCTAAACCCGGCGACGGCGGCCTACTCATGTGGTTTAAAGTTTCAAAGCTTATTGCCCGACTGCGCGGTGTTCCAGAAGGCGTTGACCTGCCTTCTCCACCCGTCCACCAGACACTCTACTCCATTGAAGAAAGTGTTATGAAAATGATCCAGACACTTTCCATGGCATTCGAGCATAAAGTCCCGATATACCCAAAAATTTCTGCATCCACTTCAGCGAAATCCGTCCTCAACAACCTAGTGCGCAACCCCTATGCAGCCGGATTACTGATAGACGGCATAGATGGTGGTACCGGGGCGGCCTATAACGTTTCCATGGACGCCACCGGTCATCCCATCGCCTCCTGCGTGCGTGACTGCTACCTGGATCTTGCCGCCCAGGGCAAACAGAACGAGATACCTATTTTTGCAGCAGGCGGTATCGGTAAAAACGGCAATGTTACCCAAAACGGTCTGGCCCTGATAATGCTCGGCGCCTCCGGGGTACATATAGGAAAATATATAATGCAGGCGGCGGCAGGCTGCCTGGGCAACGAGAACAATCGCTGTAACGTCTGCAATCTCGGGATTTGTCCAAAGGGCATAACCAGCCAGAATCCGAAGCTGTATCGTCGTCTCGACCCGGACACGGTGGCGGAAAGAGTGGCTGATATATTCATGTCGATAAACACGGAAATGAAAAAGATCATGGCCCCCCTTGGTCGCTCCCAGAGCCTGCCCATCGGCATGTCCGATGCCATCGGCATTGGTGATAAAGTGGCCGCGGACAGACTGCATATTAAATATGTATGTTAGTAATTACCTCTTCACTCGATACATAAGGAGTTTTCAGTGGCTATAACGGTGGTAAAAGGTCTTGACGAAAACGGTAAGCGCATCAGCTCCATGGAATTTGAGAAACGGGTACGCGAGGCATCCGTTTCTTCAACACATATTATCCTTGAATCCTACGGACAACATAATATAGGCATACGACTGCAAAGGGAAGACGGGTTAAATATTACGGTTAAAGGTCCCTCTGGTCAACGGCTGGGTTGCATGGGAATGCCGGGGACATCCATCCTCTGTGAAGGAGCCACCTCTGATGATGTGGGATACCTCAATATAGGGGCGGAAATAACCGTACTGGGCGATGCGACCAACGGTGCGTGTAATGCCATGGCCAACGGCAAAGTCTTTATCGGTGGATCCATCGGCGCACGTGGGCTGACAATGACCAAATGGAACCCGGAATATGAAAAACCAGAACTATGGGTGCTGGGCTCTACCGGTGACTCTTTTGCCGAATTCAACTGCGGCGGCACCGCAATAATATGCGGAATTGAGGCAAAAAACCCAGACAATATTCTCGGTTATCGCCCCTGTGTGGGAATGGTCGGCGGTATCATCTATTTTCGCGGCAAAATTGACAATTCCTTCCCGAAAACCGCCGCCAGGATTGCCGCACCCGACGATGAACAGTGGCAATGGCTCCAAACAAATATGGGCGGCTATCTGAAGAAAATACGTCGTGAAGAACTCCTGGAAACTCTGACCATTCGCGATGATTGGCGAATACTCCTGCCCGTTACTCCGCAGGAAAGAGCCTTAATGTTCTCCGGCCCCATGGTTATGACTGAATTCAGAAATAACCACTGGAACAAGGCATTCGGCGGCGATCCCCTCCGCGATCTGGCGCCCGGACTCGACCGTAGTGTAATACCGACAATAGTCAGTGGGAATCTGCGTAGAAAGACACCGTACTGGGCCAACGCCAAAGCCGCTGCCCCCTGCACATACTACTGCCCCGTACATATTCCCACCGTTGACAGATTACGCCTGATCCGCGAAGGACGTATCGACGAGGCCTATGAAATGTTACTTAGGTACACCCCCCTTCCCGCATCGGTTTGCGGTGCCGTCTGCCCAAACCTCTGTATGGAGAATTGTTCCAGGCAAGGGGTGGACGAATCCATTGATGTCCAGGTCTTAGGACGTGCGGTGAATAACCGGAAAGCACCGACCATTGCGGAACCCTTGGGTAAAAAAGTTGCTGTTATCGGGGGCGGACCCGCCGGTATGAACGTCGCCTGGCAGCTGGCCCTGGCCGGTATCGAAGCCCATATCTATGAACAAGACAGTATGATCGGCGGCAAACTTGCCCAGGTCATTCCATGGGAACGGTTATCCCAGGCAATCTGGGACCGTGAAATTGAACGTTTTCTGGCGACGCCGAATATTTCAACCCACCTTGGGTATGAAATGACAAAAGAGAAATTCAAACAACTGCAGGAGGATTATGATTATGTTGTCATCGCCGTGGGCACCCACGCCCCGAGAACGATACCTTTTCCTGGTAATGAAAAGGTTCTTCCGGCGCTTGACTTCCTGAAAAAGGCCAAAAGTAATAATCCGCAAGCGGTGGGCAAAGAAGTCGTCATAATCGGCGCGGGTAATGTGGGCTGCGACGTGGCCTGCGAAGCATACCGACTCGGTGCAGAAACAGTGACCCTCGTCGATATCCAAAAACCATTAGCATTCGGTAAAGAAAAAGAATCCGCAGAAACACAGGGAGCGACCTTCCGGTGGCCAGTTGCAACAGAAAAAATTACCGATGAAGGACTATGGACAAAAGACGGTGAATTGATCCCCGCCCAGACGGTAATCATCTCCATTGGAGATGTTCCTTCCCTTTCATTCCTGCCCGAGACCGTGGAAACGGTAACCGTTGGCGGCGCTGACTGGATCACCACCAACGAGGCCCACGTAACCTCGGATGCCAAGATCCTCGCCGTGGGTGACGTGGAAAAACCCGGCCTCGCCACCCATGCCCTCGGCGCTGGTAAAAGCGCCGCAGAATTTATCATCGCCGACTGCAGGGGTGAAAAATGGCAACCGTTCAACAAAGAGCTGATCCCGCAAAAGGCCCTGACCATCGGCCATTATACTCCCACCGAAAAGGGTAACAGTGAATCGGATCAGGCCGACCGCTGTCTCTCCTGCGCGTCATGCCGCGACTGCCATCTCTGTGAAACAATTTGTCCAACCGGTGCAATCAGTCGCCGGGAATTAACATTTTCTGCAACGGGTGGTTACCAGTCAGGTCATGGAAAAGGCTACGAATATATCTCCGATGATCAGAAATGCATCGGTTGTGGATTCTGCGCAGACACCTGTCCGTGCGGGATCTGGACCATTAACCCACTGGAGTAGGGATTGACAGACCGGGGCAACGCAAAAAAACAATGACTACTGAATCGTGGATAATATATCTGGCCCTGGTAATAGTTGCCACCGCAACGCCCGGCCCGGCAGTCCTTTTTATTATTACAACTTCAACATTACACAGTCGTAAAAAGGCCGTTTATGCAGCGCTTGGCAATATTGTCGGGCTGTTCTGCCTTGGTATTACGGCTATCACAGGATTGGGAACATTACTAAATACCTCGGTAATATTATTCAATATTATTAAATATGGAGGAGCCGCTTATCTGATCTTTTTAGGCATCAAATTGCTTTTTAGGAAAAATACCACTTTTTCAACGGTAAAAGATCACCTGAATTCCACCGCCCTTTCACCTCAAAAATTATTTATCCAGGCCCTAACTATCGCAATAGGCAATCCAAAGGCAATTGTCTTTCTCACTGCCCTGTTTCCTCAATTTATAAATATTGAAAAACCGTTAACTCTGCAATTTTCAATACTTATATCTGTATTAATGTTTTTTTCATTTTTATTTCTAATGTCTTATGCATTACTGGCGCATAAAATAAGAGGCTGGTTAAACCAGCCGACAAAAATAGAATACTTTAATCGAATTAGCGGATCTATCTTTATTGGTTTTGGTTGTTTATTAGCAGTATCATCAAATAAATAACTCTCCACTGCCCCAGGAAATTACCGTACCCGAACTTCTTTCTAAAACGGATAGGATCCTATCGCCGAATAAGGCGTAATGAAACATCATATCCGGCGGAATCAATATCCGGAGGGAGAAGAGTTGCATCGGGCACCATAATGGTCAAAACCCGGCCACCACGGGGATCTTTTGCTTTTTTATTCCTCCGTTCCATACCCGACGGTCCGGCAACACCCTGGCGAGGTGGACGAACATGTAATAACTGCGCATCGATTGGCGCACCAACCCTGGGCTGTTTTTTTTGTCCCCGATCCTGCAAAGGGGGAATCTTTCCGATAATTATCTCCATTGAAATTTCCTCCTTTCAGCAAAATTCAACAAGTGATACCGATCATAACCCAAATAGGACTTTTTACCCCACCACCCCAAACTTTAACCATAGCAACATTATTACATAAATTTTACACATAGAATACGATAAAAACAATTCATAATGTTAAATTAACACGTTAAATGTCAGACAAGGGCCAATAAGGTTCACTGTTTTTGTAAATAATTTTTTTCGTATTTTTCGCCCTTCGCCAGCTAAAGATCCCGACTTGCCGATTGCAAAATTTAAGAAATACTCTATTCTAACAGAAAATTACCAAAAGAAGAGAAACAGCCACCATGACGGATCCATTAAAAAAAATCCTTGAACCGATAAAGGAACTTCAGAATATTCGGGGCATAGACCTGCCCATCGGCCTGGAATTTTTACAACTGGTGGTCACCGGTCCCCCCGGAGCCGGGAAGTCGTTTTATATCGAACAGATAAGAGGATGGCCCAACGAAGGTTATCTCGATCTTAGCCAGAAGGGATGGTGGAAAGACCAATCTCTTATCTATCGACCCCGGGAGATCCATCTTGGCATACCTTTTCGGGGTATGCAGGAGGCACTGACGGTATTTGACAAGGAATGGCTCGCCTGCAGCCCCCCCCCCGAAATTGAATATCCGCGCATCCAGATCCCCGCCGTAAAAACCGGTTTCTGGCAAACGAACTGGCGCAAGAGATATATTTTTGAGTTTTTAATCCCTCCCCCTTCCGTAATTTATCAACAGCGTCTGAAAAGACAAAACCAGGGTTACTTTCCCGTAGACGAGAACCTAAGCCTGGATATGGTAAAAAAACAGGTCGTCGTCTACAGGGAAATGGCCCTTTACCTCCACCGGGCTGGTCTCAATATTTATGTGCGTAAAAGCCTGGACAAACCGCCAATGAGGATCGCGGAAAAGGGCGTTGTTAATGTACCAAGATGGGCTTTAGATAAAAAACCAAGTCGACCGAGTCTCAAGACCTTTGCCGGCTGGAGATGGCTCTTTCGCAGACATTATCCAATAAAGTGGCTGACCATTACGGATACGCAACAACCCTTGACCTCAACGGGGAGAATCGCCCATGACGGCAGGAGCTTCGAGCTGATCCTGGGTGATACCACATTAAGGCTGCAACCCGAAATTCCCATAGGCAGTAAAAAACATGCCGGTAACAAAAACTGGCTCATCAACACCGAACTCGGATGCTCGACACGTGCCATCAACGGTTTTATCCGCATTAAAGTGGGCGAGACCATCGTTATAGGCAAAATCAATAAAGAATATGACGAGCTTTTTAAATTTTCAGACTCGGTGGCCAAAAGACACGTCAGCGTCACCAATAAAAAGGGTGATCTGATCCTAAGCCCGCTGGAAACGGAATACAGTACAAAAATTGTCAGGCTTGACGATTTCGACTACCGTGAACGGCTTGAGCGTGGACGACTCAATTCCCTGCGCACAATTCGGAAAATATACGGCCGGCCAATCACACCATTACCCCCCCGCAGGGCCCTCCAGTCACTACAGGCCGTTAACGCCCTTTTACAAAATGAACCATATCGAGCAACAGATAAAACGGGTAGACCCGGCGGCCTGGTGGAACTGCCACCAAAACTGACGCCTGTCATAGTCGGCGACCTCCACGCCCAGGTAAATAACCTGCTGAAGATACTAAGTGAAAGTTGCATACTCGACTGCCTCCGCATGAATACGGCCAGCCTGATAATACTCGGCGACGCGGTACATTCGGAAATCATCAATGAGATGGAAAAGTTCGACACATCCATGCTTATTATGGATCTTATCTTTCAGCTGAAACTTCATTTCCCGAATAATATTTTTTACCTGCGGGGCAACCATGACACATTCGATCCGGAAATCAACAAAAATGGTATTCCCCAGGGCACCCTTTTTGAGGAGATGCTGTTGCAGCACCGCGGCCCGCAATATGTTAAAGAAATGAACAATTTTTATGACCTCCTGCCCTATATTATCTGTTCGGATAGTTATATCGCCTGCCATGCCGGGCCTCCCAGGGGCGGTGTCAAAAAAGATGCGCTCATCAATATCAAAGACCATAAAAAAATTGGTGATCAACTAATCAAAACCCGCATTCAAAGACCGCATTATCCGGCAGGCTATACAAAAGGCGATGTGAAAAAACTCCGAAAAAACCTCAACCTCCCACCCAAAACCAGGCTTATTGTCGGCCATACCCCCATGGATCCCTTCGGCAGTTTCTGGCTCCATGCCGGAACCATTAAAAACCACCATATTATCTACAGCGCCCATATCGAAGGGCCAAGTGTCTTCATTCGCTCAAATAAACGGTTTTTACCCATCAGTTATCCGGCCGAACCACTTATAGATATAATAAATGATCTTAAATAGTTTCTTACGGCGGTAATGCTGTCCCCCCTCAGCCTTTATAGCAGTTGAGGCGATAGGTTTAGTTCTCACGTTGCTATGGTATATGGAAAATTCGAGAAAAAATGTGCGATTATGGGGATAGAATATCCATCTTGCCCTCAAAAATATTCCAGATGAAATATGATAATTTTACGAGGATAAATGGTGGGCGAGGCGGGATTCGAACCCGCGGCTTTTGGCTTCGGAGGCCAACACTCTATCCAGCTGAGCTACCCGCCCGGGATGATAAGAATATGGGGAACCGACGGAACTACATTCCGCAGCCTCTGCATTTACCCGAAATCGAGAAAACAATCGAGAAAAAAATGGCCAACAACCGTGAACGCATCATTTTTGTCGGGTTTTTCTTTCTAGATAGTCCTGCCATTCAAGGGGCAACATATCCTTTTTTAAATTATTACACGTCTTACAACATGGTACAATATTATCTTTAGTGGAACGACCTCCCCTGGTCAAGGGGACAAGGTGGTCCATGGTAATATTTTTATAGGCAACACGTTCACCACAGTAATAACAGAGACCAGACCCTGTTTTTTGTTGCCACCACCGTGACTTTCTCAATTCCCTGGCCCTCTTTCTCTCAGCCTTTATGACCGCATCGTCGAGGGTGGCAAATGATTCATAATCTCGTTTAGTCAAGCCAATTCCCCCAGTAACAATTGCCGCATAGCCCCCACCAGGTAAAGAGAACCGCCAATCACAATAAGATCTCCTTCCTCCGCCGACTCCTGCGCAAGTTGCAACGCCCCCGCCAAATCTTCACAACAACGAACCTTATTTTTTTGTGCAGCGCCGAGGAAGGAGGCAATATATTCAGGGCTCGCAGATCTTTCACCCACGGGTTGGGTAAAAATGCATTCAGTAAAGAGAGGGACAATGGTGTCCAGGGTAGCGGAAAGATCCTTATCGGCCATGGAACCCCATACCCCAATCAATTTTTTGTAATTGAATTGACGGACTAGACTCTGTGCCAAATTTCTGACACCTTCAGGATTATGTGCTCCGTCCAAAAGGTAACGCAATTTTTTCACCAGCTTTTTTCCCCCGCCGAAACGGGGTTTACAACTCTTGTAGTCCTGTTCAAAATATTCCATTCGTCCCGGCCATTCGACCCCGGCAAGTCCAAGGCGAATATCAGAATAACTTACTGTAAAATCATACTTTTCAAGCAGTTGCAATACCGCAATAGCAAGGGAATCGTTTTCCTGTTGGACCATGCTCTTCCGATTATACTGCAGGCCCGAAATCTGCCTGTCGCCAAAACGTCCGCCGCCCAGCCAAGTCCATGTTTTATCGTCATTTAAGCGATAGTCAAAATCTTGCCTATAGCTATACAGCGGCGCATTTTTATCCGCAGCCACCCGGGCTATAACCGGAGCCACATCCCGGTTAACCGCACTGGAAACAACAGCAACATTCTCCTTAATAATTCCAGCCTTCTCTCCCGCAATTTCGCCCAGTGTCGTGCCAAGATATGCCTCGTGATCCATACTGACACTGGTAATAACAGCGACAAGCGGTGTTACCACGTTAGTGGCATCGAGACGGCCGCCAAGTCCAGTCTCAAGTAGTACCAGATCCACTTTCGATTCTGCAAACCAGAGAAATCCCAGAGCCGTTGTAAATTCAAAATAAGTGATCTGCTCTTTTCCCAAAACCACGCATATCCGTGTCGCCAGTTCCGCAAAAGTCTCCTCACTGATATAAGAGTTGCCGATACGAAACCTCTCTCGAACGCAACTTAAATGCGGAGACGTATAAACGCCAACCCGGTAACCAGCCCTCTTTAAAACTTCGGACAAGGCCGCACATACCGAGCCCTTTCCATTTGTGCCGGCAATGTGAACAGATCGCCAACGTTTTTCAGGGCGTCCCACTTTATCAAGAAAAGCCCGCATTGCCCCGAGACCAAGCTTAATCTTATGCATTTGCAGAATATCAAGATAGGCAAGCGCTTCTTTATAATTCATTTGGCCGGTCATCATCTCTTTTTTGATTCTTATCCCTGTGTAAAACCGCTCACTACAAC
>Ga0256845_1002875_pt1 | contig 12099 bp, 9 predicted proteins | sample RiftiametaG_FD_189101 | JGI IMG/M metagenome (GOLD analysis project Ga0256845, IMG submission 189101) | Tube worm associated microbial communities from hydrothermal vent at the East Pacific Rise, Pacific Ocean - Riftia | ecosystem: Host-associated > Annelida > Integument > Unclassified ... | reverse complement strand
GTTGAGAACCAAGTTGATGGCGAGACCCGAGGGGTGATCCATAATGGCAACCGGTTCTTGCCCGATGGGCCCTAAGACAAAGCGAAAACCCAGAACTTCGTAGAATGCTCGCGAGCGCTCCAACTGGCCCACGCGAATACCCACGTGAGCAAAACCCAATAGTTTGTGATCTCCCATGGGGCTTAATGTCTAAAAAAATATTGCAGAAAGCAAGCTGCGTCTGTCCTCGCGCGAGGTACTGGGGGCGTAGGGCGAAGCAGCGTGCCCTGGCGAAGCGAAAAGTCCGGCCTAAGGCAACAAGAGCTGGACGCCGTAGGCCAGGAGCCCCGCAACAAGCCCAGCCAAGAGGTCGTCCGCCATGATGCCTACTCCGTTGGGTTTGAGGTGCTGTACCTTGTCGATCAACCCCGGTTTGGTGATGTCAAAAAGCCGAAAGAGTCCCCACGCCAGAAGCAGGATAGGAAAAGAAGAGCTCAAGACGAAGCCCAGAGCAATCAAGACCCCTGCCACTTCGTCTAGGACAACTCTTTGAGGGTCTTTTTCCTGAAGGAGAACAGAGCAGCGCTCGGAAACCCAGAACCCCCCCAGAGAGAGCAGAATTGTCGTGCCCCAATAGACGCTCAGCGATTGCTGGGAAAGTACCCAAAAGAGAGGAAGGGCACCGAGGGAACCTATGGTGCCCGGAGCGCGCGGCGAAAGTCCACACCCAAACCACTGGCCCAGAAGAAGTGCGAGTTGATCAGAAATGGTGCGGGGGGTTGCCATGGTGTGACTGAGTACGCCAAGAGTCTTTCCGGAGTAAATAGTGGCAAACTGCACCAAATTTGAAATATAATCAAAAATACGTGCACTTTGCCATGTATTTGAGTTAAAAATTCTGACCCTTGGGTCAGTGACTCTCGAGTCAGAATGTGGCAAGCAGTGCTGAGCGCATGAGTGATCTATCCAAGCGGGCGAGAGCGAAAAAAGATCGCCGCGATTCTATCGTCACCGCCGCTACTCGCGTGTTTTTGCAGAGCGGGGTGCAGGGGGCCACGATGGATGGAATTGCGCGCGAAGCGGGGCTATCCAAGGGTACTCTTTATCTCTACTTTCAGAATAAAGACGAACTCTTTCTGTCAATAGCTTTAGAATTTGTTGAGGCCATTTTTAAGGAATTGCGCCAAGTGGACGAGGACGAACACCAAGATGGTCTCGCTAAGTTTCGCGTTCTTATGCAAACCTATATACGCTACTCATTGTCTCATAAAAGTAGTTTTATGGTGGCAATTAGTTGGCTTGGCTCGACCTATTCTGTGGACAGCAAAGAGCCTCTTTTTTCTCAATACAAAAGCGCCTTGGCGCGAGGCTACGCCCTTGCCATTTCTGCTTTAGATAGTGCCGTGGACGACGGCTCTCTAAAAATGTCGGTTTCGAGCACCCGCTTTGCCCTTTCCATTTGGGGTGCTGTTTTAGGCTTGATTCTAGTGGAAAATAGCTCTGAAGAAGTAGCGCGTCGCGCGCCTTTTCCCATTTCGACCGACGATTTGGGGTGTGATTTTCTCGATCTTATTTTAGCGGGGGGCCATGGGGCTCTTCCTGCTCCGTTGAGCGCGACCAGTGGCGGACTCAATGAGGTGTCTCAATCATGAATACAATTCAACGAACTCTTCTTCGCATCGGCCTCTCGGCTCTGATTATTGGCGCCGGAGCCGGGGTAATGTCCGCCTTGGTCGCCTCGGGAGCAAAGGCGGAGGCGACTCCTAGTAGTGATCTAGGAGTTGTCGTGCGTACAGAAAAGATCAAGACCATTCGTCAACAGGGCACGGTGGCTGGGCAAGGCTTAGTGGTGCCCGCTCATGAAGTATCTCTGCAGCCTGAGGTCCCCGGTCGAGTTGTTTTTCGCAGCGAGCAGTTGGTGCCGGGGGGGCGTTTTAAGAAAGGGGACATACTCCTGCGCATCGACGCCAGTGAGTATTCTTTACGAGCTAAGCAAAGTGTTTCTCAAATTGAACAAGCGCAGCAACAATTGATGCTGGAAGAAAGCCGGGGAGAAATTGCCGCCGCCGAGTGGAAACTCATTGGACAAGAAAGCACCAGTGATGCGGGGCGCGCCGTAGCTTTGCGGGAGCCTCAAAAAAAGGAGGCAAGAGCGAGAATTGAGCTAGCTGAACACGCCCGTGGTTTGGCGGTTCTTAACGTGGGGCGAACGACGTTGCGTGCTCCTTTCAATGGTTTTGTTCGCAAGGGGCTGGTCAATGTCGGGCAGTATATTAGCCCTGCCATGTCTTTAGGAACCCTTGTGGGCAGTGATGAGTTTTGGGTAAAAGTCTCTGTGCCCGTAAAGCGCCTCGCCTCGTTGCGAGTGCCCGGTTTTAACGCCGAGTCCGGGGCCGGCTCACGTGTCTCTATTTGGCAAGAGGTGGGGGACGAACGTGTCGAGCGCAAGGGGCGAGTTGTGCGTCTCTTTGGTGACGTGGACCCTGTGGGGCGTATGGCTCGCGTCATGGTGAGAGTTGAGGACCCCTTGGGTATTCAATTGGAGGATGAGTCCGCCAAGCCTTTGCCGCTTCTTTTGGGATCTTACGTGCACGTGGACATCGAAGGAATCGAGATGGTGGATGTCGTGGAGATCCCTCGCTCGGCCGTGCACTCGGGACAATTTGTGTACGTTTATGGTGCGGACAATCGTTTGCAAATTCGAAGTGTGAGTATTGCCTGGAGAAAACCGACTTCTTTTCTTGTGGATGCAGGGCTGCAAGATGGCGATGAAATTATTACGAGTCGCCTCGGAAACGTCGTGGCAGGTTTGAAAGTGCGGCGGGTGGCTACGGGCGCAGCCGGGGGCGATCTCCATCACGACGAAAATCCCAATATTCAGTTAAACGGCGCTCAGCCCGGTGACTCCAAGGCTGCCCCATGAAGGAGGAAATACCCGAAGAGGGCGTCGACGTGCATAGCATGACTGCCTCGGAGATTGAGGCCACGGTCGAGGAGAGCATTGCGGACAGAGCTGTCGATACACACAAAGGTCTGCTCGCGTGGATGACCCGCAATACGGTGGCCGCGAATTTGATCATGATAGCCTTAGTATTAGGCGGTTTCATGATGTTGCCTCGTATCAAGCAGGAGGTCTTTCCCGAGTTTGAATTGGGTCTGGTTCTCGTGAATGTCGGCTACCCAGGGGCCTCGCCTAAAGATGTAGAAGAAGGAATCATTTTAGCGGCAGAAGAGGCCGTGCGCGATGTAGAAGGCATCAAAGAAGTACGGGCGGATGCCTCTGAGGGGCGGGGCATTCTTTTTGTCGAGCTGCTAGCCGGAGTCAACAAGGCGCGCGCTCTGGCCGACATCAAAAGTGCGATAGATAGGATTCAGTCATTTCCAGAAAATATTGAACGCCCTGTCGTAAGTCTTGCCTTGAATCGTAAAGAGGTAGTCAGTGTGATTGTGCACGGCGATTCGGACGAAAAAAGTGTTCGAGCGATGGCCGAGAATGTACGCGATGACCTTCTTGCCTTGGACGGAATTGATGTGGTGGAACTCTACGCCGCGCGTCCCTACGAGATCAGCGTTGAAGTGCCCCGTGAAGAGCTGCGACGTTATAACCTGACCCTGAGTGATATAGCTCGCAGGGTGGGGGAGTCCTCCGTTGAAACCCCCGGCGGCGGAGTCAAAACTGCTGGTGGGGAGATTTTGGTGCGAACAGCCGCTCGCAAACGCCACGGGGCTGACTTTGAGACCATACCCATTCTGAGCCGTCCGGACGGTACGCAAGTTTTATTGCGAGATATGGCCGGGGTGGACGACGGCTTTCAAGAGACTGATCAGGAGGCATTCTTTAACGGTGAGCGTGCCGTCATGGTGAAGGTCTATCGAGTAGGCGAGCAGACACCGATTACGATTTCTAAAGATGTTCTTCGCTACATTGACGCGGAGCGCGGTCGCTTGCCTCCGGGTATTCAGCTCTCTGTTTGGGCGGATATGTCGGAAATTTATGGGCAGCGTGTCGATCTTTTGCGTCGTAATGGCGTCATGGGGCTTGCACTTGTGATGTTGGTCTTGGGGCTTTTCTTAGAGATTGGGCTGGCATTTTGGGTCACTTTGGGCATTCCCATCTGCTTTGTGGGCTCCTTGCTCTTTTTGCCAACGGTGGATGCCTCGATCAACATGATCAGCCTTTTTGCGTTCATTGTTACTCTGGGCATGGTTGTAGATGATGCGATTGTGGTGGGAGAAGCAGTGCACGCACGTCGCTCCCGGGGCATGCCTTTTTTGGACGCGGCAATTGGCGGTGTGCGCGAGGTGGCCCTTCCCATTGTATTTGCCGTCTCGACTACCATCATTGCCTTCGCGCCAATGCTCTTCGTGCCAGGACCAGCAGGTAAGTTCTTTCGCCTGATCCCCATCGTGGTGATTTCGGTTCTTTTGATCTCGTTGATAGAGTCGCTGTTTGTCTTGCCTGCACATTTGGGACACAAAAGTTGGCTTACGAAATTCCTGAAGAATGTGATTCTAATACCTCTTTGGATCGTGAGCCCCCGAGCGGCCCAGCATGTTCCCAAAAAAATCGAGAGTAAGCAGAAGGCATTCTCGCTGCTAGTGGAGCGTTTCATTGACAGCGTTTATCAACCCACCTTGAAGATGGCGGTGCGCAATCGCTATGTCACCGTGTCCACGGGCATTGCGATTCTTCTAGCGACGATCGGTTTAGTCGGAGGAGGTTACGTAAAGTTCTCCTTTATGCCGAAAGTCGATGGAGACGTGGTCGTTGCCGATTTACGTATGCCCTTTGGGACACCGCCCGAGGAGACACGGGCAATCTTGGCCGATATTCAAGAAAAATCGATCGAAGCTTTGACCATTTATACCAAGGGTAAAAAAGAAAAGTTCAGCCGAGGAACTTTTTCTCAATTGGGTGATAGAGGCATTTTAATGGGAGGAGCTGGTCCACCCGCGTCTGGAATTATGGGCGGTCATGTGGGAGAGGTTGCTGTTTTTCTTGTGCCTTCTGACGACCGACCTTTTGAGTCGCGTGAGTATTCTGAGACCTGGCGTGAGTTGATTGGTGATATTCCTGGTGTGGAGTCGTTGAAATTTGTCTTCAACATGGGCCCCACTGCGGGGTCGCCAATTGATGTGGAACTGCAACATGAGGATTTGGACGTGCTGGAGGCCGCAGCCTCCGACATGGCGGCCATGTTGGCCGAGTACCCCGGTGTTTATGCGATTGATAGCGGTTTCTCTCCAGGAAAAGAGCAGCTCGATATGGTGCTTAAACCTTCGGCTCGTGCCTTGGGTTTGACTGAAGCGTCCTTGGCTGGACAATTACGCTCGTCATTTTACGGCGTGGAGGCCCTGCGACAGCAGCGTGGGCGGGATGAAGTGCGAGTGTACGTTCGCTTGCCTGACAACGAGCGATCGAGCGAATACGATTTGGAGTCGCTCATCTTGCGTACTCCCAGCGGTGGAGAGATCCCCTTGTTGGAGGCCGTTCATGTAAAGCGTGGTCGCTCGTACACGCGCATTAAACGCAGAGAATCGCGTCGAGTGGTGAATGTGACCGCCGAGGTGGACGGTATTAAGGCCAATGCAAACGAGGTGGTTTCCTCTCTAGAAAAAGGATCCGTTCAGACGTTGATAGAGCGTTATGATGGTTTGAAATACAGCTATGGAGGTGAGCAGCGCGAGCAAGCTACCTCCATGGGGGCTTTGAAAACCGGTTTCATGATGGCGTTGCTCTGCATTTACGGTTTGTTGGCCATGGCATTTCGCAGCTATACCCAGCCGGCCATCATCATGTGTGTCATACCGTTTGGTATTGTGGGCGCGGTGCTGGGACATCTATTTTTGGGTTATGGGCTCAGCATGATCAGCATGATGGGGGTGGTTGCTCTCTCGGGCGTGGTGGTCAACGACTCGTTGATTCTCATTGTAGCGGTGAACACGTTTCGCGACGCCGGCATGAATAAATTTGATGCCTTGATAGCTGGGGGGGTGCGACGTTTTCGCCCCATTATTCTCACATCGCTCACGACGTTTTTTGGCTTGGTTCCCATGATCTTTGAAACAAGTGTGCAGGCGCGTTTTTTGATTCCCATGGCGATATCCCTCGGTTTTGGGGTGCTCTTTGCGACCGGAATCATGCTTTTGATTGTACCCGCGGTGTATGCAGTTTTTGAGGATATTTACGCCGGTTTCCGCTGGGCTTTTCGTTCTTCGGAAAAAGTGGTTGCTGCTTTGGGGGAGCCCGCTCAGTAGAGTTTTCTTGCTCTTTACGCCTTGCCCCAAAAAAAAGAGTTCCCTCCGATCTGGAGGAAACTCTCTTTTTTGTGGGCTATGAGCAGAATTTTTCTACCGCAAGGTCTCATGCCCTGTTCGTCCTAGGGACGATTGTCTCTTCAGTGCGGCTGCGTACTTAAACTGCGGTTCGTACTTAAACTGCGGTTCGTACTTAAACTGCGGTTCGTACTTAAGGAGTACACTCTTCGATACACGAGCCCGCTGCGCGCTGAGTGAGTGGCGTTTCACACTGACATTCGTAACACGCTTCTGAGAGGGACTTGAGAGCGTTGATTTGCTCAGGAGTGAACGTGGCACAAGCGGTACCCGCGTACTCGCCTCGGTCGTCGTCAAAGTCAGGTCTTTGGGCGAAGCCGTCAAGAGTAGTGCCGCTCTCCTCTGCATTTGTGCCTTGTTCTGTTCCTGCATTTCCTGGAACAGGGTGCCCAGCCTCGGTGCCAAGTACAATAGTTCCTGGGCCAGGCTCTTCTTCGACACCATCACTGGCGCAACCTACTGAAAGGAGGGCTATGCCCCCTAAGATATATTTGTACATCAAGTGATCCTCCTTATCTTACGAGTATGCGCTGACATCAGAAATAGTACAGCGCGGAGACGCTACTGGTGAAGATGTCCCAAGGGTCGGGACCGAGGGTGCTGCCAAAGCTGGTGTAGGAGACCGAGTTTTTTGTCTCTATTCCGTTTGCAACTGTCTTGTCGGAAACCGATTCGGTCTGCAGGTAGACGCCAATATTTCCTTGGAGGGAGAGTTGGGGAATACCCATGAATCCAAAGTGCAGTTCCGCTCCTACCTTGGCTCCAATATTAAAAAAGCTACCAGCTGATGTTTGCTCAATGGCGTCATTGGGGTTTTGATCCCCGGTACCGGCGAAACCGAGATTTATTTCGGGAACAACCTGGAAACTGAAATGCCCTTTGTCGGCAAGACTCAGAGGCACACCGATGTGGAAAAGAACTGCAGAATGACCGGCCGCACTGACATCGGGTTGGTCTGTGGTCTTGGCAGTGCCACCAAGAAAATTGAGCCCAATTCCGCCATCGATGCCGATCATGGGGTTGAGCCAATAGCGTACTCCAACTATGGGGGCTGCAACGGCAGTGTTCGCCACGCCATAGTGGAGCGTTTGGCGCCCTAGGTAACCGACAGCGAAGCGGTTGACTACTTTTTGGTGGTCGGACACACCGTCATCGACAGGCTCCTCGGTCGTCTCTGCAGCGGAGGAATCGCTGGCCGTAGAAGTAGCGGGACTTTCTTCTAGGGGAGCCGTGGTCGACTCTTCTTGGGGGAGCTCATCAAGGCTCACAGCTTCCGTATCAGCTTGGTCGGCTTCTGTATCAGCCTGGCCAGCAGCGTCTGCGTCGCCACCGGTGTCTGCTGAGGCGCTCGCATCCACTCCAAGGTTCTGGGCGAAAGCACTATTGGTGGTGAGAGTAACGAGGGCAGCTGCGCCAAGTAATTTTGTAATTTTCATGAATTTCCTTGAAAAATGGGAGCAAATTTCATCCCAGGAGGCAAAGTTGCTGCCTCGGCGTTCAAATTATTGAGTCCGTACGGAAAATGGCCAAATTTTGAGCCGAATTCAGGCTAAGCAACTTGGGTCAGACGATGTTTTTGTTCTTGGAGTTGCGAGGATTCGTGGGAGCCCTACACTCCGCGCCCCGATGAGTATTACTTCCAGCCAGTCTCCCGGAATTATCAAAGCTAGCGATCGTCCCTCGACCGATGAGGTGACTTTGGCCATGAAATCTCTTGTTCGACCGGGGACAGGTCATGTCGGCTGTACTGAGATATTGGCTGTCGCCCTGGGCCTCAAGGGGGCACGCCTTGTTGAGTTACGCTCCGTGCCCGGGGGCTTGCCTGCTCAGCAGTTGATGGCCTTTCGTTATCTTATAGAAAATGGCGCCGTTTGGTTCAAATATTTTGCTTGGGAAAAAGCCCTCGCAAAAATTGACGAGAAGGCCCCCGAACAGGCGCGGATCTTGTGGAAGAAGATTGAAAGTTCGCGGGCTAAGTTGGGCGACGAAAAAGCGTTTGCTAAGAAGATAGCCAGCTACAAATTACCAAAGGTCGCGGCTAAGTTGGGCAAAGACTACGCCGAAAAGGATGCTTTAAAGCTGCTTTTGGGTCTATCGCGTTTTGCCGCCGTCAGAGAATCGCTCCGCGCCCGCCTGAACGAAGAGAGCACTTCGTTGCTTGGGCAAGATCCTTCTCTTGTTGATGTGCTTTACCTGCTTTCTCAAGACTTGAGCTCCTTTCCTGCCACAACAGTGGGCCGGGGAGATTTGGCTTATGTGATAGTGGCCGATAAGGGCGAGATGGGGGTGCGTGCAGTTCGTGAGACTATTTCCCTGGGAGCAATTCCCGTGGTCGTATTTAGTCAGCAAGACGATTCAGGGGCGCTCCAGACGCGTTTGGCCGAATTAGGAGGAGGTTTCTGTATTCCTTTGGAGGGTAGTTTTCGTGAAACCTACGCCAATGCAGCACAAATGGCTCTGCGAATTGAGTCGGCGTATTTAGAACGTTTTGGGGAAAAGGCCGAGGCCGAGTTGGCTCGTTCGGTGCTCTATCCTGGTTATGGTCCTTTGGCTGAAAATACCGGAGCAATTGAAACATTTCGTCGCAGTGGGATTGTCTTTGCAGGCCCGATGCAAGATGTTGTCGAGCAAGCGGGCGATAAGAGAAAATTTCGTGGCTTGGCGGAGGCTATCGACCCCAAAGCCGTTACCCCTGGCATCGTCATGGACGACTCGGACGAAGAGCGTATTATTCAGACCATCGAGGACGCCTATGAAGCCGAGAAATTCACTTTTCCGGGGCGGATCAAGGCGGCCAATGGCGGCGGCGGGCGTGGTCAGGTTGTGCTCAAAACCCCAGCCGAACTCCCCGCTGCAGTACGCAAAGTTTTAGGTGAGATCCAAGTAAACGGTTGGGACAAGGGGGTGATGTTTGAGCAAAATATCTTTGAAACCACTCACCTTGAGGTTCAGGTCGTACGGGACAGATTTGGCAACACGCGACATTTTGGTATGCGCGATTGCACTGAGCAGCGCGCAAGCCAAAAAATTCAAGAAGAGGCACCACCAGCCCTCTTACGCAAGGACTCTGCATTATCAGCTCATATGTGTGACATAGCGGTGCGCATTGCTGATCAGGTAGGGTATGTGGGAGCTTGCACCGTCGAACTCATGTACAAATCCGGCCACTTTTACCTTCTGGAGATGAATACTCGCATTCAAGTGGAGCATCCAGTAACAGAAGAAGCGCACCGTATTCGACGAGGCGACAAGTTAGAGCCATTGAATTTGGTTGCACTACAATTGGAAGTCGCACGGGGCCAGGCTCTCTCGTTCTCGCAAGAGGATATCGTTCAGACTCATGTTGCCCGCGAATTTCGTATCAACGCCGAGTCCTACAATGCCAATATTAAGGACTCGCGTGATGGAAAGATGGGAATCTTTCTGCCAAACGCCGGCGTATTCGATGTAATCGAGGTGCCCGACGCCGCGGACATTCATCAACTTTTGCAAGACGAGGGAGTTGAGGGCATTGATGAGCTATTTGTTCGCTTCGATTGTGGATTTGAGGTGGGAGATGATTTGGTGAACAAAGACCCCACTTTTGGAAAGTTAATAGTTTCTCTTGCCGTCAGCGCCGGTAGCGCGGACAGACGCTATGAACTATTGCGTTTCGTTTCTTTGGAGGTCTTGCGCAGAATGAAAATTGAAGGCCGCCAGCTTTTGCCCAATGGTAAGGTCTTGCAAGATCACGATCTGGAAACGAATATTCAAGATCATATTCGTGTACTGGATTCGGAGATGTTGAAGGCCCACAGCCAAAGCATCGCGCCCAAACGCCATGTGAATTGGGTGATAGAAATGCTCAGGGCTGAGGATGCCTCAGTCTGAACTCGAACTTGCGCTCGATGCCTTGCGGCGCGGTGAGTGCGTGGGGCTCCCGACTGAAACCGTCTACGGTTTAGCTGCCGATGGGACAAATCCATCCGCGATTGGTCGGATATTTGCTATCAAGGGACGTCCGGCGAATCATCCTTTGATTTTGCACATTGGGCAGGTCTCCTGGTTGAAGCGCTATTGCGTGCGGGTACCCCAAAGCGCGTATCTACTCACTGAGCGCTTTTGGCCGGGCCCCCTTACGCTGGTTTTATGGAGGGCAGATTCGATCCCCGACGAGTTGACTGGTGGCCTAGATACCGTGGCCGTGCGCATGCCTGCTCACGATGTTGCCTTGGGTGTCTTGCGCGCTTTGGACAAACCTCTTGCGGCACCTTCTGCCAATAGATTTGGTGCGGTGAGTCCCACCTGTCGCGCGCATGTTGTAGGTGACTTTGGCGACGAGGTTCCCTTGGTATTGGAAGGAGGGGCTTGCGCCATTGGAGTTGAGTCCACCATCCTCGACTTGACCAGGGAGATCCCCCGTGTCTTACGCCCTGGCGGGGTAACGCGGGGGGAATTGGAGGGGGTCTTACAATGCGAAGTTGCGGGGGACGATGGTCAGGGACCTCCTGCGCCTGGGACCCTAGAATCCCATTACTCACCTCGCGCAAGAGTCCAAGTATTGAGTGCCGACCGGTTGGAGTCGACGTGGGCTTCTCTTTCAGGAGATGTCGCTCGTGTGGGCGTAATGTGTCCTTCTGCGCTGCTCTCTCCTGCCTTTGCGCAATCGAGGGGTCGCCATATTTCCTGGGGACATACGCCGGAGGCTGCCGCCCGAAGTCTTTACCGAAGTCTACGCGCTTTGGACGAGGAAGGTTGTGACCATATATTGGTGGTAGCTCCTCCCGTGGACGGAATAGGTGCGGCCTTGGCCGATAGACTGAAGAGAGCTTCTGCTGTCAACGAAGAGTCCTAAGATCCCTCCCTGGTTTCAGAAATATCCCAATAAAGGCAAGGCTTTGCCTTGCGTGAGCCTCTAGGGGGTCCTAAGCCCGCCCTGATATGGGTGTAGACAATATTGTCGCAATAATTCTAGGCGTACTCTTTACCATTCGAAAATTGGACGCTCAGAAACGTACCAATCAAGAATTCTCTCATGTAGCGCCTAGGGACTTCGCCGATTGGCAACGGCGCGAGGTCTCCACTTTTGGCGCCGCGATGATAGCGAGCTTCGCGAAGGTATTTTTCGATTGGGGGTTTATCTACTTTTTAGCCGATCAGATGACTGCTCGTTCCGTCCAACTCATTGGGGCGACCATCTTTTTCTTGTGGATATTTGTGATGGTTTTCACATTCATGCGTACAAGAAAGCTCGCGCAGTTACGTATCCTCCATCGTATTGTCTTGGGCGGCTTCGTCGTGGAGTCGGGCAGTCAGCTCTCAGAAGAGCTGAAGAGCGCCTTGAGAAAGATGGAAGAGGGAAACTTGGAGAGAGCGAATTATGAAATCAAGCAAGTAATACTTGATGCCGATGACTCATTGAAAGGCATCGCCCTCTATTGGCTCGGTGAATGCTATCTGCGCGAAAATCGTATTGACGAGGCAAAGGATTCGTTTTGTGAGAGTCTTGAGAATGACCCTACTCTTTCCCAACCCCAAGAGGCACTCAATCGACTCAACAAGAACGCTTGAGTGCGCTGAGTCCAAAAATGAGCGCCCTGTACTAGAGCGTCTATCAGTTTGAAGGAAATACTCGGAATTTTCGCCCACCTACAGATTGTAGAGGCGGTCCAAAATGTCGCACTAGTACCTCGTGCCGGAAGTCCGTGCCGGGTTTCACCAGACCCAACTGAAGTGGGGGCCTGATGAAACCCGCAATAGCCTCCCTATTTGCCCTCGGTACTACTTTTTGTCTCATGGGTACCA
>Ga0256845_1002874_pt1 | contig 12104 bp, 10 predicted proteins | sample RiftiametaG_FD_189101 | JGI IMG/M metagenome (GOLD analysis project Ga0256845, IMG submission 189101) | Tube worm associated microbial communities from hydrothermal vent at the East Pacific Rise, Pacific Ocean - Riftia | ecosystem: Host-associated > Annelida > Integument > Unclassified ... | reverse complement strand
ATAGGAGCAGCATAAGAAGATCCAAATCCAAGACCATAACCATTGTTGCCTTTTAAAACATTCAACTCATAACCTGGTGCACAAAGATCTACTTTATCGTTGTGGGTATTGGTTTCATCAACAAGTCCATCCCATCGCTCATGCACATCTGCCTGGAGTGAATGCCCTACGGAAGTTACGGAAAGAGTATAATCATAAGAAGCAGGATAAGTATAACCATGCCCTCCAATAGCTGGGTCTGGATCTGGACCACAACTACTACTCCCTCGACCATTACCTGCTCCACAGACTACTGTTACCCCACTATTCCAGATATATTTATACAAAGAGTCATGTACTGAGTTATAATCACAAGGATGACCATGCTCAAGTAAGCTCACATTAATAATTTTAACATTTGATACCTGCGATACTTCAAAAATTCTTTCAGCAACGGGTATAACAGCCATAGTAACAGGGTCCCAAGGAAATCTATCATACACCACTAATTTAGAATTATAACCAATACCTGATATTCCTACCCCATCATTAGTTGATGCAGCAATACAACCAGCAACTCTTGTCCCATGATGATGAATTAAATCCTCCTGGACCAACACGAAGTACAACTTGTGCATCCAATTCTACATGCTCAACTTTATGATCAACAATTCCTATCAATACATTTGGGTCTCCTGTAGTAATGCCCCAAGCATCCCTAGCCTTTATTAGCTCCAAATGCCCCAAAGGCGAACCATTAAATGTAATATAATCATTGGGAGTATGTGCCGCTAGCATTTTGGCTTTCCCACTCCCTATTGATTCCACATTTTCTACACCATTTAACAGTAATAAATCGCCTAAAGCCATATCATTATCTAAAGTTACCCTCCAAACTTTTTTTAAAAAGGCATTGTTAGCAGTAGCAAATGGTTGTTTATATTCATAAACATTTGTATTGGCAAAGTAATTTTGTAGGCTACTGTCCGCAAACTGTAAAACATAAGTACTATCTTCTTGCAACGTTTTTTGTATTGGAATCAAACAAGTTTCATCAACACCAATCATATAATAATTGTGTCTTACTTGTGCACTTAAATTTAAGGCAATTAAACCTAAAATTGATAATCCTGTAACTCTTTTCATAATTATTGTTTTTAAAGTTATAAAACTATTTTATAAAAATTAAAGTACTACTTAATAATTACACCTTACAAACTTAATTAAGAAAATAATGCTTTTAGGTTGATTTTTAAGTATCTATACTTAGATACAACTACGTATATTTAGGTATTTTTTAAGTGTTAGCTGTGAAGAAACTACTAATTTCCAAACCTGTAACACAATTATTAATCAAAAAACAAACTGAACACCAAGCAGGTTATCTCCACCAACTCGATTAAACATTAAATTGGTCTCAAATCCTTTTTTATGATTAGAAAAATTTTCTGTTTTTACCTTGGTAATTTTACTATTCGAAACAACACTTCCAACAGCATAGCCGATTAAAAATCCTAATGGATAATCGGAAGCCCAATGCACACCGCTATTCATCATTTCTACTCCTAAAACACCTATTAATGAATACCCAACAGGTCTAATCCATTTTACTTCAGGATAATTTTTTGCTAAAATGGTAACCGTAGAAGTTAAAGTTGCAACATGCCCTGAAGGCATTGCATCATAACTTGCTGTGTTTTCCATATACTCATTCCACCCAGGAAAACCAGACCATTTACCTCTTGTCTGAGTTGCTACATGTGGACTTTCTCTCCCTATAACTCTTTTTAACCCTTGAGTCATTATTCCCAACGTAAATAGTCCTTCTAAAATTTCGCTTGAAGCGTGTATTGCTCTGTAATCTTTTTTAAGTCCTCCAACAGTTAAAAAACCTAATCCAACTATTAACGATGTATTTCCATGCCCCAAATGATACATTGCTGCTGATGTATTTGTTGGAACATCTACCATTCCTCCCAAAATTTTATATTCATGCTTTTCAGTTACACCAATATCTCTAACTCTATGTGATTCTTCTAAAATTATTTCATCACCAGCAAACAAAATCCCTGTAGTTATAACAGTTAAACCTAACCATTTCAGGTTCTTTTTCTTTACCGTTTCCTTTCCAAGGTTGGTGTAATTTTTAGGGATTCCTGTAATAAAATTAAAAAACTTAGGTCTTGGATAAACATATTGTAACTCATCAGTAATTTGATAGGTTTGTGTTGCAGGCTTTTCCTTTTTATTTTTTTCTTCTTGAGAATAACCATTCACAAAAAAAGAGATACATAATATGAGTATTAAAATTCTCATTAAAATTGAAAAGAAGCCATAAATGTGAAACCTTCATGATCTATCATAGGACTAAAAGTAAGATTTTTAGTCTTTTTAAAAGGATTAAAGTTTTTTAGCGGTTCAATATGATAGATTAAATTCCCAACTAAAATACCAATTCCTGCTCCAGCTAAAACATCCGAAACCCAATGTCTATTATTTATAACTCTTAATCCTCCTGCTGAAGCTGAAAACAGATATCCGCTTGATGCATAAAGCATATTCGACTCCTTAAACTCATGATAAAGAATTGTCCCCCCTAGAAATGCTGTAGCAGTATGCCCAGAAGAAAACGAATGATTTGAAGAACCATCGGGTCTTTCTTTGCCCACACCTCTTTTTAAAGAATGTGTGATAACTAAAGTCGCTAATCCGCCAATAAAAATATTTTTAGTCTGGTCAAACCAATGGTTTTTTGCTTCCAAACCAACAATATCGCCTAAATAAATCTGTACATACGGTACATATTGAATATAATCATCCGCTCCATTATGATAATCGTTACCAACTCTATTTCTAATATTCGCTTGCCAGTTTTTTTCTGTTTGAGAACCATTTAACAAGACTCCCGATAAAATTAATACTGCAGGAATAGCTAATTTAGGTAGTAATGGTTTTTGAGTAATTGATACAGCAGAATCTTGCTGAGCCAATAGCTGATAACTCATTAAGATAACAATTAAACCTAGCCAAAAATACTTCATTATAAAAACCTCTTTATTTTAATGGAAACAAATGTAATCTAAAAATCATTATCCCTATATTCGTGAAAAAGATATTTGCTAGATATATTTGCACTTAAGATGAAAATTTCAATTCCTAAAAGATACCAACTACTTGCTACATTAGGTTTGTTATTCCTAATATTATCAAGCGGAACAAGGGTTACACTTTATGTTTGGTCTTTCTCAAATATCGATTTTTCGATTATTGGTTTATTTTGCATATTTTTTACCGGATTATTTTTTGATATTGGTACAATTTCTTTTTTCTTATTTCCTTACGCACTATACCTACTAGCTATTCCAAACAAATTAATTGGTTCTAAGTTAGATAAGATTGTTACTAAGTTTGCTTTTTTTATCGGATTGTTAACTTTCATTTTCACCACTTTTGCTGAGTTTACATTTTGGGAGGAATTTAGTTCTCGATTTAATTTTATTGCTGTTGATTATTTAGTTTACACCAATGAAGTAGTTGGCAACATTAACGAATCTTATCCTCTACCTATTTTACTTTCCATTGTATTTGCAGCCGTTTTTTTAATCATTTTCTTCATCAACAAAAAGAAGGTTTTTATCAACACATTTCAACACTCAACCTCTATTAAAGAAAAAGTGATTATCGCTTCTATTACTGGATTTATCGCTTTATTTTTCTTTCTATTCATTACTAATAAAAATGCTGAATGGTCGGAAAATCGTTATGAAAATGAATTGAGCAAAACTGGTATTTATTCCTTTTTTGCTGCTTTTAGAAATAATGAATTAAGTTATACTGATTTTTATTTGACTCAAGATTTAGCTGTTTCTATTGCTGCACTACAAAAAAATGTGCTTCAAAAATCAGATGTTTTAACAGCTCCTGAGAAACATCCTTTAAGAAGGCTTGTTACAAACAACGGAAAAGAAAAAACTCCCAATGTCATTTTCATCTGTATTGAAAGCTTAAGTGCTGATTTTATGGGGCGTTATGGTAATAAATGGGCTGTAACTCACTTTATGGACTCTCTAACAGAGGAGAGTGTAACTTTTGACAACCTTTACGCTACAGGAACCAGAACGGTTAGAGGTATGGAGGCAATTACGCTTTCTATTCCTCCTTCGCCAGGAAGAAGTATTGTAAAACGAGAAAACAATAAGGGCTTTTTTAACATTGGAACCGTATTTAAACAGAAAGGATATAAAAACGTTTTCTTTTATGGTGGTGATGGTTATTTTGATAATATGAACCAGTTTTTTGGTGGAAACGGGTTTGAAATTGTTGATAGAGGTAGAGGCTATTTAATGGGAGATGAATTCAAATCTAAACGAACAAATATCGAAGATAATGAAGTCACATTTGAAAATGCTTGGGGAGTTTGTGATGAAGATATTTATAGAAAGGTGATTAAAGAAGCTGACATTAACCATCAGAACAAGAAGCCATTTTTCAACTTTATAATGACTACATCTAATCACAGACCATATACTTATCCCGAAAATAAAATAGAATTTGAACCTGGATCGGGAAGACATGCTGCTGTAAGATATACTGATTTTGCAATTGGAAAATTTATTCAATTAGCAAAATCAAAACCTTGGTTTAAAAATACTGTGTTTGTAATTATGGCAGACCACTGTGCCTCAAGTGCTGGTAAAAGAGATTTAGATGTTGCTAAATACCACATCCCTGGTTTCATATACAATCTTCCTCAACAGGAGCCAAAAGCAATAAATAAAATTTGTTCTCAAATAGATATCTTTCCAACCTTATTCGGTTATCTAAACTGGACTTACGAATCTCAATTAATTGGAAAAGATATTTCTAAAACAGTGAGTAATGAAGGTCGAGCACTTATAGGTAATTATAGAAATTTAGGCTTGTTAAAAGGAAAGACGCTAATGGTGCTAAATGATAAAAAATCTGCAAACTTATTTAACTGGGAGGAAAAGACAAACACATTAACCCCAATGAATACCGACCCTAAATTCTTAAAGAACACACTAGGTTATTACCATGCTAACGATTATTTTTATCAGAACAATTACTACAAGATAGACACCCCTTAAACGCTTCTTAAATTAATCGGTTTTCAATATATCACATCATTATTTTCTTAAGCTTCTGTGCGAATATAGCTGCACAAGAAAAACAAAGTAATTCACTCTATATTGAGCCTTCGTACATGATCGGAAAGGTTGTTCCTAACTACATCAAAAGTTTCCCAAACACATCATTACAACATGCCTTTAATTTAGATATTGGTATTTTACGAAAAGACACCTCTAGCTTATGGGCAAGATATTATAACTACCCAAAAACAGGTGTTAGCTTATTTGTTTCTACAATTGGAAACAATGACGTATTTGGAACACAAATAGCTGTACTCCCCTATATTTCTTTTAATATTTTAAAAAAGAAAAAAGGAATATATTCTCTTAAATTAGGGTTAGGAGCTTCGTATTTTACTACGCAGTACCATCCTACAAAAAATGATAATAATTTAGACATTGGCTCTCCATACACTTGGGCTTTCCAATCATTTATTTATAGAGAAATACACCAAAAGAAAGGAGTGACACTTAAGTTGGGAGCTGGATATTCCCACGCCTCAAATGGACACACTCAACTCCCTAATCTAGGGCTAAACTCTGCTTTAATGAGTATTTCTGCTCAGTTCAACAAAAAACAAACTACACCTTTTGCTCCTCCAGTTAAGAATAAATCAACATCAAAAAAACACTACACTATTTCTTTAGAAAGAGGATTAGGTTTTCATGAGTTTGGATCTAAAGACTCTCCAATTGGAGGAGAAAAACAGTTGGTTGATATTACATCAATATCTGTTGGAAAAATTTCAAAAAAACATTATGTAATTAGAGCAGGTTTAGTTCACCGATTTTACAATTCTTATTACAACTACATAATTGATAGCAATGAGCTTGAATATATTAATCGACCTAAAAAAAATGCCTCAAATATTGAGCTATTTATCGGTAATGAGTTTTATTTAGGGCATGTTGATATTGATATCCGATTAGGGGTTAATCTTTACAAACCTTTTTACAAAAGATTTGCTGAAATATTCCCTGCAAGAACAACTATAGAAGGTTCTCTTAAAAGTCTCGTTTCAACTCGTTTGGGTCTTAATCTTTTCTTAATTAACACCAATAAAGTACCTAAGCATAATATATATATTGGGACCTATATAAAAGCAAACTTAGACCAAGCAGACTTTACTGCTATTTCGGTTGGATATACTTATAGGCTAAAATAAGTATTATTAATCTCAGCCCAAAAGTCAGTTTTTTAACTTTTATTGTTTCTCTATTAATTCTAATTTGTTGTAAGTTTATCCTAAAATTGATAAATGATTTATTCTGCTTTAAAAATATTAATGCGTTTGGCTCTTAAAGTTTACTTTAGGAAGCAACATATTAAAGGTATTGAAAACATACCTAAAGAAGGTCCATTTTTAATTGTAGCGAATCATCCAAGCTCTTTTTTAGACCCAATAAGTATTGCAGTTCTAGTTAATCAAAAAATAAGTTTTTTAGCAAAAGCAACAATGTTTAATAATAAGGTTGCTGCAAAAATTTTAAACAAATTAAACATCGTTCCCATTTACCGTGCACAAGACAATCCTGAAAAGCTTAGAGAAAACCAGAATGTTTTTAAAGCTTGTTATGAGAAACTAGGAAACAAAGGAATTATTATGATTTTCCCTGAAGGGACAAGTGAAAACGAAAGAAGGTTAAGAAAAATTAAGACTGGTGCAGCCAGAATAGCGTTAGGAACAGCGAAAGAGAATAACTACAACTTAAATGTAAAAATTCTACCCGTAGGTTTAAACTATACTAAATCTAGCACATTTAGAAGTGAACTTTCTATTCAGTTTGGGAAGCCCATTGAAACTAACAATTACGTTGAAGCTTACAAAAATAATGAAGCTAAAACCACTAAAGACCTAACTGCTAAAATTGAAAACACCATTAAAGCGTTAATTATTGATATTGACAAACAAGAATCTGATGAACTAATTGAAAAATTAGAAATAATTTACAAAACAGAATTGGCTCCTAACACTAATCTTCCTGTAAAAATTTCTCAAGAAATTGTAGAAGGCGTTAAACATTTTCAAGAAAACAAGCCAGCGTTGTTTAACGACACCAAATATAAAATTAATAACTATTTTGAAAAACTCAGTCAGTCAAAAATTTCTGATAAAAACATTGGTAAAAATGAAGAGAAATCAGGCTTATTTATCTCTGCCCTAAAGTCAGTTTTTAAATTAGTTGTTGGATTCCCTATTTGGCTTATCGGAATAGTACACAGCTTTATTCCCTACAAGCTCACAAGAACCATTGCTTTAACCATCACAAAAGAAGAGGCATTTTATGGTGCATTGCTAATGTCGTTAGGGACTTTCTTATTTCTGTTTTTTTACATCTTATTTGTGTGCTTATCGTGGTTTATTTTCCATACACCTGTAATAACATTCATCTACGCCATCAGTCTTCCTTTTATTGGTTTTTATACGATCTATTATGTTCGGTTTGCCCGGAAATTTTACTATAACTGGAAGTTTATTTCTAGTTTTTACAGCAAAAATCAACTCATTACAAAGCTAATAATCGAAAGAAAAAATATTCTTACAGAGTTAGAAAAAATGAGAGAAAGCTTAAAGCTTAGTGTTTAATAAGCTCCAGTTTCACAGAATTTTCCTGCAGGAATCATTGGTGTTTGTAGCGTACTAAATGTCGTATCAAAAGCAATTCCAATTTCAGAGGGTGTATTTAAATACACACAGCACTCTATTTGATCGCCAGTATTACCAGTTAAAAAAGGCTTTGACAAGATACTTATATTACTATCAGCTAGATAACCCAAACCTGCTTGATTAATTTCATGCGAAAACCCTTTAGTCTGGTTTTTATATATAATACTATCTACAACTCCAGGTGCGTCAGCCAGTATGATTAGCAAATGTCCAGCATCAAAGTTTTCGGATTTAACCTGGTTTTCAGCAGGGATAATTTCACCTTCTTCTTTAGAACACGAAAACATCGCAATAACTAATGGAAGAATAATTACATATTTATATAAACTTGTCATACTTCAAATTTTTAATTGTGTTAAAACTAAGTATTTTCCATTTATCCAGCCCACCCTTCTCTATCTAAACTTCTATATTGTATTGCTTCAGCCAAATGGTTTGTTTCTATGTTTTCTGATTTCTCTAAATCAGCAATGGTTCTCGCAACCTTTAAAATTCGATCATAAGCTCTAGCTGATAAGCCAAGTCTATCCATTGCTTTTTTCAACAAGTCCTTTCCATCTTGATTAATCTCACAAATTTCTTTTAAAATTTTAGAGGAGATTTGTGCATTTGCATGAACGCCTTTATTATTTTCAAAACGTTTTTCTTGAATTTTACGGGCAGCAATTACTCGTTCTCTAATATCATTACTCGATTCGCCAACAGCTTTTGTACTTAATTCATTAAACGAAACTGGTGTAACCTCAACATGTAAATCAATTCGATCCAACAATGGTCCTGAAATTTTATTCAAATACTTCTGTACCACTCCTGGTGAACAAACACAGTTTTTTTCAGGATGATTATAGTAACCACAAGGGCAAGGATTCATCGATGCTATCATCATAAAACTTGCAGGATAATCTACCGTAAATTTTGCCCTAGAAATGGTTATACTTCTATCTTCTAAAGGCTGTCGTAATACTTCTAAAACAGTTCGTTGAAACTCTGGCAACTCATCTAAAAAAAGTACTCCATTATGTGCTAAAGAAATTTCTCCTGGTTGAGGGAACCCTCCACCACCAACTAAAGCCACATCAGAAATGGTATGGTGTGGCGAACGAAATGGACGTACACTTATTAATGATGTTTCACTAGAAAGCTTACCGCTAACTGAATGGATTTTTGTTGTTTCTAATGCTTCTAGTAATGATAGCGGTGGTAAAATTGTTGGCAATCGTTTTGCTAACATCGTTTTTCCTGCTCCGGGTGGCCCAATTAAAATTACATTATGACCTCCTGCTGCAGCTATTTCTAAAGCACGCTTAATATTTTCTTGCCCTTTTACATCTTCAAAATCAAAATCTACATTGTGTAAGTTTTGATAAAACTCTTTTCGAGTATCAATTTCAACTTTCTCAAGAGAATTTTCTCCATTAAAAAAGTCTATTACTTCTTTAATATTATCAACCCCATACACATCAAGTCCATCAACAACTGCAGCTTCTGTTGCATTTGCTTTAGGTAAAATAAACCCTTTAAAACCTTCTTTTTTTGCTTGAATAGCTATTGGTAAAGCCCCTTTTATTGGTTGTAAACTTCCATCTAGCGAAAGCTCTCCCATTATTACATACTCGCTAATATTTTCCTCATTCATTTGTCCAGATGCAGCCAAAATTCCAATAGCAATTGTTACATCATAAGCAGAACCTTCTTTACGAATATCGGCAGGAGCCATATTGATTACCAGTTTTTTTCCTGGCATTTTTAACCCTACATTTTTTAATGCAGATTCGATTCTATGCTGACTTTCTTTTACCGCATTATCAGGTAACCCAACCATAAAAAACTTAAAGCCCCTATCTGCATTTACCTCTACAGTAATGGTAATAGCATCTACTCCAACAACAGCACTTCCAAAAGTTTTCACTAACATTTAACCTAAATTTTCTTCGATATAATGAATTAATGAGTGGATAATTTTTATGTGAATTTCTTGCGTTCTATCAGCATAACCATTATGAGGGACTCTTATCTCAACATCACATACTTCAGCCAGTTTACCACCATCCTTTCCTGTTAAGCCAACAACTGTCATTCCTTTTTCTTTTGCTACAACTGCAGCTCTTAATACATTTTCTGAATTTCCACTAGTACTGATTGCCAACAACACATCATCTTTCCTTCCCAATGCTGAAACATACCTTGCAAAAACTTCATCATAACCATAATCATTCCCTACACAACTCATGTGTGATGAATCTGAAATTGAAACAGCAGCAATTGCCTTCCTATCTTCTCTAAATCGTCCCGTCAATTCCTCTGCAAAATGCATCGCATCACACATAGAACCTCCATTCCCACACGATATAATTTTACCTTCTTTTTGAATAGATGCTATCATCTTTTTAGCTGCAGCTTCTATTTGGTATAAATTATTTTCATCTGCCACAAATTGGTCTAATACTTGTTTTGCTTCTGAAAAATTATTTTTAATTAGTGCTATACTCATTAAGTTATTCTTATTAAACAATTAAAATATAAAATAATAGTAATCAAATTTAGATAATAAATAAAGTATATCTATTTTTATAACCATTAAAAGAAAAATTCATGAAAAAAATTATATCAACTTTCGTATTAACAGCAATTGTAAGCATTGCATTTGCTCAAAGTTCTGCCCAAACAACTTGCTACACCAAATATGCTAAAGTTTTTGAAAAACGGGGAGCTAAACTAGTAGCAGACGGAACATATGATGATGTTATTATTACTATCAGAAAAGGTAGTATGGCGGACTGCTTTTACGGGAAAGTTACAGTAACTGACGGTTCTATTGACTACACAAAACTCTTCTTAAGATTTGAAGACGACACATTTGAAAAGCTTGACTTAACATTCAAATATCAAAAAACCCCAATTAACATCGTAAATGGAATAAGCAACACTTTCTTAACCGAAGATGAAGAATTGGTTAACGTTCTTTTTGTAAAGAGAATTAAACCAAAAAAGAAAAAATACGCAAAAGCTGCTGCCCCAGATTTTGATTTATAGAAACAGAATACTTTAACAAAAAAGACGTTGAAAAATTTTCAACGCCTTTTTTTTGGCTTTACTTTTTTTAGCTATTTACGAGAGCCCTTCCAAAAAAATCAAAAGGAATTTCTTCTTTTAAAAATTGACGAATTAACTTCCTAGAAGGCTTATTATACGAATTTCAACTCTAAGAGTGCCAAGCCCCACTTATAAAAATGCAACTTATCGAAATAAAAAGTCGTCTTCTTTTTTATTCTGAGATAAACTTTATTCGATAAAAAATCATGAAAAATCAATCTGCTTTTAAAAATACCTTATTACTATTTATAATAATTCTAAGTAGTTTTTATACGCTTAAAGCTCAAAATTGGAACGAAATAATTAAAGCCTCCGCTTCAGACGGGAGTAATGGTGATTGGTTTGGATATTCTATTAGTGTTTCAGGCGACAAAGCAATTGTAGGAGCTCGTCACAATGATGACAACGGAATCAATTCAGGGTCTGCTTATATTTTTGAATTAGTAGCCGGAACTTGGTCCGAAATAGCAAAAATTAACGCTTCAGATGCTGCCGCTGATGATCTCTTTGGCTCTTCTGTCAGCATTTCGGGAAACAAAGCAATCGTAGGAGCTTATTTTAATGATGACAACGGAGGCAATTCAGGGTCTGCTTATATTTTTGAATTAGTAGCCGGAACTTGGCCCGAAACAACAAAAATTACCGCCTCAGATGCTGCAGCTGATGATCTCTTTGGTTTTTCCGTTAGTATCTCAGGTAATAAAGCAATTGTAGGAGCTTATCGCAATGATGACACCGGAAGCAATTCAGGGTCTGCTTATATTTTTGAATTAGTAGCCGGAACTTGGTCCGAAACAACAAAAATTACCGCTTCAGATGCTGCCGTTGATGATCTCTTTGGCTATTCCGTTAGTATTTCAGGTAATAAAGCGATTGTAGGAGCTTATAGCAATGATGACAACGGAACAAGTTCAGGGTCTGCTTATATTTTTGAATTAGTAGCCGGAACTTGGTCCGAAACAACAAAAATTACCGCTTCAGATGCTGCCGCTAATGATATTTTTGGTCTTTCCGTTAGTATTTCAGGTAACAAATCGATTGTAGGAGCTCATCAAAATGATGATAACGGAAACAGTTCAGGGTCTGCTTATATTTTTGAATTAGTAGCCGGAACTTGGTCCGAAATAGCAAAAATTAACGCTTCAGATGCTGCCACTGATGATCTCTTTGGCTATTCCGTTAGCATTTCGGGTAACAACGCCATTGTAGGAGC
>Ga0256845_1002873_pt1 | contig 12109 bp, 10 predicted proteins | sample RiftiametaG_FD_189101 | JGI IMG/M metagenome (GOLD analysis project Ga0256845, IMG submission 189101) | Tube worm associated microbial communities from hydrothermal vent at the East Pacific Rise, Pacific Ocean - Riftia | ecosystem: Host-associated > Annelida > Integument > Unclassified ... | reverse complement strand
AAGTAAGTTATCCCGAATTGCTCAAGCTTACAGATAAGGTATCATTTCCTAAGGAGCTATTGGTAAGACTTGCAAAAGTGTTTGATAGTGATGGAAAAATTAAAGATGATGCCAGTAGAGAATTAAAAGAAATTCGTAAAAACTTTAGAGTTGAAGAAGGGCGTTTAAGATCCATTATCCAAAAGGCATTTAAGAAGGCACAAAAAGATGGATTTGTGCCCGAAGGCACTACAATATCTGTTCGAGAAAACAGAATGGTAATTCCTATAAATGCGAGTAATAAAAGGCATATTCAAGGATTTGTACACGATGAGTCGGCCTCTGGCACTATTGCTTTTATTGAACCTGTTGAATCGCTTGAAGCTAATAATAAAATTCGTGAATTGGAGCTAGCAGAACGAAGAGAGATTCACGCCATTTTAAGAAATCTTACGGCTCTTATTAGAGCGCAATTGGAAGAAGTTAGATCTACTGTGTTTTTTATCGGCCTGATAGATTTTGTTAGTGCCAAAGCAAAAATTGCACTAAAGCTTTCTGCCAATACACCTAAATTAGTAGCGTATCCTCAAATTGAGTTAAAGGAAGCTAAGCATCCTCAATTGGTGCTATCATTTGCAAAAGAAAAGCGAGAGGTTATTCCATTAACAGTTGAGCTTAACGAAACCAATCATTTATTATTAATTTCTGGACCTAATGCTGGGGGTAAAAGTGTTGCTCTTAAAACCATTGGCGTAAACCAGTATATGCTGCAGTGTGGTGTTTTGCCACTGGTGCAATCAGATTCTAAGATGTCGGTGTTTACAGATATATTTATAGATATTGGTGATGAACAATCTATTGATAATGATTTAAGCACGTACAGTTCTCATTTACGAAATATGAAAACGATGCTGAAACATGCCAGCGGCACGTCTTTAATTCTAATAGACGAGTTTGGTACAGGCACTGATCCTCTTTTTGGAGGAGCTATTGCAGAAGCAATGTTGGAGCAATTTGTAGCTCAGAAATGTTTTGGAGCCATTACAACGCATTACAGTAATTTAAAGGCATTCGCAGAAAGAACTGCCGGCATTATTAATGGTGCGATGCGTTTTAATATGGAGCATTTGGAACCCGAATATGCCTTAGAAGTAGGGAGGCCCGGTAGTTCTTTTGCATTGGAACTAGCACAAAAATCTGGTGTGCAAGGCGAAGTAATAAAAAATGCTAAAAGCAAGCTCGGTGCTGATCAGCTTGATATAGAAAAACTATTGAATAAGTTAGAAAGGCAAAAACAACAACTGCGAGATAGAGGAAGTGCGCTTAAGGTAAAAGAAAATAGAGTAGCCCAACTTGAAAAAAAATATGCACAGCTAAGTGAATCTATCGAAACTAAAAAGCTCGAAATTATTGATAAAGCCCGTAATGAAGCAGCCACTTTATTAAAAGATACTAATCGACAAATAGAGAAAACCATTAGGCATATTAAAGAAAGCAAGGCGGAGAAGAAAGAAACCAATAAAGTTCGAAAATCGCTGAGCACTTTTACTGATCAAGTGCGTAAAGAATTGAGTAGTGTAAAGCAAACCAGTAAGCCTGTTGTAGTTACAGGAACTATTAAAATTGGAAGTTATGCACTTTTAGATGAAGGCACTAGCCCTGTAGAAGTAATTGAAATTAAGGGGAAAGAAGCTAAAATAATAGCAGGCAATTTTACTTCGTATGTAAAATTGAACAGGCTTAAGGTCGTATCTAATAAGGTTGCAAGGTCGGCAAGTAGAAAAGTAGTTTCCTCGCAGAACAGTTTTAATTTAATCGATAAGCGAGCTAATTTTTCTGTAAAGCTAGACGTTCGTGGTAAGCGTAGCGAAGAGATTTATACCTTAATTGATGCTTTTATGAATGATGCCGTAATGTTGGATCAGTCTGAAGTGCGTGTGTTACACGGTAAGGGGAGCGGTGTACTGCGAGATATTATTCGACAGCAATTAAAAGAGTATCCTTTTGTGAGCCATTTTGAAGACGAACATGTAGAGCGGGGAGGAGCTGGAATTACTGTTATTTTTTTGGCATAAAAAAGGCAACATTAAGTATTAATGCTGCCCTTTTTTACTGGTTATATAAGTGTTTTATAAACCCATATTAAAAGCCCAAGCACCATTAATGCCACTAGCTCTTCCATTAGGGTCTGTATAATCAAACGTCATTTTTAAAGAAGTTTCGCTAACTGTTATTTTAATTTCAGTTTCGTTAGCTGTGCCAGCATCTCTAATAATTGTATTTACATCCACAGATTCTGTTCCAGCATCTTTAAAAGCCCATGAGCCAGAAGTTGACCAAACAGTTCCTTCTCTTCCTTCTGAAATATTAGAAGCAGCATATGATCCATTCGCATTAATAACTACTGAAAAGTTAGTCCAATTTGCTATTTCGTCAGATCCATCTAATGATATATCATTTGCTGAAGTACCAACTTTCCAAGATTGTGCTAATAAAGCAGTTTGTACTTCTTCTGCAGATGGTGTTGGTTCAACAGGGTCTTTACAGCTCGAAACAATTACTAAACCTAGTAATAATGCTAGTGAAGTGATTTTTAATTTGTTCATAATTAAATAATTAAAGTTCTAATTGATTTGTTAATATAGTTCTAACGCTAAAAGTAACTAAAAAATTGAATACGTTTAAAAATAATGTAAGAAAATTATCATTTAGTTCATATATCCTTTCATTACTCCTCTATCAGAACTTCTAACAAAGTTTAATATTTCGTCTCTTTCTTTCGAAGGGCGTAGTTCAAGCTCTATTAAATCTAATGCTTTAGAATTATTTAATCCTTTTAGAAATAAATACCTATACACTTCTTGAATCTCATTTATTTTTTCAGATGTATAACCTCTTCTTCTTAAGCCAACAGAATTAATGCCGCTATAAGATAATGGTTCTCTTGCCGCTTTGGTAAAAGGAGGTACATCCTTTCTTACTAAAGAACCTCCGCCAATATAAGCGTGTATGCCTATTTTGGTAAATTGTTGAATGGCACAACTTCCTCCAAAAACAACATAATCATTTACAATTACATGTCCAGCAAATTGAGAAGCATTGCCTAAGATGCAATTATTGCCAATAATACAATCGTGGCCTAAATGCACATAAGCCATAATTAAACAATTGTCCCCAACCTGCGTTTTGTGCTTATCGGTTGTGCCTTTATTAATGGTAACACATTCTCTAATGGTGGTGTTATCGCCAATAATAACGACTGTTTCTTCGCCATTATATTTTAAATCCTGGGGAATGGCTGAAATAACTGCTCCAGGAAAAATTTTGCAATTTTTCCCAATTCGAGCTCCATCCATAATAGTTACATTGGACCCTATCCAAGTTCCTTCACCAATTTCAACATTTTTATCAATCGTAGAAAATGGTTCAATTACTACATTTCGAGCAATTTTTGCTTGAGGATGTATATATGCTAAGGGTTGATTCATATTATTTTAAGTTAACTAGGCGTCTTTTCTTACAATACTAGCAGTCATTGTTCCTTCACAAACTAGGTTTTTACCTACATAGGCTCGGCCATACATTTTTGCAATACCTCTTTTAATAGGATTTATTAGTTCACATTTCATTATCAGAGTATCACCTGGTAAAACCATTTTTCTAAACCTAAACCCATCTACTCCTAAAAAATACGTCCAATAGTTCTCGGGGTCATCTACGGTGTTAAGCACTAATATGCCTCCAATTTGAGCCATAGCTTCAATTTGTAAAACACCAGGCATTACTGGGTTATTAGGGAAGTGGCCTTGAAAAAAATTATCGTTAATAGTTACATTTTTAATTCCTGTAACTGTTTTATCATCAATCTGAATAATTTTATCAATTAGTAAAAATGGGTAACGATGCGGAAGTATGTTTGTTATTTCATTTATATCATAAACCGCAGGCATGTTTGGGTCGTACTTGGGCGCATTGTTACGGTTTTTAACCATCGCCTGCTTTAATTTCTTTGCAAACTCAACATTGGCTGCATGGCCAGGCCTTGCAGCTAAAATTTGTGCTTTTATAGGTTTGCCAACTAAAGCAAGGTCGCCTACAACATCTAGGAGTTTATGTCGTGCGGGTTCATTTTTATACCTTAATTCTACATTATTAAGGATTCCTTCTTCTTTAACTTCAACTTTTGGCTTATTAAAAAGTTCTGCTAAATGATCTAATTCATCCTCTTTAACCACTCTATCAACAACTACAATGGCATTATTTAAATCGCCTCCTTTAATGAGGTTATTGGCGTGAAGCATTTCTAATTCATGTAGAAAGCAGAAAGTTCTGCAAGAAGCTACATCTGTTTCAAACCTATTAATATCATTTAGCGAAGCATGTTGGCTGCCTAGAACGGGCGAATTATAATCAACCATCACTGTTAACCGATAGTCATCTAATGGTAATGCCGCCATTTCAACACCGCGTTCTTGATCGTTATAAAAAACACTTTCTGTGATCTCTAAAAAATCTCGAGCTGCATTTTGTTCTTCTAACCCGGCTATTTTTAATATTTCTATAAACTCAATAGAGCTGCCGTCCATAATAGGTGGCTCTGGGCCATCTAGTTTAATAAGGATGTTATCTATTTGTAAACCAACAATGGCTGCTAAGGTATGTTCTACTGTATTTATGCGTGCACCATTTTGCTCAATACTAGTTCCTCTCGAAACATCTACAACGTTATCTACATCTGCATCAACAATTGGTTGCCCTTCAATATCAATTCGTTGAAACTTAATTCCGTGATCAATTGGGGCTGGAGCAAAAGTCATGTGTGCATCAACTCCTGTATGGAGCCCAACACCAGATAAGGTAACTTCTTTTTTTATTGTATGCTGATTTAAGTACATCGGTTGTTATGAGTTTAAGCCTGCAAATTTAGCTTTTTTTCTCTAACTCACGGAGTCTTTTATTCATATCTGGCAAAGATTTAAAAACAGCATAAGAGCTTAGAAATTTTTTAATGTCATACCCGATATAACCAAAAAATGTTTGACCTTCTTTGGTTACTGTTTTAGGGATACCTGTTTTTGCTGCTACAGTAGTGTTATTGGCTATTTTAATATGACCAACCGTGGCAGATTGCCCTCCAAAAATGCAGTTATCTCCAATTTGAGTAGATCCAGAAATGCCAGATTGTGCTGCAATAACAGTGTTTTTTCCTATTGTTACATTATGAGCAATCTGGATTAAATTATCGAGTTTTGTGCCTTTGCCTATTTTTGTGGCACTGCCAGCAAATGTGGCGCAATCTATTACCGTATTTGCACCAATACTTACATTGTCTTCTAAAACAACATGCCCCATTTGTGGAATCGCTTTGTAGCTACTATCTTCTTGCGGAGCAAATCCAAAACCATCGCTACCTATTACCGCACCCGAATGAATCGTGCAATTATTTCCTACAACCGTATCTTTATACAGTTTTGCCCCTGCATAAATTAAGGTGTTATCACCAATGGTAGAGTTATCTCCGATATATGCATTCGGGTATATTTTTACATTTTCGCCAATGGTAACGTTATTTCCAATGTAAGAGAAAGCTCCTCTATAACCATCCTTGCCAACAATCGACTCTTTTCCTATAAAGCAGGGCTCTTCTATGCCAGATTTACTAAAAGTGATGGCTTTATGATATTCTTCGAGCAAGGCAGTGAAGCTTGCATAAGGGTCGTCCACCTTTATTAAAGTAGTAGTAATTGGGCTACTAGGCTTAAAGTCGTTAGCAACCATTACGGCTCCAGCTTTTGTAGAATAGATAAACTGTTCGTATTTAGGATTCGCTAAAAATGATAACTGATTACTTGTGGCATCTTCAATTTTGCCCAATCCATCGATCATTATTTCTTTATCGCCTTCTATTAGGCCTCCTAATAAACTTGCAATTTGATGTACGCTAAACTCCATTATATATTATTAATTATTGGGCAAAATTAGTTCTTTAGACCAGCATAAGTAATACTTTGTAACAACATTACTCATCGCTTTTATATTGGGTAAATCCGCTGTTTTTTCAATATCTACAACAGACCCATCTTTCTTTAATAATTGTATTTTTTGATTATGTGCCATATAGGCTTCATTAGAAATAGATCCTTCTACTAAGTGATAGGATATATCATCCTCAGAAACGCCCGCTTTTAATAGCTGTTGGGTAACTTCCTTTTTTAATTCTGTTAATGGCTCGTTGCTCAGCTTTATTTTGTAGAGTTTTCTATTGATAAGCGCGTTAGAAAGGTTTGCCAGTATTTTATCTTCCGCATTACACCAGCCCTTTATTGCTGCCCAAATGTCGTAATCATCTAATCTAATAAAATTAGATAGGATGGAGGAATCATTCTTTAGCTCTATTTCCGAAATTTGATTGGCTAAAAATAAGTTGAGGGGTTCTGTAACAAGCAATTCTTGCTTGTTGGCAAGCAAATACTTGGCTCTTAAAAGTATATTTTTAAGCATTGCATCTGCAGCAATACCTGTTTTATGCAAATAAACTTGCCAGTACATAAGCCTACGAGCGCTTAAGAAGTTTTCAACGCTATAAATTCCCTTTTCTTCTACTACAATTTTATCATCAACAATTTCAAATAGTTTAATAATCCTGTCAGAACCGATGCTTCCTTCCGAAACTCCGGTAAAAAAACTATCTCTCTTTAAATAATCAAGTCGATCAATATCTAGTTGGCTAGATACTAATTGATGAAAAAATGGACGGTGGTATTTATCTGTAAAAATGCTAATTGCTAATACCAGTTTATTATCAAACAGCGTGTTTAATTGCTGCATTACCATTAATGAAATGTCTTCGTGATTTACTTTATGTAATAAAGTGTGCTCTAAAGTGTGCGAAAATGGCCCGTGGCCTGTATCGTGCAATAAAATGGCAATAAGCGCTCCTTCGTATTCCTTATTAGAGATAGGATGCCCTTTTTCTCTAAGATTATCTAATGCTCTGCCCATTAAATGCATGGCGCCCAAAGCATGATGAAACCGTGTGTGATTAGCTCCTGGGTACACAAAATCTGCAAGCCCGGTTTGCTTAATACGCCTTAATCGCTGAAAATAAGGGGTTTCAATAATATCATAAATTAAGTCGCTCTGAATGCTAATAAACCCATAAATGGGGTCATTAAATATTTTTTTCTTGTTCAAGTAATACGCACATTAAGTAAAACAATAATAATCTTTCCTAAATGAAATATCTAATAGAATAGTTTGGCATAGATATGGTTAATCTTGATAACTTTACCCTATTAATAATTTTTTATGCAAAAATACAAAATACTCTGGGCTGATGATGAAATTGACTTACTTCGTCCGCATATTTTATTTCTAGAGAACAAAGGTTACGATGTAACGCCCGTAAATAGTGGCTCCGATGCTGTTGAAATTTGTGAAAACGAGTATTTTGACGTGGTTTTTTTAGATGAAAACATGCCTGGGATGACAGGCCTAGAAGCGCTTAAAGAAATTAAAAAAAGATTGCCGAACCTGCCTGTTGTAATGATCACCAAAAGTGAAGAGGAGTCGATCATGGAAGAGGCTATTGGTGGTCAAATATCGGATTATCTAATTAAGCCATTGAATCCCAATCAAATACTAATGTCTGTAAAAAAAATATTGGATAATAAACGTTTGGTGAGTGAGCATACCAATATGGGGTATCAGCAAGATTTTAGAGATATATCTATGGCTTTAAACGATTACCTAGATTTTGATGAATGGGCTGATGTGTATAAAAAAATCACCAATTGGGAATTGGCATTTGATAAACAAGCTGAAGCAGATATGCAAGAGGTGCTGGATACACAGAAAGTGGAGGCCAATAATTATTTTGCAAGCTATATTGTTGATAATTATGAAGATTGGATAGAGAACCCCGAAGAAGCTCCAATGCTTTCGCACGATATTATGCGTGAAAAAGTGTTTCCTGCATTGGGTAAAGGCAAGCCTGTATTCTTTTTAGTCATAGATAATTTACGCTATGATCAGTGGCTCATGCTTAAGCCAGCAATACTTGAGTATTTTAATATGCACGAAGAAAGTTCGTATTATTCTATTCTACCTACAACCACAGCTTATGCAAGAAATGCCATTTTTTCTGGTTTGATGCCACTAGATATGGCAAAAAAACACCCTGATTTATGGGTTGGTGAGAATGTGGATGGAGGAAAAAATAATAATGAGGCTCAATTTATACAAACGCAACTAGATCGAGAAGGACTTGATATTAAGTGGAATTACCAAAAGGTAATACATACAAATCAAGGAAAGAATTTGGCTGAGTCTATTCCTAGTTTAATGGGCAATGACCTAAATGTAATTGTTTATAATTTTGTTGATATGCTGTCGCACGCTCGCACAGATATGGCTATGATAAAAGAGTTAGCACCCGATGAATCTGCCTATCGATCGCTTACAAGCTCTTGGTTTAACCATTCTCCTTTATTAGATGCCTTAAAGCGTATAAGTAGTAAAGATGCGACCTTAATTATTACCACCGATCATGGAACAATGCGGGTAAAACGCCCTTTTAAAATTGTGGGAGATAAAAACACCAATACGAATTTGCGTTATAAACAAGGTAAAAACTTAAGTTACGATAGCAAAGATGTATTTATAGCTCGAAACCCTGAAAAGCTGAAATTACCTAAGACGAATGTATCCTCTTCGTATGTGTTTGCAACTAAAGATCAGTTTTTTGCCTACCCCAATAACTTTAATTACTACGTAAAATATTACCGAGATACTTTTCAACATGGAGGCGTATCCTTAGAAGAAATGATAATACCTATAATATCGTTAACTTCACGTAATGGACGATAAATTACGTGAGTCGTTGGATATAGTTTGCGATAGTGAAGGAGATTTGCCCAAAGTAACGGAGCAATTAATTGACTTTGCAGGAGAACTTAAAGTATGGCTTTTTGTGGGTGATTTGGGCGCAGGTAAAACCACGTTGATAAAGCAAGTTTGCAAGCAGTTGGGGCTTGAAGATGAAGTTTCTAGCCCAACCTTCTCCATTATAAATGAATATTTGGCAGGAAGTAAAACACTCTATCATTTCGATTTTTATCGCTTAAATAGCATCGAAGAGGCCGTTCAAATTGGTGTAATTGAATATTTTGATTCAGGTAATTATTGTTTTATTGAGTGGCCTCAAAAAGTGGAGCAAATATTACCAGAGGAATTTATGTTAATTCAAATTACAGGTGAAAAAAGTGGTAAACGAGAAATTAAGGTGAAAAAATATGAGTAAGAAATCAGGCTTTGAGCAGCTAGCTAGAGAAACTAGTTTATACCCCAAAGAGCAATTAGCTCGAATTTCTGAAAAGCCAAATGATTTATTTATCGGGCTCCCTAAGGAAGTTTCTTTGCAAGAAAATAGGATTAGCCTCACGCCAGATGCCGTTGGTGTACTAGTTGCCAATGGGCATAAGGTTTGGGTTGAGCGAGGCGCTGGGGTTAAAGCAAACTTTACAGATCAGTCTTTTAGCGAAGCAGGTGCCACTATTGTAGAAAGCAGGGAAGAAGTATATCAAGCTAATATTATCTTAAAAATAGAGCCTCCTACTCTAGATGAAATAGAATTATTCAAACCCAATCAAATTATTTTTTCAGCTTTGCAAATGGCAACTCGTAACGATGAGTATTTTAGGAAGTTGTCGGCTAAAAAAGTAATTGCCATTGCTTACGAAATGGTGGAGGATAAGGTAGGTGGCAGGCCAATTGTAAGGGCAATGAGCGAAATTGCAGGTAATACGGTAATGCAAATAGCAGCAGAATACCTCACCACTACTAATAATGGATTGGGTGTAATTTTAGGAGGTATTACAGGTGTTCCACCCACCAAAGTAGTTATTTTAGGAGCAGGTACGGTAGCAGAATATGCAGCTCGGGCGGCATCGGGCCTTGGTGCTGAAATAATGATTTTAGATAATCATATTTACAAATTGCGAAGGATTAAGCATACCTTGAACTTTCAGGTATTTACGAGCACCTTAGATTCTTCGCACTTGGCTGAAGTACTAAAAGATGCTGACGTAGTTATTGGTGCTTTACGACCCGAAGGAGGAGGCAACAAGGTAGTAGTTACAGAAGAAATGGTGCAGTCAATGAAAAAGGGATCCGTCATTATCGATCTTAGTATTGACCATGGCGGATGTGTAGAAACCTCTGAAATTACTACACACGAGCTTCCTGTAATTGAAAAATATGGTGTAATTCATTATGGCGTGCCAAATATTACTTCTAGAGTAGCCCGAACGGCCTCTTATGTGTTAAGCAATATTTTTACGCCCACTTTACTCCGGTCTGCCGAAGAAGGCAGTTTAGAAGATATGATTTATAATCACAGGTGGTTTTTAAATGGAGTATATTCCTATAAAGGCGGGATTACTAACAGGTATATTGCCAATAAGTATAATCTGGTTTTTAAGGACTTATCCTTATTAATGGCTGCTAGAATGTAATTATGGAGGTAAAACCCAAAGTGATATTTAGAAAAATTGCTACAATGCCTATTTTGTTTTACCAGTATGCAATTTCCCCAATATTGCCTTCATCGTGCCGATATCACCCTACTTGTTCGGAGTATAGTAAGCAAGCATTATTAAAACACGGTATAATAAAAGGCGGTAAACTCGCAGCTAAACGCATTGCTAGTTGTCATCCTTGGGGTGGTAGTGGCTATGATCCTGTTCCTTAGTTAATCATTGTCTGACGTAAGATCAGACAATCTTTCTTGGTTAACCAACCAAGGTAGGGCGGTAGCCCCACGAGATTACCCAGTCTTACGCTGGGTAATGACGCATGAATTAAGCTTTATGTTTTAAGAAACTAATTTTTTATTCTTCATACTATAAACAATCATTGCAATACCTGCTAGTACAAATGGGATACTCAGCCATTGGCCCATATTTAAGACCATTCCATCTTCAAAGGCTACTTGGTTTTCTTTAGTAAACTCATAAGAGAATCTAAGAATAAACATAATGGTCATTAAAAGGCCAAAAATTAAACCTGGGGGTGTCTTTATTTTTCCTCTATTCCACACTGAAAATAAGAGTAAGAATATTAAAAAACTTGAAATTGATTCGTATAGCTGGGACGGTTGGCGTGCAACACCAAATGTGCTTATCGAAGCAATATATTGTCCTTTTTGTTGAACTAAGCTATATGCCAGTGGATGTTCTAAGGGTTCATAAAAGTGCTGTGATTCACGCGCAAATACACGGTTTATTCCTGAGTTTAGGAAAGACTCGACACTCTTTTCTTCAAAAGGCTTTTTCTTAAAAGTAATGTTTACAATAACGGGTACACGGCCATCTGATATTGTTCTACTCTCATCTTTCTGATATTCAACTTCCTCAATCCAGCCTGTACCATTTGGGTCGTAAGTAAGTGCATTTGTCGCTTCTCTGGCAAAAACAACACCCCAATCTGCATTAGTTGGTTTACCAATAATTTCTGAGTTAGTAAAATTACCAAATCGAATAAGCGCTCCTGTAAGTGCAACAACGATAGCAACTCTATCCAATATTTGAGGGTAAGAATAACCCCTATTAAATTTGATAAAGAATAATTTTTTAAGAGAACCCTCTTGAATATTAAAACGATATTTAGAAAATAGCCATAAAGAAAAGAATATACCCAATCCTCCTCCATGGCTTGCAAGCCCGCCTTCTCTTAAGTTAAGAATTCGCAATGGATTAGATAAGTAATCCATTGGTTGATAGAATAATACGTGGCCTAATCTTGCACCTACAATGGTGGCAATTATCATGTAAATGGTTACACTCTCCACATATTTTTCAGCAATTTTTTGCTTTTCTAATTCCGAACCCGCTTCTTTTTTGTGGATGTAAAACATTACTTGCTGACTTAGTAAAAAGCCAATTGCAAAGAATAAGCCGTACCAACGAATTGGAAATTCGCCCAAGCCGATCCCTGTGAGGTTGATGGTAAAAAAAGTTGGATCAAAATTCCAGATAATGAAGCTAAGTGTGTTCATAATATAATTTTGCTCAAATATATAATTAGAATTTAAGGCTACAAAAAAGCACTATGCCTTATGTGCTATTAATTT